>Ga0307470_10000108_pt1 | contig 57326 bp, 58 predicted proteins | sample atmos_gasesAM3C__FD_204565 | JGI IMG/M metagenome (GOLD analysis project Ga0307470, IMG submission 204565) | Hardwood forest soil microbial communities from Morgan-Monroe State Forest, Indiana, United States - atmos_gasesAM3C_05 | ecosystem: Environmental > Terrestrial > Soil > Temperate forest... | reverse complement strand
AGAACGAAGGTCCGGACACAAGAAACGAAGGTCTGGACTCAAGAACGAAGGTCCGGACTCAAGAAACCACGGTCTGGACTCAAGAACGAAGGTCCGGACTCAAGGAACGAAGGTCCGGACTCAAGAACGAAGGTCCGGACTCGAGAAAATTGGGTCGGGAATCGCTGCAACTCAGAAGTGATCCCAAATAACACGGGGAATGGCCCGCTCTCACGCCTTCGGATGCGCCTTCTTGTACACCGCGATCAACTGCCAGTCGTTGAGGTGCGTGTACTTCTGGGTCGTCGAGAGCGAGACGTGGCCGAGGAGCTCCTGGATGCCCCGAAGATCGGCTCCGGCGTTGAGCAGGTGCGTGGCGAAGGAGTGGCGCATCGTGTGCGGCGACACCCCTGCGCGCAACGACGCCCTCCGCACGTAGCGGTCGAACAACCGGCGCACGCTGCGCGTCGTGATGCGCTGCCCGCGGTAATTGACGAAGAGTGCCGGCTCCTCGATGTCCGTGGCCAGCTCGCCGCGGACGGCCAGCCACTCGCGAATCGACGCTTCCGCCTTCGAGCCGAACGGCACGATCCGTTCCTTCGATCCTTTGCCGCGCACCTTCACCAGTCGTGCACGAAGCTCGACGTCCTCGATGTTGATTCCGACCAGCTCGCTGATCCGCAATCCCGAGGCGTACAGAACCTCGAGAAAAGCGCGGTCGCGAAGACCGAGCGCATTCGATGTGTCGGGTTGCTCGATCAGGAGTGCCACGTCAGCCGGCTGCAACACGGTTGGCAGATGCCTTTCGCGCTTCGGCGTGGCAACGCTGCGGGCCGGGTTGGCCTCGACAACGCCTTCGCGCATCAGGTACTTGAAGAACGACCGGATTGCCGACAGGTGCCGGGCCGCCGAGGCGCGTGCCAGCTTGCGACGGGCCAGATGCGCGAGATACGAGCGGATGGCCAGGTGATCGATGAGGGTGAAGTCGAGCTGATCGCGGCCGAGAGTCAGATAGTCGTTGCAGAGAAACGAGATCAGCGACTCGAGATCGTCCCGGTAGGCGGTGATGGTGTTGACGGAGACGTTCCGCTCGTAGGTAAGGTAATCGAGGAAATCGCCAATTTCGTTCTTCACGCCCGCCACTCCCGTCCGCCGAGAATCATACGCTACAGCAAGTTACGATAGCGCATGCCTATTATGGTGTTCCTCGACGAAGCAGGCGATCACTCGCTCGATCCGGTCGACAAGGATTTTCCTGTGTTCGTTCTCGTCTTCCTGCTGTGTGAGCAGGATGACTACACGGACGTAATCGTGCCCGCATTTACGCGCTTCAAGATCGAACAGTTTGGACACGACGGCGCGATTTTGCACTCCCGTGACATCCGGAAAGCGATCGGCGACTTCGCCTTTCTTCAGGTGCCGGAGCGCCGCGATGCGTTTTATGCCGATTTGAATGAGCTGATGCGGAACGCGCCATTCCACGTGATTGCGATCGCCATTCGCAAAATCCTGCACAAACAGCGATACGGCGGGAGCAGTCGAAATCCGTATTATCTCGCGCTCGAGTTCGGGATGGAGAGGCTCAAGGCGTATGTCGATGAATTCGGCCAGCAGCAGGTTACGCTGCTCGCCGAGGCGCGAGGAAAGAACGAAGACAACGCGTTGCGGCTCTCCTTTCTTCAACTGCTAAAGCGCGGATCCTCCTACCAGCAGTTTGATGGCACCGAGTTCAATCTGAAATTCGTCGCCAAGAAAGCGAACGTTCTCGGCCATCAACTGGCGGACCTGTGCGCGTACCCGATCGCGCGCGGAGTCATCAATTTCAAGAAAAGCAGTCAAGCGTATGACATCGTCCGTTCCAAGATTCTCATCCGGCCAGGTTGGCGCCATGGCTTCAAGATCTTTCCGTAAAACAAAAGGCCCCGATCGCTCAGGGCCAGTTGCCGACCGGGAGTTCCCAGTCCCAAATCAGGATTGACAACGAACGGTACGCGGGCCTGATTCCTTCGTCAAGCCTTCGTCCCACCGTCATTGCGCCCGCGGCACAGCGCGTGCTAGGTTCGCGTCCCCCGGAGGCTGTCCATGTCTGACGAGGTCACAACTCTCAAGAAAACCCCGCTGAACCACCTCGAGCACGAGCTCGGCGGGAAGATGGTCGACTTCGGTGGCTGGGAACTTCCGGTGCAGTTCAGCGGCATTCTCGAGGAGCATGCCGCGGTTCGCGAGCACGTTGGCCTTTTCGATGTCTCGCACATGGGCGAGCTGACGGTCAAAGGTCCGGATGCCCTGGCGCTTCTGCAGCGAGCGACGTGCAACGACGTCTCGAAGCTCGAGAACGGACGCGCGCAGTACAACGGCCTGCTCTATCCGACGGCGGGGTTCGTCGACGACATCCTCGTCTATCAGAACGCCGCCGATGACTTTTTCGTCGTGGTCAACGCCTCGAACAGCGACAAAGACTTCGAATGGATCGCCGACGCCGCAAAAGGAATGGACGTCGAGGTCCGCAACGTCAGCGCCGATTACGCGCAACTGGCGCTGCAAGGGCCCGAGTCCGAACGCCTGCTTCAGCCGATGACGGACGTCGACCTGGCACCGATGAAGTACTACCGCTTCGGCACCGGCAAGGTCGACGGCGTGCCGGCGATCGTGTCGCGCACGGGCTACACCGGCGAAGATGGATTCGAGGTCTACGTCGCGCCGTCCGAAGGTCCCCGCATCATGCGCAAGCTGCTCGACGCTGGCGCCAGGCCCTGCGGCCTCGGTGCAAGAGACACCCTCCGCCTCGAGGCGAAGATGGCGCTCTACGGAAACGACATCGACCAGACCACGACCCCGCTCGAAGCCGACCTCGGATGGATCGTCAAGGTCGAAAAGGGAGACTTCTTCGGCCGCGACGTTCTGCAGCGTGAGAAGGCAGAAGGACCGCGCCGCAAGCTGGCCGGATTCGAGATGGTCGACCGCGGAATCGGCCGGCACGGATACCCCGTCGTCGATGGCAGCGAGGAAGTCGGCGTCGTCACCAGCGGTACGCACTCGCCAACATTGAAAAAAGCGATCGGTCTCGCATATCTTCCGCTCGGCAAATCAGCGCCCGGCAACGAATTCATGGTCCTCATCCGAGGAAAAGAAGTTCGGGCGCGTGTTGTCCCCACACCCTTCTACAAGCGATCGAGATAAGGAGCGGCGATGACTCCGGAAGACAGTAGATACGCCAAGAGCCACGAATACATCAACGTAGAAGGTGAGATCGGAACCATCGGAATCACCGACTACGCACAGAAAGAGCTAGGCGACGTCGTATTCGTCGAGTTGCCGCAGGTCGGTACGCAGCTCGAGGCCGGCGACGAGCTTGGATCGATCGAATCGGTCAAAGCCGTCTCCGAGCTTTTCGCTCCCGTCGGCGGTGAAGTCGTCGAAATCAACGAGCGCCTCGCCGAAAAGCCGGAGTTGATCAACACCGATCCGTACGGCGACGGCTGGATGGTCCGCATCAGAGTGGCAGACCCGAGTGAAGTCGACGAGTTGCTCATGACCGCCGAGGAATACGACGAGTACGTGGAGACGGAATCCCACTAACGTGAACAATCTCCCCGATCCTCTTACCTCGGTACACCGCTACATCTCCAACGCTTCCGAAGATGTCCGCGAGATGCTCGAGGTCATCGGCGTCGATTCCATCGACAGACTTTTCGAAACGATTCCGGATGAGGTCAAACTAACCGCGCTGCTCGACATCCCGGGGCCATGGTCGGAGATCGAATCGCGGCGCTGGTTTCGCGACCTTGCATCGAAGAACAAGTCGGCCGCCGATCACGTCTCGTTCCTCGGCGGCGGCGCATATCTGCACTACCAGCCGGCGTGCATCGATCAGTTGCTGCTGCGCGGCGAGTTTCTGACGTCGTACACACCGTATCAACCTGAGGTCTCGCAGGGAACGCTGCAAACGATCTTCGAGTATCAGTCGCATCAGTGTCTGCTGACGGGACTCGACGTCGCCAACGCTTCGCTCTATGACGGCTCGACCGGATTGTGCGAGGCAGTGCTCCTGGCGGAGCGCGTCGTGCGCAATCGCAAGAAGGTCGTGATCGCGCGGTCGGTTCATCCCCAGTACACCGAAACCGTTCGCACGTACGTGCAGAACCTCGGCTACGAGATCGTGGAAGTGGGCTGGACCGCAGATGGACGCATCGATACCGCGGCGCTGCGCGAGGCGTGTACGAGCGATGTCTTCGCGGTCGCCGTGCAATCGCCGAACTTCCTCGGCGTGATCGAGGACTACGACGCCATTCGCGAGATTGCCGACGCCGCCGGCGCGGTGAAGATCGCCGTGATCACCGAAGCAACATCCCTCGGCATCCTGACTCCGCCCGGCGCTCATGGGTTCGATATTGCCGTCGGCGAGGGACAGGCCTGGGGCATCCCGACGCAGTTCGGCGGTCCGTACGTCGGCTTCATGGTCGTCAAAGACGCGCTGAAGCGGCACATGCCGGGACGTCTCGTAGGTGAGACTGTCGACGTCGATGGCCGCCGCGCATACGTGCTCACGCTGGCCACGCGCGAGCAGCACATCCGCAGAGGCAAGGCCACATCGAACATCTGCACGAATGAAGCGCTGATCGCGCTCGGCGCGAACATGTATCTGTCGCTGATGGGCAAAGAGGGACTGCGCGAAGTCGGCGAGCAGTGCTTGCAGAAGACCGCGTATCTGCGCAAGAAACTCAACGGAGTCGGATCGGTTTCGCTGCCCTTCAGTGGACCGGTGTACAACGAGATCGTCGTGCGGACGCCGTTTCATGCAACCCAGATCCTCGGCGACCTCGAGCACGAAAAGATCCTCGGCGGGATTCCGCTCGGCCCGTTCTACGAGGGGCATGACAACGACTTCCTTGTCGCCGTCACGGAGTTGCACACGCGCGAACATCTCGATCACTTTGTCGCTGTGCTGACGGCGGCGATCTCCCGGGAGCGGCGATGACCACGATCCTCGAAAGCGATGCCGCCACCACTGCTGTCCCGCAGAGCACGAATCGAGAGGGACTGATCTTCGAGCATTCGAAGCGCGGCCGACGCGGCTACCGGCTGCCGGATCTCGATGTTCCTGAAGATCACGAAGCGTTGCCGGCGTCGCTGCGGCGCGGCGAGATCATTGATGAAGTCGAGGTATCCGAGGTTGATGTCATTCGTCACTTCACGCGGCTGTCGAAGCTGAACGTGTCGATCGATGCCGGCCTTTACCCGCTGGGATCGTGCACGATGAAGCACAACCCGCGGCTCAATGAGGAGCTGGCGCGCACGCCCGGCTTCGCGCTCTCGCATCCGCTGCAACCCGATCATCAGGTGCAGGGCAACCTCGGCCTGATCTGGCACATCGAGCAGACGCTGAAGGAGATTTTCGGTCTGCCGCGCGTGACGATGCAGCCTGTCGCCGGCGCACATGGCGAGCTCACGGGCATCCTGATGGTGCACAAGGCGCTTGCAAAGAGCGGCAACGCGCGCAAGTACATCCTCATCCCCGATTCCGCGCACGGCACCAACCCTGCCTCGGCCGCCTTCGCCGGCTACCAGATCAAAGAGCTGAAATCGAATAGCCGCGGCACCGTCGACATCGACACGCTCGCCGCCGCGGTGACCGAAGACGTCGCCGCGCTGATGATCACGGTGCCGAACACGCTCGGCGTTTTCGAGACCGACATCAAGCGTTTCGCCGAGATCCTGCATGACAAGGGCGCGTACCTCTATTGCGACGGCGCGAACCTCAACTCGTTCGTCGGCATCGCCCGCCCCGGCGACATGGGCATCGACGTGATCCACTCCAACCTGCACAAGACGTTTTCGACACCACACGGCGGCGGCGGACCGGGCGCAGGACCGGTCGGCGTTTCCGAGCGGCTCGTGCCATTCCTGCCGACGCCGACGGTCGAGAAGGCCGAGGATGGAACGTTCTACCTCGATCACGATCATCCCGATTCGATCGGCCGCGTCCGCGCCTTCAACGGCAATTTCAACGTACTCGTTCGCGCGCTGACCTACATGCGCTCGATGGGCCCGGACGGCCTTCGCCGCATCGCCCAGATCGCCGTGCTGAACGCGAACTACATCCGCGCCCGTCTGCGCGGCTCGTATCATCTCCCCTACGACGCCCCGTCCCTGCACGAGGTGGTCTTCAGCGACAAGCTCCAGACCCCGAAGGACGTCCACACGCTCGACATCGCCAAGCGCCTGATGGACTACGGCTTCCACCCGCCAACGATCTATTTTCCCCTGATCGTCGCCGGCGCCCTGATGATCGAGCCGACCGAGAGCGAACCAAAGGAGGAGCTGGACGCTTTCTGCGACGCGATGATCGCCATCGCCCGCGAATGCGAAGAGCGTCCCGAGCTGGTTCGCTCAGCGCCGCATACGACGCCGGTGCGAAGGCTGGACGAAGCGAGAGCGGCGAGGCAGCCGGTGTTACGGTGGAAGCGAACTCCTTAGAGACTCGGAGGCCGCGCCGACACGCTGGATACCGCCCGGCGAAAACCCTCCACTCGTAGGTACCCTGGTGAAACCTAAGACGCACAAAATCGCTCCGAGCGCTTATCTCGCCGAATCAGAGTACCGGAGCATGGTCTCAGCTCTCCACGTACTTTCAACCGTCGTCGCTGTTGAACTTCACCGAGTGGCTGAGAGCGATAGGGTACGTGTTCTGGTAATTCGGAACTTCATCGCTCGCGCACAGGTGTCTCTTGAAAGCATCCTGCGGCTTTACCACGATCAGGCCTACGGCGACTGCTGGGCACTATTCCGCACGCTTGTCGATCGCGTGTTTTACCTGCACATGCTTGATCAGAAGGACGAGTTTGCGGAATTCGAACGATGGTCGTTCGTCAAGCAATATGAGACGAACAACAATGTCTGGAGTGACACGTCGCTGGCGGCGGAGCAGAAAACAGGAGTACCGAAGCCATCCGCGAAGCACAAGGCGCGCTACAAGAAGCTGAAAAACGAAGGCGTCGCATGGCGGGAGCCAAAACCAGAAGACGCGGCTAAGTCGCTTGACATGATGTTCCTTTACAAATTCGGGTACGACGTTGCGTCGAGGTTCCTTCATCCCCTCGCAACTGATGGAGCCATCGAATTTGAATACGTCGCTCAAGTGGGAGCAAAGGGTGGCCGGTGCGATCAACGCGTGCGCCTGCACGATGCGTGTTTGGTGGTAACTCTTCTCTTGAGTCTCGCCGTGAATGCCGCGCGGCGACAATGGCGATCATTCCTGTTCGATGCAGTCGAGGATGTTCGCAAAGCACTCACGGGGAAGCGCTTTCGTACCTGGCATCAGTAGAGAAAGTAATCGGTGCACCCGCGGAATACCATTGGTCAAGCCCACGGGTGGCCGACTGATTCCCCGCCGCAGCAGAGCCCATAGCCCTAGGGCTTGTTTTCCAGATTCTGGACCCGTTTCAAGCCATTGGAGATATCAGGTCGGATCCAACCATCGAGGCGGGACGCCGGCGGGACGCCCCGATGGCCGCGGCGAGACGCCCACACTCCAAAACTGCGTCGCAAGGAGTGCGGTCGTCTCGACCGCGGGCACTCGGGCGTCCTCGCCCGTGTGCTGTCAGGGCGGAGGTGGAAAACTCGTAGACGCTCGTGCTTTGTACGGCTCCGTAGTTTCTGCCGCGCAAACTCCTAGCCGCCGCAATCAAAATCTACCTCCTGAATCCCAAGACGTACCGCCCCGCCTTCACGTGTACCGGATAGTTCGCGTCGATCCATGCAGCGATCGGCGGGATGCGGTCGCGGTTGGGGATGCCGTCTAGCGATCCGAAGACTTTCAGTCCTTCGAGTACTACGAAGACCGGAGGGTGCGCGGCGAGTTGGTGTAGTGCTTCTGCGCTCAACTCCGGGGTGGAGAGCATGGCGATGTCGGGGCAGCGGGTGGCTGGGCGGCGGTTGACCAGGTAGTAGAGGGCGCGTTCGCCGGAGAGGTCGAAGATCGTGCCCGGACCGGCCTGTTGGGCGAGGTCGCGCAGCGCGGCGAGGTCGGAGGCGTTCTCGGCGTATGTGTAGATTCCGCGGCCGCGCGTCATCGGATACGGAATCATCCCTTCGTGGCGCAGCCGGGCGGGCCAGCCGGCGATGAACTTCCATCCGAGCGTGGCGTTCAGCGCGACCTCAAAGTAGCGGAAGCCGAGGATCGCGAACACGACGATCGAAATACCGCGCCAGACGCTGCGCTGGCGTCGCAGCCAATCGCGACAGAGAGGCTCGAATAGAAATGCCACGACGGCGATGCCGAGGAGTAGAATGCCGAAGCGCGTGTGACTCCAACTGCAACGGCCTGCAGCCGTGCGAAAGAGGATGATCGAGAAGATGGCCACGATGGCGATGCGCATGTCGCGCTTGCGCACGGCCAGCGCGAGCAGAAATCCGAAAAAGATCGGCGGCAGGTAATAGCGAGCTGCCTCGGAGGCCAGCCACTCCCATAGCTGTACGGGGTGAACGAGAAGCGACAGCGACGGTAGCGGCTTTGCCGGCAGCGACCAGATGGCGTCAATGGCTCGCGGAATGATGACGAACGAGTCGCGGAAGAAGTGGTGCAGGTCGGCGCGCGCGACGACGAGAACAATGAGCGGCGCCGCGATCGCGGCAAGAGCGATAAAGGTAACGCGGCGTGTGTAGATCAGAATGACGATCGCGCTCGCCGCAACCGCGCAGATACCGACGTCGAGGCTCCAGAGAATGCCGAGGGACGACGCGATGGCTGCGACGTAGAGGAGCGCGGGAGTCGAAGTCGTATCGCCGACCGCGATGATCCCTCTCCGACCCCCGACCGCCGACTCGCGACCCCCGCAGTACGCCAGCAACGCCCACACAGCGATCAACAGCGGCAGCCATCGAAAATACGGAAAGACAGGCACTTCGCCTGCGCCTATTGCGCATAGCGCCAGGATCACCGCAGCGATGAGGCCACCGGTCGACGCCGTCACTTCCGCCGCGATCGGAACCAGCATTGCCAGCGCGGCGGCGTCGAGCAACGTCTCCAGCCGCCGCGTTTTCTTCGGCGATGGTTTGCTGCCGAGGACTAATGCGTCGAGGCCGCCGTCAGTGGCGAATCCGTGAAGAAAGAAGATGTCGCGGTACGGTCTTCCGCCATCGAGCATCACGGCCGCGGGTGTGAGGTGCTCTCCTTCGTGAAACATCTCCATGAATGAGTAGGGATGATCGTGGACGACCAGCATCACAACGAAGACGGCGGTCGTCGTGATGATCGTTGCGGTGCGTTTCGAGGGAGGCGTGGGTCGGGTATCGGGAGTCGGAGTCTGGCGTGCGCTCAGCGCCAGCGCGCCGAGGGCACTGGCGATAGTCAGGGCGATGACGACGAAGTAATCGAAGCCTTTTGGATACTTCGCCAGAGTCACGGCACCGATGCCGCCGGTCGGCACGGAGAACAAGCCAATGCAGTGTGGAGCGATCGCGAAGACGAGAAGGGCGCCAACGAAGGCACCGAGCAATGGCGATTGAAACGAGAGTCGCCGCCGGGCCGGCGGCGGTACAGCCGCCGAGCCGCCGGCGCTACGCCTCGAGCTACTCCACATCCTTCTCCGGCAACTGCTGCTCGGGGTTGAAGTCGTGCCTCACCATTCCGCCGGGTGGGATGAGTGGGCCGTTGCCTCGACGACGCAGTCGGCTGTTGCGATAGCCGTACGAGAGGTAGACCACCATCCCGACGAGCAGCCAGATGCCGAAGCGCCACCACGATTCTTTCGGGAGGTACTTCGCCAGGAAGAGGCACGACAGCGCGCCGAGCACGGGAAGGAACCATGTGCCACCCGGAACCTTGAACGACCGCTCGCGATCGGGGTCTTTGACGCGAAGAATGATGATCCCGATGCAGACGAGGAAGAACGCGAAGAGTGTCCCGATGTTCGTCAGGTCGACCATTGCGTCGAGCGAGGAGAAGAGCGCGGCCACGCCGACGAAGACGCCGGTGATGATCGTAGCGACGTGCGGTGTGCGGAACTTCGGATGGACGCGCGCGAAGAACGGCGGCAGCAGTCCATCGCGCGACATCGCGAAGAAGATACGTGGCTGGCCCAGCTGAAACACGAGTAGTACGGCGGTGTGCGCGACGACCGAACCGAAGGCGACGACGCCCACCATCCAGTTCGGCATCGTGGCGTATTTCATTGCCAGCGTCAGCGGTTCGGCCTGCTCGCTGGAGAGTTTCTTCACGAGGTCGGCATAGGGGATCATGCCGGTGAAAACAGCGGCGATGATCGCGTAGATGATCGTGCAGATGATGAGCGAGCCGATGATGCCGATCGGCATGTCCCGCTTCGGATTCTTCGCCTCCTCGGCCGTCGTCGAAACGGCATCGAATCCGATGTACGCAAAGAAGACGATTGCCGCGCCGGTGGCAATGCCGTGAAAGCCATTTGGTGCGAACGGGTGCCAGTGCGCCGGCTTCACGTACTTGAAGCTGACGAAAACGAAAAAGGCGAGCACACCGAGCTTGATGGCCACCATCCAGAAGTTGAAACTGGCCGCCTCGCGGATACCCCACACAAGCACGATCGTGATCAGCGTGACGATGCCGACGGCGAGGATGTTAAAGATGATCGGAATGCCGAAGATGTGCGGTGCCGCGGCTACGACCTGCGGCATCTTCGACATCGCCGTGCCGTAGTCGACGGTCAGCCATCCGGGCAGAACGATGCCGAAGCCCTCCAGAAGCGTGTTCATGTAATTCGCCCAGGAGATGGCGACGGCAACGTTGCCGATGGCGTACTCGATCATCAGATCCCAGCCGATGATCCACGCCACGAGCTCGCCGAGCGTCGCGTACGAGTACGTATAGGCGGAGCCGGACACAGGCACCATCGACGCGAACTCGGCGTAACAAAGGGCCGTGAATCCGCAGACGACGGCGGTGAGGACGAACGAGATCATCAATGCGGGACCGGCACCCGGCCGGTGTGCGTCACCGGCCGCAGCGGTTCCGATCGTGGCGAAAATGCCTGCGCCGATGATCGCGCCGATGCCGAGTGCGATCAGGTTCCAGGGTCCGAGGCTCTTCTTGAGTTGATGCCCCTCTTCCTGGGTTCCGGCGATGAGGTCGTCGAGCGATTTGGTGGCGAAAAGGCGGCCGATCACAGACATGCGTGCCGCGAATCATGGGCGCGCGGCGGCGGAGGGTCAAGTGTCGCGGCGTATGATGCCCGCGATGCGGATCGCTGCGGCACTCCTCGCGCTTGGGGCGCTCACGTGCGCCACGCAGTCGAAGGGACCGGCGTGCATCGACCTCTCCGGAACCTACAAACTGGCGGAACAACCGGTGCGCAAAGGCACCGGTTCGGCTGCGTTCGTGTTCGGAGAAGGAGCATCACTTGCGAGGGTTGAAACGCTGACCATCTCGCAGCCGGGCTGCCGGATCGAGCTTCAGGCGAAGGGCGATGGTGGAAAGACTTACGAGGCCGTTCTGGAGAACGATCTCGACTGGACCGACGACGGAGTCTCCGCAACGTGGTCGCCGCAGAAGACGACTTCCTCCATGCTCGCAGGTGCGTCGAGCCGCACGCGCACATTGACGATGCGGCTTTCGGCGCAGCGCGACATGCTCACGATCTCATCCGAGTTTGACGAACGGGGACTGGCCCTTCTCTTCATGCCGTTTCACGACCACGGCTCCGCGACCTGCGTCATGAAGCGGGTTCCTGCTGCACTAGATGGGCCGTCTTCCCGGCCAGTCTCGCGGTAGAGGCAATATTCGAGGCGCATCGCGACTTGATTCTTCGCGCTACCCGGATAGAGTTCGGAGCGCAATCACCCCGAGGAGACTTTATGACCACGATGGAAAGCCCTGCCCGCACGCAATATCCCGACGTCCGCAACTACATCGGCGGCACGTTTGTCGAAGGGGCTGACCGCTACCTCGACGTTTTCAACCCCGCCGACGGGTCAGTCATCTCGCGTGTGCCGCTGTCGGCCGCGACCGATGTCGATCACGCCGTCGCGGCTGCCAAGAAAGCGTTTCCCGGCTGGTCGGCGACTCCGATCAAGGAACGCGTCCAGGTCTTCTATCGATTCAAAGCGCTTCTCGAGCAGAACATCGATGAGCTGGCCCGCCTCGTCACGGCCGAGAACGGAAAGATCGACAGCGAAGCGCGCGCCGAGGTGCTGAAGTCTGCCGAGCTTTGCGAGTTTGCCTGCTCGCTGCCTCAGATCACGGCGGGCGAAGTTCTCGAAGTCTCGCGCGGCGTCGAATGCCGGGTTGAGCATTTCCCGGTCGGAGTCGTCGCTTCAATCACGCCGTTCAACTTCCCCAACATGGTTCCGAACTGGACGATCCCGAACGCCATCGCTCTCGGCAATTGCATGGTCCTGAAGCCAAGCGAGCTCGTTCCCATCTCGTCGGGCCGCATCGCCGAGCTCCTCCGCGACGCCGGCCTGCCCGATGGCGTGCTCAACATCGTCCACGGCGGCCAGGAGACGGTCGAGGCGATTTGCGACCATCCCGGTATCGAAGGAATCAGCTTCGTCGGTTCGACGAAAGTGGCGAAGATCGTTTATCGCCGCGGTACGTCGAACTACAAGCGCGTCCTGGCCCTCGGCGGCGCGAAGAACCACCTCATTGTCATGCCGGACGCCGACCCCGAGATGACGTCGAGCAACGTCGTCGCCTCGATGTCAGGCTGTGCCGGTCAGCGCTGCATGGCCGCCTCGGTGATGATGGCCGTAGGCAAGAGCGATCACATCATCGAGCGAATGGTCTCGATCGTTCAGTCGATGCAGCCGGGCGTTCATATCGGACCGGTCATCTCGGCGCAGGCGAAAGCGCGCATCGAGAGCTACATTACCGAGGCCGAGAAGATGGGTGCGAAGGTGCTCGTCGACGGACGCGGCTACAAGGTGAAGGGCAAAGAGAACGGCTACTACGTCGGCCCGACGCTGATCGACCGCGTCACTCCTGACATGCGCATCGCGCAGGAGGAGGTTTTCGGACCGGTGATGGTGATCATCCGTGCGAACGACGTGGCCGAGGCCGTCGGCGTGCAGCAGCGCTCGCCGTATGGCAACGCTGCCAGCGTCTTCACCGAAAGCGGCGGCGTGGCGCGTTACGTCATGGAGAACGCCAGCGCGGGAATGGTCGGCGTGAACGTCGGCGTGCCGGTGCCGCGCGAGCCGTTCAGCTTCGGCGGCTGGAATGATTCGAAGTTCGGCGTCGGCGACATCACCGGCCGCGGCTCGATCGAGTTCTGGACGAAGTCGAAGAAGATGACGACCAAGTGGAACAAGGAAGCAGGCGTGAACTGGATGTCGTGAAAGTCGAACGTGACCCCGGTTACCTTGATTGAAATCGGTCCGGTGTCATAATCCCCTCGTTCCATGAGCGACAACAAGACGTGGGGATCGACCGTGATGGGCTGGTTCGTGGTCAAGGACCAAGCCGATGGGTCCGAAGAGCCAGTGCCGGCGGCCGCTGACGACGCTGCCGCTGCGGCACCGCAAGCGGATGTTCCTGTCTTTTCCACCCCCCCTCCACCCGCGCCCGGTGGCAAGGTCGACTTCGACCAGGTTTTCGAAGCGGCTGGCATCGACGCCGATGAGCGGCAGCGCGTCTCGCGCACGTTGGAGTTGCTGACCTCACTTCCGCCCGACACCGAGGCTGCGGTCAAAAAGCAGATCGTGATGGCGTCGCTGCGAGCGTTCGGCGTCCCGATCGAAAAGATCATCGAAGCGGGCGCCCAGGAGCTGCAGGCGCTCGACGGCTATATCCGTGCGGGTGCTGGAGATACGGACAAAGTGACCGCCGAGGCAGACCAGCGCATCAAACAATACGAGGAAGAAATCGTAAAACTGAAGACGGTGATGCAGGATCGGGTCGCGGAACAACAAAGCGTCGTAAGCTCCTGCAACGCCAAGAAGCTCGAGGTGCAGAAAGTCCTCGAGTTCTTCGGGCAGGAAGCGGTCGCGCGTGTCGTTCGCGAATCGCCGAAGCTACACGAACCATCAGGGAGCTGAGAACTATGGGAGTGTTTTCTAGGCTGGGTAATCTCTGGAAGGGCTTTCTCTCTCTTTGGATCGCGGACATCGAGCAGGACCACCCCGAGATCGCGTATGAGAACGCGATCAACTCGATGATCGCCAAGTACGCCAAGTTGAAGAGCGCCACCGCGGCGATCATTCGACGCCGCGAAGATCTCGATGATCGGTTCAAGAAGGCGAACGCCGATCTGGCACAGACTGAGGCCGAGCTGAATACAGCGGTCGAGACGAACCAGGACGACCTTGCGGTCATCCTCATCCAGAAGAAGAATCAGCTCACGGCCGACATCGCGGAGATGCAGACGGATCTCGAGACGGCGCATTCCGATGCGCAGTCGGCGAAGACGTCGCTCCTCGGCGTGCAGTCGGAGATCAAGAAGCTGCAGGCGGAGCGCGAGACGATGCTGGCCAAGATGCAGTCGGCGCAGGCGCGCATCAAGATTCAGGAGCAGCTCGACGGCCTCTCGGTCGACGACGAAGTGCGCGCGCTCGACAACGTGCGGACGCACATCAAGAACACGATCGCCGAAGCGAACCTCGGCAAAGAGCTCTCCGACTCGTCGCTCGACTCCCGTCTGGCCGGCCTTCGCAGTCAGGTCGGCGACGTTCAGGCCAAACAGGAGCTCGCAGCGATGAAGGCTCGAAAGGCCGCGCAGCAGCAAGGCCAGAAGACGATGTAATCGCAAGGATGAGGGATGAGCGTGATCGGATGAATTCATCCTTCGTCCTTCATCTCTCATCCCTTGCGCTGACCTGACCGCAATCTGGAGGAACCATGAAACTCACTCCGTTCGCAAAATTCTTCATCACTGTAGTGGTACTTGCCGTCGTCGGCTATGCGGCCTGGCACTACAAGGGCGCCGACATTCGCAAGTGGGCCACCGGCAGCGACAAAGGGCAATCTCAGACCAGCACGAGCGCGGTCGGCAGCAACGATTTCGATGCCCTCAAGAACGCGCCGGCCGACCCGTCGCGTGATGCCTCCGTCACCGGTGTCTCCGCCGTCAACGTCAGCGGTGGCAAGTTGAATCGCCCGCTCGTCGTCGCCATCAACACCTGGGCCGGTCACTCGCCCGGAATCGTCTTCAACAACGGCCTGGAACCGAATGACGCGTCCAACTTCCGCAAGAAATATGGGCTCGACGTGAAGTTCGTCTTGATCGAAGACCCGGCCTCGAAGCTGGCTGCATTCCGCAAAGGCGACGTCGACATCATGTGGAACACCGTCGACAACTGGGCGCGCGAGGCTTCGATTCTCGCCGAGAATGGTCAGAAGGCGAAGTCGGTGATCATGCAGGACTGGTCCCGCGGTGGCGACGGCATCGTCTCGCTGGCGTCGATCAACTCGATCGAGCAACTCAAGGGGCACAAGATCGCCTGCACCCAATTCACACCGTCGCACTTCCTGCTGCTCTACCTTCTGTCGCAGTCAGGCCTGTCGGCCGACGATCGGGCCGGTGTCGAGAAGAACATCATCTTCACGCAGGACGCGCCCGCCGCTGCTGCAATGTTCAAAGCGAAGCAGGTCGATGCTGCCGTAACGTGGGAGCCCGACCTCTCCGGAGCGGTCACCGCACGCGGCGACGAAGCGCACGTTCTGGTCTCCACTACCGCCGCCACCAACATTATCGCCGACACGCTCTGCGCACGGCAGGACGTGATCGACAAGGCCCCCGAGTCGGTGCGTGACTTCGTTCATGGCTGGCTCGAAGGCATCGAGATGATGAAGAACGATCCCGCCAACGCGTACGCGATCGTCGGCAAAGCGCTGAAGCTGGACACGGACACCGTTTCGGGAATGCTCTCCGGACTCAAGCTCACGACCTATGCGGACAACGCGCAGTTCTACGGACTGTCCGGTGGCAAAGCCCACTACGACACACTGTTCGAGACCGCGTTCGTGATCTGGCGCAAGAAAGGGCTGGTCACGCGCTCAGTCGAGGCGAAGGACTGGGTCGATACGCGCTTCCTGAATTCGCTCGCCGCCAGCTACGGAACGCAGAAGGTTGAAGAGCCGAAGATCGCCGCGAAAGCGCCGTCTGCGAACGACCGCGCAATCATCAACAAGCAGATCGAAGTTCATTTCACGCCGGGCTCCGACGACATCATGCCGGGCTCGTTCTTCGTCCTCGACTCTCTCGGCGACACCATGACGTCGTTCGGCAACACCTACCTGCGCGTTGAAGGAAACACCGACGCCACAGGGTCACCCACCAAGAACATGACGCTCTCCGAACGACGCGCTCTGGCGGTGAAGAACTACATCGTCAAGACGTTCCCGAACATCGATCCGAACCGCTTCCAGACCATCGGCCGCGGCTCCACGAACCCGGTCGCCGACAACTCCAGCGAAGCCGGCCGCCAGTTGAATCGCCGCACGGAAATCAAGGTCGTTCTCACGACTCAGTAATGACCGCACATCGCAGGAATTCGATCTGGACAATCCGTCAGCCGGTGCCGCGGGGCACCGCGACGATGCTCGCGTTCGTGATGCCGATTGTCGTCATCGGAGCGTGGTGCGTCATCAGCTACGGCAATTTCGTACCTGACTATTTCTTGCCCTCGCCGACGGAAGTCATCAAAGGAACGCTGCAGCTCTTCATCCAGTACGACCTAACGACAGCGATCCTCATCTCGACGAAGCGGATCCTCGTCGCGTTCCTTCTCGCGTCTGCGGCTGCGTTGCCGCTGGGCATCCTCATGGGCGCGTTTAACCCGATCAACCACCTCTTCGACTCGATCGTGGCGCCGCTTCGCTACATGCCGATCTCCGCGTTCATCTCGCTGCTGATTCTCTGGTTCGGGATCTATGAGTCGGAAAAGATCGCCTTTCTCTTTCTCGGGGTGTTCGTCTACCTCCTCCCGGTCGTAGTGTCGGCCATCCGCGCCGTCCCGGAGGAGCTAGTCCAGACCGCGATGACTCTTGGTGCCTCGAAATCGCAGGTCATCCGGACCGTTCTACTGCCGGCGGCCCTTCCGGAGATCTTCGACTCATTTCGTGTGATGAATGCGATCTTGTGGACGTACGTCATCCTGGCCGAGGCGGTGAACCCGGAGCATGGTCTCGGGTACATGGTCGAGCTGGCACGCACACATCAGAAAGCGTCGTGGGCGTTTGGATGTCTAATCGTCATCGGCGGCATCGGCTTGATCACCGACCAGGTCATTCGCATGATCTCTGCGATTCTCTTCCGCTGGAAGGAAGCTGACTGATGCCGGACGAACATCCACAGCCGGGCGAACCAGGAACCGTCGCGGTCACGGTTGAAACGAACGCGTCGAAAGCGACGTACGTCCACGAACGCGCTGCCGAGCAGCCACGGCTGCGGATCAGCGACCTCGGCGTGACCAACACCGGTAGGGATGGCCGGGATACCGAAGCAGTGCGTGAGGTGTCGCTCGACATCGTCGACAAGCCCAACATCGGCGAGATCGTCGTCTTCCTTGGGCCCTCGGGCTGCGGTAAGTCGACAATCCTCAAGACGGTCGCCGGTCTGCTCGTTCCAACACGAGGCGAGATCCTTGTGGACGGAGCTCCGGTGACAGGCGTCGGCCGTGATCGAGGCATGGTGTTCCAGACATACACGTCGTTTGGCTGGCTGACGGTTCGCCAAAATGTCGAGTACGGGCTTCGACTACAAGGCCTCGACTCCAAAGAGCGAAGCGCTCGATCGAAGAAGTACCTGACCGCCGTCGGGCTCGCCGATTTTGCCGACCGGTACCCAAAAGATCTGTCGGGTGGGATGAAACAGCGGGTAGCGATCGCCCGGACACTGATCAACAAACCAAAGCTGGTGCTGATGGACGAGCCGTTCGGTGCCCTCGATCCGCAGACGCGATGGGGCATGCAGAGCCTCCTGCTCGATGTCTCGCGCACTGAGGACAACACCACTCTCTTCGTCACGCACGACGTCTCGGAGGCGGTTTACCTCGCCGATACGATCTACATTCTCGCGCCTCGGCCGACGACGATCCTCCATCGTGTGGACGTTCCCTACTTCGAGAATCGGGCGATGGCCCTGAAGTCGTCGAAGGAGTTTCGTGGGGTGGAACAGAAACTCCTCGACTTCCTCTACGCGCCAGCCTCGTAGAATGATCCCGTGCCCGATCCTCCGAAAAAGGACGCCTCGCCGCTACAGACTGTGACGCCGCAGCAGCGCGCGCCAAAGACGGCGGTCGTCGCGAAGCCTGCGCAACCCCAAGCGGACCTCGGCCGCGCTATTCGCGAGACCGCAACCGACGCTGTCAAAGAGGCTGCCTTTCATAACCGGCCCTACCTGAAGATGGCATTCGCCAATCCCTATAACCTCTCGCTGCTCCTGGGCGGTTTGACGGCGTCGGTGCTCACGGCCAATCCATTGCCTGGCGTGATCGCTCTCGGGGCCGAGGCGCTTTGGCTTCTGCACGGATCCGACTCGCAATACCTTCGCCGCATTCTCTGGGATCCGCGCCTCGAAAAGATCCGCCTGGCGATGGATCAACAGGACCGGAACGAGAAGATGAAGGATCGTCCCGACAGCGAGAAGGACCGCGTGAACGGGCTCGTTGCGCGTGAGCAGCAGATCAACAAGCTCGCCTCTGCCAACCCTTCATTTACCGGTGACCTTCTGCGCACCGAGCTAGTGAAGACGCACAAACTCGTGGAGTCGTTCCTGGAAATGGCGCTGACCGTGAACCGCTACGAAAACTACCTCGGCACGGTCGACGTGGATGCGCTGGAACGTGATCGGGAGCGCTGGCACGATCGATCGATCGCACCGCAGGCCAGTGCGCCCGAGCGCGACATTGCCCTGAAGAACTTTGCGGTGATTCAAAAGCGCGTCGAGCGCGTTCACGAGATCGGCCGATACCTCGGCGTCGCCCGCGCTCAACTCGATCTCATCGAGAACTCGTTCCAGCTCATCGCCGATCAGATCGTGACGATGCAGTCGCCGAATGAACTGTCCGGACAACTCGACGATCTCCTCGACGGTGTCGATTCCATCCGCCAGACCGCGGTCGATACAGAGAAACTACTCAACGGGACCGAGAGCGTATGACGAAAGCCATTCTTCCGAAGTGGGCCGATGAGCTGCGCAGCCGTTACCTGAGAGGCGAGGCCTCCATCTTCGTTCTCCACGGCAACGTGTATGACGCAGTGATCAGCGACGGCCGCATCGTCACGCTCACCGAGTTTCTCGGCGAGGTTCTGCTCGATCAGTCGAAAGAGACGATCGCGGTTTACAACGTGGCCACTGGCGTCCGTTTTCTCAAGCGAGCCACGCCGGTCAACCTCGACGAGGCTCTGACGTCCGGCGACAAACCGCGCGTTCTGGCAGCGCTCGAGCGGATGCTGGTGGGCGGCACGAGGACAGCGGTCATCCTCGAATATGCGGAAGCGATCGCCCCCGCCGGCGATCCGAACTTTCAGAGCGAAGCCGATCGCGCCGCGCTCGTGACGCTGCATCGCTGGTCGTTCCTCGAAGAGATCGAGCGTAGCGACAATATCGTCATCCTCATCGCCGAGAATTTGACCGAGCTAGCGACGAAACTCGTCTCCAATCCGCGCGTGGCGGTTGTCGAACTGCCGATGCCCGATCGCGAGGAGCGCAATGCCGCGGTCCGCGTCGCTGACAAACGTCTTGATGACAAAGACGTTGCGCGCTATGGGGAGATCACCGCCGGTCTCAAGTCCATCCAGATCATCTCCATCCTCACACCTCCGCCTGCGAGCGAGGAGGAATCGCGCCAGCGCGAAGATTTCATCACCAGCATCCTCACCGGTCCCGACACCGCCGAACGCGCCAAGAAGATTGCCGCATTGACAGCCGGTCTCAGTCACGACGAGATCGCGAAGTTGATCGCGCCCGGCGCCCAGCCTGCCAGCATTCCGCAGGATCGCGACGCCCGCGCCCGCAAAGAAGTCGATGCGCTCATCGCCCACCGCAAACGCGAGATTCTCGAGCGCGAGTGTTTCGGTCTGATTGAGTTTGTCGAGCCGGCGCACGGATTCGAAGTCGTCGGCGGGATGGACGAGGTCAAGAAGGACCTCCTCGTGATCGCGAACAGCATCCGCAACGGCGAGACCTCGCGCGTTCCGATGGGCGTGCTCTTCACCGGACCGATGGGAACGGGGAAGACGTTCGTGGCCGAGGCGTTTGCGCGCGAGTGCGGGCTGACGACGATCAAGCTGAAGAACTTCCGCTCGAAATGGGTCGGCGCGACGGAGGGGAATCTCGAGAAGATCCTCAACGTCATCCGCGCCATCGGACAGGTCGTCGTCATCATCGACGAAGGAGACCGCGCCTTCGGCAACACGGACGGCGAAGGCGACGGCGGCACGTCGTCACGGGTCATCGCCCGGATCAAAGAGTTCATGTCGGACACGTCGAATCGCGGACGAATCCTCTTCCTGGTGATGACGAACCGGCCGGACAAGCTGGACGTCGATCTCAAGCGCGCGGGCCGCCTCGATCGCAAGATCCCATTCCTCTATTCGCAGACGGCGGAAGAGGTGGAAGCCGTCGCCAATGCCCTCCTGAAGAAGAACGCCATCGTCACGGCGGTCAACTTCGTTGCCCTGCGCGAGAACTTTTCGCAGAAGCTCATCGGCTACAGCAACGCCGACGTGGAAGCAGTCATCCTGATGGCGAACGACGACGCAGCGCGCGCCGGTGCGACCACCGTCTCCGCGGACAACTTCACGCACGCGGCGTCCGACTATTTCCCAAGCCGCGACTCTGAAATGCTGGAGTACATGGAACTGCTGGCCGTCTTCGAATCGTCGAGCCGCAGATTGCTGCCGCCGAAGTATGCGGCGATGACACCCGATGAGCTCGACCTGCGGATGCGTGCGTTACGTGCGGTGGTGGGCTCGCGGCGTTAGCGAATCGTGATCAACCGAAGAAGGACGACCACAGAGACACAGAGAACACTGAGGTTTCTTTGTGTCCTCTGTGCCTTTGTGGTGGATCGCGTTTCCAGTTGACGCACGAGTCCATCCTGGCGTGTTATCGTTTTCGTTCTCAGCAAACAGGAGGGGTCCATGGGCGAAGGCGCGGTGCGTGAAACGGCTCCCATCCCGGTCGAGAGCTCCGAAAATCTCAACTCCTATGCCATTGCGCAGGCGCAGTTCGATACTGCCGCGCAGTACCTCGATATCCCGGCTGGTCTGCGCGATCACCTTCGCCACACGAGTCGGCTGACCACCGTCGAATTTCCGATCGAGGAGGACGACGGAACGGTGAAGACGTACACCGGCTATCGTGCGCTGCACTCCCGCGTGCGCGGGCCGGGAAAGGGTGGGATCCGCTACCACCCCGACGTCACCGCCGACGAAGTGCGCGCGCTGGCGTCGTGGATGACGTGGAAATGCGCGGTGGCCGATATCCCGTTCGGCGGCGCGAAGGGTGGCGTCGTCTGCGATCCCAAGAAGCTCTCGCGCTCGGAGCTTCGCAAGATCACGCGGCGCTTCGTCGTCGAGCTCGGCGACACCATCGGACCGCACACCGACATCCCCGCGCCCGACGTCAATACCACAGCCGAGACGATGGCCTGGATCTACGACACGTACGACATGATGCATCCGGGGAAGAACAATCTTCCGGTCGTCACGGGCAAGCCGGTTGGCATGGGCGGCTCGCTCGGCCGCAACGAGGCGACGGCGCGCGGCTGTCTCTTCATCACCAGCCGGGCAATAGGTCAAGGCGCTGTGCCGGGGCTCGTCTCACTCACCGGCGCGCGCGTCGTCATCCAGGGATTCGGCAATGCCGGCTCGATCGCGGCGCAACTCTTCCGCGATGCCGGCTCCACGATCATCGCCGTCAGCGATTCGACCGGCGGCATCTTCTGTGCGGACGGAATCGATCCGGAGATGGCCATCGCACATAAGCAGCAGTCCGGCTCGGTCGTCGGTCTGCCCGGAACGACAACGGTAACCAACGATGATCTGCTGCACATCGACTGCGACGTGCTGATTCCCGCGGCGTTCGAAAACCAGATTCGCGCGGATAACGTGGACGGCGTCAGTACGAAGCTGATCGCCGAAGGAGCGAACGGGCCGACGACGCCCGCAGCCGATAAGATCCTCTTCGCCCGGGGCATCCCGGTGATTCCGGACATCCTGGCCAACTCCGGCGGCGTGACGGTTAGCTACTTCGAGTGGGTTCAGAACATCGAGAATGAGCACTGGAGCGAGGACCAGGTCAACGCGCACCTGCGCACGAAGATGGAAGCGGCAACGGACGCTGTGCTGAAGATGCAGGTCGAGATCCGGGATCGCAACGGTGCTGACGTCGACTTGCGTACCGCAGCATTTGCGACTGCAATTAAACGAGTAGCGACGCTGGCACTGGCGAGGGGCATATGGCCGTGAAACGGGGCGGGGGGAGTGGGGGGTCCGAGGGGGGAGAGAAGAAGGCGGTCGGAGAGAAGAAGACAGAGCGGGTTGCCGTATGGCTCACGCCGCCGCAGGTTGCGTGGATCAAATCGAAAAAGAATGCATCGGAGACGATGCGCGCTCTCGTCACGGAGGCGATGAATCTCGAGCTTCTGAAAGAGAGCGTGAAGCGAGGCGCGCGTCCCGCACCTCCAGAAGCTGCGCGGCCACGCTCACCGCAATCTCGTAAGGGTGGTTCGTCCCGAGGGCGAGGCCGATAGGGCAGTAAAACGCACGCTTCGCTTCGTCCGGCAGCCCGGCCTCGTCGATATCGCGCTTCAAAATGTTTGCTTTCGCGTCGCTGCCGATCACGCCGAGGTAGGGGAAGGAGCGCGTGCGCAGGATTTCCAACAGGATCGGTTTGTCGGTCGTGTGCCCCATCGTCATCAGGAGGACGAACGCATCATCCGGCAGCGTTTTCACCAGCGAGGGCATGTCGGACGACAGCGTCTTCGTCAGCTTCGGTGAGTCGGGGAGCTTTGTCAGCCACTCCGCACGCGGATCGATGCAGGTGACGTGGCAGTCGAGATGAACGAGGACGTTGACGACTGCGTTTGCCACGTGGCCGGCGCCAAACACTACGATGAGCCAGCGTCCGACGTTGTGCGATTCGAAGTAGAGCTTGACGATACCGCCGCAGGTCATGCCGACGTCTTTGGCGAGGTTCCACTGCACGAACTTAGTCGTCTCCGCCCCTTCTCCGCGCAGCATCGCCTGCGCCTCGGCGATCGCTTTGGTCTCCACCTTGCCACCGCCAACCGTTCCGAAGTGGAGTCCGGAGGCGGTGACGATCATCTTCGCGCCGCGGTCCTGCGGCACGCTGCCGGCCGTGTCGACGACGGTGACGACGACGAGCGGTGTCTCAGCCGCCATCAACTCGTTCAGCGCGTCGAAGAAGGTTGCCATAGCGCGATTGTAGGACGGAGCCGCGATCGGAGCGCGAGGCTCATCTCAACCCACGAAATGGCCGCCCGTCAGCGTCCGAAACGTCACCACCCGCTGCGCTCGCGCAAGGAGGTGATGTGCGCGACGTGATGCCGGCTGTGCCACGCATACATGGCGACGAGCGTGTCGAGTGTCATCACGCCGTGCTCGGGATGGAGGAGTGTTTTCGCGAAATCGTCAGGGGTCAGCGCCCGGAGGATGCGCACCCAGCGATCGTGCAGCGCCTCGAGCAGCGTGAGCGAGACCGCGATCGGCGTGTCGCGTACGTCGTTCAGTTTCGCCCAAGCCGCCTCGTCGTACGGCCTGATCGTCGGTTCGGTTTCCGTCAGCGCCAGCTTCACGCGCGTGTAGGCGTTCATGTGCGAGTCAGGAACGTGGTGAACGACCTGCCGGACCGTCCAGCCGCCGTCGCGGTAGGGCGTGTCGAGCTGGCTCTCCGACAGACCTGCCACTGCCTCGCGCATGCGCACCGGAGCGGCAGCAATTTGGTCGATAAATGTGCGCCGCTCCTCAGCGGTATGCGGCGTCGTGGAGCGGTCGAATTTTCCGACGGGATAGCGAGGGTCGATCTGAGTTTCGCTCATGGTTTGCAAAGTCTATCCTGAGCGAAGCGAAGTTCAGGACTACAGCGTCGCCACAGCCGTCTGGTAGAAGCTCTTCACCGCCGCGACGTACTCGATCGCTTCCTGAGTCGCTCCCGGTCCCACCTTCGCAACAAGCTCCGGTCCAGCGTTGTAGGCGGCCAGCGTCAGTTCGACATTGCCGTGAAAGCGGTCGAGGAGCGTCTTGACATAGCGCGTGCCGCCGAAGACGTTGTCGCGCGGATCGAAGGCGTCGCGGACGCCGAGGGCTGCGGCGGTGCGTGGCATGAGCTGCATCAGTCCCTGGGCGCCGCGGCTCGACACTGCATTCGGGTTGAACGCCGACTCACGGAAAGTCATCGCCGCGATGAGGTTCGGATCGACGCCGTAGGTTCGCGCCGCCTCGGCGATGATGCCGGCAAGGTACTTTGGCATCGGTGCGGGAAAGGCCTGCGCAGCCAGCTGGCTGACGGGACGGGTATCGGCGGTCGATTTCGGTGCAGCAAACGCAGGCGTTGCGAGGGCAACAGCGGCGAGCACGACGGCAGCAAAACGATGACGCACAGGGCGCTCCTTTCCGGTTCGGATCACGGAACGTCCCGCGTCATGCGGGATCACGTTCGGAAGCTCGCTGCCTCGTGTCAAACAGGGCTGAGGCCGGTGGCGTTGCGTCCTCCCGTCGCCGGGAGTTTGCCTTTTCGCGTGATCAGTTTTTGTGTGATGGTCGAAACGAAACCGAGGACGTTGATCTTCCTACGGATGAGCACTTTTTTCGCGCGAGCGAAGGGGCTGGCACTACCGCTTCAGCGCCATCTCATACGACGCGCGAACCGTTCGCACGTAGTCCTTCGTTTCGCGAAATGGCGGCACCCCGTTGTAGCGCTGCACGGCGCCCGGGCCAGCGTTGTACGCGGCCAGGGTGAGGTCGAGATCGCCATGGAACGTATCGAGGAGCGTGCGGAGATAGTGAACGCCGCCAAAGACGTTCTCGCGTGCATCGAAGACGTTCCGCACGCCGGCGTACCGGGCCGTCGCCGGCATCAACTGCATCACACCGACCGCGCCGGCCGGCGAGACTGCGCCTGGGTTGTAGGCGGACTCGCGTGCCGCGATCGCCGCGACGAGGCGGGGATCGACGCCATGCTGCTTCGAGGCATCCGCGATCAGAGCCGACAGATACGCCGGCATCGGTGCCGTAACACGGGCTCCGGAATCGAACAACGCGGTGCCGAACGGTGTGTAACGCATCGCCCTGGGGCTGGAGCGCAAGGTAAAGAGTGCCTGACGGATATCGCCGAAGAAGTGATACGCCGTGACGCCGCGCGCATCGTTGCGGATCACGACGCGCCCGGTCTGTCGGATGTGGGCAGACGGAACGTCTCTCGCGCTGAAATCGCCAGCGACCGCAGAGGCGGCGACGAACGCTACGCTGAGTGCAAATAAAGTTCGCAAGGACTCTGTGGAACGCGCGTCCCGGAAGCCGCTATTCCGATACGATTCAGGCATGACGATCGTGCGACGCGCTGCTGCGCTACTCTTCCTCGCGTTTACCGCCTGTACCATGCAGTCTCCTTCAAACGACAACTCGATCAAACCCGCAAGCGAGACCATTTTCGAGGGCGGCACCGTGCTGGCCGGCCCCTCGCAGACTCCGCAAGCGAACTGGTCCGTCGTCACTGCGAACGGCACTATCGTCGCTGCGGGACCCACCGACGCGATTCGGGCCGCGCATCCCAAGGCGCGTGTGATCGACGTTCACGGCACGACCGTGATGCCCGGTCTCACCGACGCTCACGGGCATCTCTACGGACTCGGCCTTTCGCTCGATACCGTCAACGTCATCGGCACTACGTCGTACGACGAGGTGATCGCGAAGGTTCGCGACCGCGCCCAACGCGCCAGCGCCGGAGATTGGATTCTCGGACGCGGTTGGGATCAGAATCACTGGCCCGGCAAGCAGTTCCCGACAGCCGCGCCGCTCGATGCGGCAATCTCCGATCATCCCGTCTGGATTCGCCGCGTCGACGGCCACGCCGGTATCGCCAACAGCGCCGCCATGCGCGCGGCAGGCGTCACCGCCGCGACCCCCGATCCGGAGGGTGGCCGCATTCTGCACGATGCCGCAGGCAATCCGACCGGCGTCTTCATCGACGGGGCGATGGCGCTCATCGACTCAAAGGTCCCGCCGCCTTCGCCGGAGTTGCGCAAAGCGCGCGTGCTTGCCGCCGCGCAGGCGATCGCCGCGAACGGCCTCACCGAAATGCACGACGCCGGCGCGGAACAGGCCACGATCACAGCGATCCAGCAGCTCATCGACGAGCACAAGTTCCCGATCCGCGTTTACTTGATGCTGACCGACGAGCCCGCGCTTCTCGAGTCGTGGTTCGCAAGCAAACCGCTCATCGGATACGGAGACCGCCTCACTGTTCGCTCCGTGAAGATGTACGCCGATGGCGCCCTCGGCAGCCGCGGCGCCGCGTTGCTCGCGCCGTACAGCGACGACCCTTCGAACAGCGGACTTCTCATCAGCAAGCCTGAACACATGCTGGAGGTCGCGCGCCGCGCCCGCGCCGCCGGATATCAAGCCAACACGCATGCGATCGGCGACCGCGGCGTCCGCAATGTGATCGATGCCTACGAGCAGGCTGGAGCCACGCCGGCCGACCGCTTCCGCGTCGAGCATCTGCAGGTCGTCGCGCCGTCCGATTTTTCCCGCCTCGCGCCGCACGGCATCATCGCTTCGATGCAACCGACACACGCCACGTCCGACATGGGCTGGGCCGAAGACCGGCTCGGCAGCGAACGGATCAAGGGCGCCTACGCCTGGCGCACCGTGCTCAATTCCGGCGCCCGCCTCGCGCTCGGCTCCGATTTTCCGGTCGAGTTCGTGAACCCGTTCTTCGGCATCTACAGCGCCGTTACCCGCCAGGACCAGAAAGGCAACCCACCTGGCGGCTGGTACGCCGATCAGAAGCTGACCTTGGCCGAAGCCATTCGCGGCTTCACGTCCGACGCCGCGTACGCCGCATTCGAAGAGTCGTCACGCGGCACGATCGAGCCCGGCAAACTCGCCGACCTGACGATCGTCGAAGGCGATCTCTACACCGCGCCATCCTCGAGCCTTTTCGCGACAAAGGTGCGCTACACGGTGGTGGGGGGCGAGGTGGTCTATCAGCGGTAGAATATTTGCCATGGGACGCCTCGTAGTCGGAAGATCATCGGATGAGATTCTGCAGATTGCAGCGGACTTCTTCATGAAGCAGGACGACGTCCACATCACGATGAGCCGCGTGGCAACGAGGTTGCGCGAAGAGCACATCCCCTACGCGATCATCGGAGGAATGGCGATCGGACTTCACGGATTTCTGCGCGTTACGAAAGACCTGGACATCCTGACCACGCGAGAGGGCCTCGACCGGATTCACGAACGTCTCGTCGGTCGCGGTTTTGTTCTGGCTTTCCCGGGCGCGCGAAAGCGCCTGCGAGATACCGAAACGGGAGTTCTCGTCGACATCATCACCACCGGCGAATATCCGGGCGACGGAAAACCGAAAGCTGTCAAGTATCCCGATCCGTCAGACTCGGTTGATCGAGACGGCTACAGCGTTATCTCGCTCCCACGCCTCATCGAAAGCAAAATTGTGACGGGAACAATGATTGACTATCGCCAACTGCAGGATCTCGGCGATGTGCAAGCGATCATCCGGGAGTTACGGTTACCGCGTTCATTCGCCGAGGAACTCGACTCCACGGTACGTAGTGAATTCGATCGACTCTGGGAGCTCGCACAAAAAAAGGACCCGAATCTGGATTGACACCTACTTCTCGTGATCCTCGAAGTGCGTCAGCTTGCGGAACTCCTGGTAGCGCTCGTACACATCGTCGAGCGTAATCTCGCGCAGCCGGTCGAGTGAAAACTTCTCGACGGTGAACGACGCCAGCACGCTGCCGAAGACGATGGCGCGGCGCAGCTCGTGGTCCGAGGCCTCGGAGCGCGAGGCCAGGTAGCCCAGGAAGCCACCGGCAAAGGTGTCGCCCGCGCCCGTAGGATCGAAGACGGCTTCGAGCGGATAGGCTGGCGCTGCGAAGACTGCATCCTTCGTGATCATGATGACGCCGTACTCGCCGCGTTTGATCACGAGCGTGCGCGGGCCGAGAGCGAGAATCTGACGCGCTCCCTTGATCAGGTTTGCCTCTTGCGTGTACTGCCTCACCTCGGCCTCATTGATCACGACAAGGTCGACCTCGCGCAGGATGCGTGTCAGCGATTCCTTCGCGACGTCGATCCAGAGATTCATCGTGTCGAGCGCGACGACGCGCGGGCGTTTGCACTGGCGCAAGACGTCGAGCTGCAGGTCGGGCTGGATGTTGGCCAGGAACAGGACGTCCGGGCTTTGATGCCGCTCGCTCAACTCGGGCTTGAAATCGGCGAAGACGTTGAGTTGCGTGTCGCGGGTCTTGGCGACGTTCAGATCGAAACCGTACTCGCCGCTCCAGAAGAACGTCTTCGCACCGGCCACACGCTGCAAGCCGTCGAGATTGACGCGGCGTCCGCGAAAGATCGCCAGATCATCGTCGCTGAAATCGTCGCCAACGACTGCCACGAGATCGACCTCCGAGAAGAACGATGCCGCGACCGAAAAGTAGGTCGCCGATCCACCGAGACAGCGATCCACCTTCCCGAACGGAGTCTGAATCGCATCAAACGCAACGCTGCCAACGACGAGGATGCCCATGTACTCTCCCAGCGCGAGTTGCGCGGCGCGGAGAGTAGCGGGATTGGGGAAAGGGAGCAACCGACGACGCAGGCGGCTCAACGGTTCGGCGCTATGATTGCGCTGCCGTTCACGGAGGCGCGTATCCGGATTCTGGGTCTCTCGACCGTTGTCTTTCTTGCATTCGTCGGAGCCGCGCCATCACGCCAGCGCGCCGTGGTACCTCCAAGGCAGATTGCGACGCTCGACCTCCGCCGCTCCTTCGTGATTACCGATGCGGCACTGCTGGAAGGCTTCACGTTCCAGCGCGTGCTCGATCAACTCGTCGCTCGCGGCGGTGTATCGAACCTCACATCCGCTCAGCTCTATCGGCAGTGGTTCGACACGCAAAATCCAAAGCCTGGAATGGCCGACCCGGCCGGCCCGCATTGCGACGACTTCCTGACGAACGGCTCGCCGTCATTCAACAGCTTCCCCCGCCGCTGTCCGACGCCCGACGGCGCTCTGGCGGCGTCACCATTTACGTCGGACGAGTATTTCCCGATCGCGCTCGTCAATCGATTCGATCAGACGCCCGCTGACGGCTCCAGCTGCGGACAATACCGTCTCATCTTCGCGCGCCGGATAGCTAACCCGCCTCAATTCATCGGACCACCCTTTCTCCAGCAGCGTCTTCACATCATTTTCGAGCCGGTGCTCCCCAATCCGAAGCCTTCCACAGGACTGGCCGGCTGTCGCGCGGTGGCCGAGTTCTGGGCCGGACTGACGAACATCGACTCACCCACCGAGCGTCGAGCGAAACTGGAGTCATTTTTTTTCGACGGCATCACAGGGTTTCCGCCGGCGATCGACTCCGGAAACTTTGTCGGCGGCGGTGGCATTCGCACCACACAGGTCGCTAACGGTCACGTTCGGATGTATCAGTTCCGCCTCGTAAAGGAATGCACGCCGGCGTGCACCCTTCAAATGAGGCCCGACACCCTGCAGAATTTCCCCTTCGGCCCTCTGTTCGACTCCTCGCAAGACCTTCCTTTGACCAAGGCGTTTCAGGATGCGTTCGTCGAGCAGGTCCCGAACCTCGCCGTGCGCGACGTCAACGAATACTTCATGGAGATCCCTCCGACGTTCCTGATGGCGGAGAGCGACCCGCTCGACAATCAGCCGGTGTTTTTGTTTGATCAGCCGTTCACCAGGGGGAGAGCTGTGAACCCTGGATTCAATGACCGCATTCAGGAGAAGTTGACATCGATCGGGAGCACGCTCACTCCTGATCAGATTATTCTGCGCGCCGAGACTCAGAACTGCGTCGGTTGCCATGCCGAAACGGGCCCCGTAGGTGAAGGTGTTGTCTTCCCACGCTCCGTCGACACCCTTCAACATGTGGCGGACAATGCGACGGAACCGGGGGAGCTCGGGAAACCGCGGTTCGTTATCTCCTCCGCGATGCGCGACGTCTTCATCCCTCACCGGATGAAGATCCTCATCGATTTCCTCAATAGCGGAAAAGCACCCCCTCACTCGCAGTGAGATCCCGGAGAAGCGGCTTCGAGAAGCTTTTCGAGTGTTCGTCTCGACCGGCCCTCGTTAGCCGGCTGTTACCGTGCACGCTTTTTTGGCTGATGAAGAGGCCGCCGGCCGATCAATCGTCAGCGATTGGCAGATCGGTACACCGACTCAGTGCACATACTTCCCGATGATCGGCGCCAGATCCGCTTTCGTCTTCTCCGGCATCGCTGCGGGGTTTGTCATGATCCCGTATTGCAAAGCGGTCGCACATGGGCAGTTCCGCTCGCGGGTCGCGGCCGGGACGATGGAGCTGCGCAGGATCTTCTGCGCGGTTTCCGCGTTCTTCGCAAGGTAGGCCAGAACCGCGTCGACCGAGACATCGTCATGTGTTTCGTGCCAGCAGTCGTAGTCGGTGACGAGGGCCATCGTGGCATAGCAGATCTCCGCTTCGCGGGCGAGCTTCGCCTCCTGAAGGTTCGTCATGCCGATCACGTCGACGCCCCAGGTGCGGTAGAGGTTCGACTCGGCGCGGGTCGAGAATTGCGGGCCTTCCATGCAGAGGTAGACGCCGCCTTCGTGCACGCGCGCGCCCACCTCGCGGGCGACCTTGCCCATCGCGGAGGAGACTGCCGTGCAGATCGGATCGGCGAAGCCGACGTGGGCGACGATGCCATTGCCGAAGAAGGTGTCGGGGCGATGGCGCGTTCGGTCGATGAACTGGTGCGGGAAAACGATGTCGGTCGGCGCGTATTCGAGCTTCATCGATCCAACGGCGCTTGCTGAGAGGATCGTGTGAACGCCGAGGAGCTTGAAGCCGAAGATGTTGGCGCGGTAGTTCAACTCGCTCGGTGTGAGACGATGGCCGCGGCCGTGACGCGAGAGGAAAGCCACGCGCACGCCGTCGATCTCGCCGATGACGTAAGCATCTGACGGATCGCAGAACGGAGTCTCGATGCTGCGTTCTTCGAGGACGCTCAGGCCTTCCATCTGGTAGAGGCCGGAGCCGCCGATGATGCCGATGGCTGCGCTCGTCATTTGCCCTCTTTCCCCCGCCGCGCAGCATCCTCGGGATAGAAACGCCGCATCGACTCTTCGATCGCGTCGGCCACGCGGATGGCCAGTTCGACCGCGGCAAGTCCATCCTCCCCGCTCACGAGCGGGCGCGTACGCGTGCGGACGCATCCGAGGAACGCTTCGAGCTCGGCGCGAAGCGGCTCCTGCTTGTTGACGACGATGTCGATCGGAACGATTGTCTTGCCGGAAAGGCCGAAGCCCTTCACTTCCTGCTCCTTCGTATCGACCGAAATGTAGGCCTCGCGGCTGAAGAAGCGGATCTTGCGCACGCGGTCCTGGGATACGCGGCTGGCGGTCAGATTGGCAATGGCGCCGTTCTCGAGCTCGAGGCGGACGTTGGTGATGTCGACCTTGTCGGTGAGCACCGCCACGCCCACCGCGCGCACATCGACAACGCGTTGCCCAAGGAGTGAGAGCACGAGATTGAGGTCGTGGATCATCAGGTCGAGCAGGACGTCGATGTCGAGCGATCGTCCGACGAACACACCGAGTCGCTGGGCTTCGACAAAGCGGACTTCGTGAAGCAGCGGAGCGACGGCCATGATGGCCGGGTTGTAGCGCTCGACGTGGCCGACCTGCAGGATCCGGCCGCGCGATGCGGCCAGTTCGATGAGACGCTGCGCGTCCTCGACTGCCGGGGTGATTGGCTTTTCCACCATCACGTCGCAGCCCGCTTCGATCAACTGGCGCGATATGTCGTAGTGCGTGATGGTCGGCGTGGCCACGACCGCGCAGTCGATCTCGCGTGCCAGCGCGTCGACGGAGGCAAACCGCTTCAGCTTCAGATTCTCCGAGACTTCGGCGGCGATGACATCGTCCGTCTCGACGAAGCCGGCGACTTCCGCTTGCGGCATTTCGGTGAGAATGCGCGCGTGGAGCCGTCCGAGGTAGCCGGTGCCGACGACACCAACCCTCATCGGATGATGCCCCGCTTCGATTCGCGCACGAACTCGACGAGGTAGCGTGCTTCAGGAAAGAGGCCGAGCTCTTCCTCGATCTTCGCGAGAGCAGTTTCGACGTTCAGCTTCGAGCGAACGAGAATGCGATAGGCGCGCTGCAACGCTTCCACCGTCTCTTTCGAGAAGCCCTTGCGCTCCAGGCCGATGGTGTTGATGCCGTAGCTGCGGTTGTCGCGGCTGGCGACGGTTTTGGCGTACGGCAGAACGTCCTGCGTGATCATCGAGCCGCCGCCGATGAAGGCGTGCTCGCCAACGCGGCAGAACTGATGGACCGCGCTGAACGCGCCGATCGTGGCGAAATCGGCGATCTCGACGTGACCCGCCAGCGTGGCGCTGTTGGCAAACACCGTGTTCGAGCCGACGTGGCAGTCGTGCGCAACGTGCGAATAGGCCATGAAAAAGTTGTCCGAGCCGATCGTCGTCTTACCGCCGCCGCCTGTCGTGCCGCGATTGATGGTGACGAACTCGCGGAAGACGTTGTCGTTGCCGATGGCGAGCTCCGTGTGCTCGCCTTTGTACTTGAGATCCTGCGGCGGCCCTCCGATCGAGGCATGTCCATAAAACTGATTGCGCTCGCCGATCACGGTCGGACCTTCGACCCGAGTGAAGGGGCCGATGACGCTGCCGCTGCCGATCGTGACGTTCGCGCCGATGACGGCGTAGGCGCCGACGACCACGTCTGGCGCGAGTGAGGCGTTGCCGCTGACGACTGCTGTCGAATCGATCTCCGGCATCATCGTCATCACTCCGGCCTGTCGATCAGAACGCTGAATAGTTCTGCTTCCGCGACGAGCTGGCCGTCGACCGTTGCCTTGCCATGGATCTTGACCGACGTCGAGCGGCGGTGCAGGACGACGCATTCGAGTTGGAGCTGATCGCCGGGAACGACGGGCTTGCGGAAGCGCGCTTTGTCGACACCGCCGAAGAGGAAGAGCTTCTTCTCGCGGTCCGGCATCTCGCGAAGGCCGAGAATTGCCGCACATTGGGCCATGGCCTCGACGATCAGCACGCCCGGCATCACCGGCGCGCCGGGAAAGTGGCCCTGGAAGAACTGTTCATTCGCGGAGACGTTCTTGAGGCCGACGATCCGTTTTCCGTCTTCGATCTCGAGGACGCGGTCGACCAGCAGCATCGGGTAGCGATGCGGCAGGATCTTCATGATTTCAGTGATGGTGAGCATGGTTACCTCGGTGTGTCGGTCATCCTTAGCCGCCGAAGGAAACGAATTGCCGAAGGACGGTCGAAAGATCTCCCGCCCACATGCACGAGAGTGGAGGCTCCTTCGAATCGAATACGGTTATTCGGCTGCTGAAAAATCGTCTGTCGTGATCATGATCAGGTAGCTCGTGTTTGGCGGAGCCTGGGCGCGGAGATCAGGAAGAGCGAACGTGTCCCCTCCGCCGCCGTAGGTGTTGCCAATGATCGAGAAGAGCAGCCGGTATTGCGCGATCGGCAACAGCTTGCCATCGCAGAAAGCCCAGCCGCGGGGAGCAATCTGCGCCAAGGTTGACGCGGGGGTCAGAGCGCTTGTCCCCGGCCAAAGGATGATGCTTCCGATCATGGGCGTCATGGAGAACCCTCCAGTGAAAGTGCTTCATTCGTTTCTTGTGTCTGAACTACCACTTTCGAGAGACTTCGAGCGGCGCGACGATTTGCCGCCGCGTAGTGGAAGAGAGAATGTTGAATGTTGAATGAAACCGTGGATTTTGATCGTTCACCATGCACTCAACACTGAACATTCGACATTCCGAATTGCGCTGGTCTGGTTGTGGGCCACCTACGAAAAACCATTCGAAATCTTCGTTGGCTCATGATGACACGTCTGTTCCTTTTTTCTTTGCAAGCCGCCGTAACATCGCCTCGCGCCTGGCAAACTCCCGGAAGGGCACCGCGGGAATGCCCATGACCTTCGTGCCGTCCGGAACGTCGTCGAGCACGGCGCTTTTTGCGGCGACCTGCACGCCGTTGCCGATTTTCAAATGTCCGGCAAATCCGGACTGGCCCGCCACGACGACGCCATCGCCAAGCTCGGTCGATCCGGCGATTCCAACCTGGGCCACGAGCAGGCAGTGGCGGCCGACTTTCACGTTGTGCGCAATCATCACGAGGTCGTCGATCTTCGTTCCGTCTCCGATGATCGTCTCGCCGAGGGCGGCGCGGTCGATCGTGGAGCCGGCTCCGATCTCGACCTCGTCGCCGATGCGCACGATGCCGATCTGCGGGATCTTGTGATGGCGCCCCCCCTGTGTGGCGAAGCCGTAACCGTCCGCGCCGATGACGACGCCGCTGTGGATGATGCAGCGTTTGCCGATGATGGATCGGTCGTAGATCGAAACCTGTGGATAGACGATGGTTCCCTCGCCGATCGTCGAGCCTGACTCGATGGAGACGTTCTGGAAGACGACCACACCATCGCCGAGGGTGACGCCGGCGCCGATCGTCGAGAAGGGACCGACGGCAACTCCGGCGCCGATCGTTGCCGTGGCATCGATCGAGGCGAGTGGCGAGATTCCCTGAGGCATCGGGCGACGGTCGAAGTATTTCGCCACGACGCTGGCCATGGCAAAGTAGGGATTGGCGACGCGAATGAAGCGCTCGTCGTCGTTCTGCACGTCGGTGCTGACGAGGATTGCGGCGGCGCGCGTCGAGGTGAGCTGTGCCGCGTATTTCGGATTGGAGAGGAAGCTGAGCTGCGATGCTCCGGCGTCCGCGAGCGGCGCGACGCCGTCGACACTCCCTCCGGGCGGACCGGCGTAGCGGCCGCCGACGAACGCCACAATTTCTGAGATCGGAACGGCTGGCATCGGGGCGGGCATTGTATGCCGCACGAAACGAAAAAAGCCTCCCTGGTGGGAGGCTTTTCGCGTGAAGCGCGTGGTGTGAAGGTTATGGCTTCTTCGGAGCAGCGGCGGCCGGTGCTGCGTTGTCGCTGAAGCGCTTGATGACCGTGTCGGTGATGTCGATGGCGTCCGAAGCGTAGACGAGACCGGACTCGAACTTGTTGAAGATCGCGGCCAGGCCCATCTCTTTGCCGATGGCGTCGATGACCGGCTTGATCTTGGCTTCGAGATCCTGAAGGGTCTTGTCGCGCGCTTCGCCGACTTCGCGGTCCGCGTCCTGCGCGAAGCGCTGGGCGGCGATCTTCTTGTCGGAGAGCTGTTTGGCCATGTCGGTCAGCTTGTCTTCGCTGAGCGTGAGCTTCTTCGTGTTGATGTCGTTGTCGAGCTTTGCGATCTCATCGTTCATGGCCGTGGCCTTGGCGATGCGGTCGTCCTGCATCTTCTTCAGGCGTTCGTAGGCCGCCTTGCCTGGTGCTGAGCTCATGAGCACTTTGTTGACGTCGATCACGGCAAAGCGAGCCGGCGCACTCTGCGCGAACATGGGCGCCGCGAGCGCTGCCACCGCGAGCGAAACGAGAAGCTTCTTCATGGAAAATCTCCTTAATTTGTTTGGGGCGAGGACGATCGCTAAATCGCCGCGCGTTTAGTACGTATTCCCGATGGTGAAGTTGAAGGTCTTGAACTTGTCGCCCGGTTTCGAGGCCGGGTTGATGGCGTAGATGAAGCGGATGGGGAACTGAAACACAGGCAGGAAGATGCGAAGCTCGGCGCCCGTCGAGTACCGCAACTTGTGCGGATCGAGGTCGTCCTTGTAACCATAGGCCCAGCCACCGTCACCGAAAAACACCAACCGTAACGGATCGTTGATCTTGATGACGTACTCGCTGTTGAAAAACACCTGTTTGTAACCGCCGGCGACCTGTGTCACCCCGTTCACAGTCTCGTTCGGGCCAAGCGTGCCGTATTCGAAGCCGCGCACCGAATACTCGCCGCCGACGAAGAAGCGCTGACCTTTCGGGACGCAGAGCTTGCTGTTCTGTTCGAAATTGTCGTACGTAAGAAAGCAGCCCTTCCCATAGTCGAGCGGCCTGAGATAACCGAGGTCGAGGTTGACGCTGAACGACGATTTCTTCGAAATCTTGAAGTACTTCGTCGTCGCGAACGTCGGACGGATGGCGTGGATGGTGCCGCCGAGGGGACCGCCGGAGAACGTCATTCCCATCGCCACACGCGCGCCGCGCGTCGTATCAAACGGGTTGTCGCGCGAGTCATACGAATAGGACGGGCCAATCGACGACGACGTGTAGGTCGCGTCGAGGATATCGGAAATCGGCACGTTGCCGTTGAGGTCCGGCGCCACGTTCGTCTCTTCGTGAGTCTTCACATGTTCGAGTCCGTAGACGAGCGAGAGGCTGTCAAAGCGATGCAGCCGGTATCCGTATGCGATCGAGCCGCCCTTGCTTTGCTCCTGATACCCGATCGAGAGCGGGTAATTGGTGTCGCGGTTGAAGAGTGAAATGCCGAGGCTGTTCGGCGTATCCATGAACCAGGGATCGGAGTAGGAGAGCGAGTAGAAGTTCTGGCGGTTGCCGCGCTGAAAACTGACGCCGAGGTTTTCCCCTTCGCCGAGGAAGTTGCGCGTCGAAAACTGCGTCTGCACGAAGAACCCGGTCCCCTCGGAGTACCCGCCTCCGAACTGGACGTCGTTCTTGCCTTCTTCGGTTCCCTTCACGGTCACGTCGACCGTTTTCTTCTCCTGGTTGACCTTGAAATCCGGATTGTCGTTGACCTTGAAGTAGCCGAGCTGCCCGAGCTTGTAGATCGACTGCTTGAATGTCTCCATGTCCATGATCCCTCCCTCATCGAGGAAGATCTCGCGGCGGAGAACCTTGTCTTTCGTGGTGTTGTTGCCCTGGAACTCCAGCCGTCCGAGGCGGAACTGGTCGCCTTCGTAGACCTGGATGTGTACGTCGACGACGTTGGCGTCCTTCTCCACGTATTCGGGGTTGATGTAGGAGTAGATGTAGCCGCGGGCGCGATAGATCTCGTCGATCGCGTCGATGCGGTCCTGGATGACTTTGCGGCGGATGACATCGCCCTTCTTCAGGGGGAAGTTGCCGGTGAAGGCGTCGGCCTTGAGGAGCGTGGCGCCGGTGACGCTCACCTCGCCGAGGTGATGGATCGTCCCTTCCTTGATCGGGATCGTGATGCTCACGCGCTGCTTCTTCACTTTTCCGGTCGTGACCACCTGCGGCTCGCCGAACGCGACGCTCGTGTATCCGAAGTCCTGGTAGTAGTTCTTGATGTGCTCGAGATCTTCGTCGAGCTTGGAAGGGATGTAGAGGTTCTTCTTCCGGATCCAGGTGATGATGTTGTTTTCCTTCACCTCTTTCATCTGCCGGCGCAGGACGCGGGTGGAGAAGTGATTGTTGCCGGTGAAGAACACGCGGGCCACCGTGGCCTTGATGCCTTCGCTGACGTTGAAGACGATCTTCTTCTCGCCGTCGGGCATGTCTTCCATGGTCGTGTCGACCGTGACGCCCTCGAAGCCCCCCTCGGAGTACGCCTTCTTGATCGACTCGGCGGCACGGCGGACCAGCGTCTGCTCGACGGTGTTGCCGACGTGCAGGTCGATCTTGTCCTTGTCGAGCTGTTCGTTGATTTTGGCGGTGTTCAGCTCTTTGTTGCCTCGGTATTCGACGGCTCCGATGCGCGGCCTCTCTTTGACGACCGCGCGAACGATCACGCCGCCGTTCGGCGCCGGGTCTGTTTCCAGACGGATGTCGTCGAAAAGGCCGGTCTGCCAGAGGTTGAGGAAGTTCCGCTGGATCGCCGCGGGATCGTAGGAGTCACCCTGATTCACGCCCAGGTAGACGCGAATCGTGTCGGTGGCCACCGTGGTGTTGCCAGACGCTTCGAAGCGCTCGATCCGCTGGCCGGTCGGTGCCCCCGGTTGGGGCGTGACGGGAGCCGGAGCGGGCGATAGGACCGGCTCGGAGGAGATGTGTCCGGAGTCGGGACGATCGATGATCGTGCCGGGCTTCGGTTTGGCGGGGGTTTGCGGTTCGGGCACGGCTTGCGCGAGAGCGCTCCCCGCAAGGATGCCCGCCGCAAGGGAGATGGCGACGATTCGATTCATAGTTATTATTGAGGATCGGCGCCGGCTCCGACTGGCCGGACGCGTACCTGCTCTTTCATCCTGTCAACTTGTAGACGTGCGAACCAGGACGCAGGTTACGCGGGAGCCCACAACAGACCCGAGCGGCGGCGCATTCTAGCAAGAAGATGGGCCTCGGAACCGCTTTTCAGGCGTAGGTCGCTCGCCCTCCGCCGAATGACCAGTTTTCCTTCGTGACCTCGATCAGCGAGACGAGCACGTCATCCGGCCGTACGCCCAGCACTTCGAGACGTTTAGCGATCCCGGCGTAGAGGTTTTTCTTGACCTCCACCGTGCGCCCGGCATTGAGCGTGATCTCGATGACGACGATCTCGTCGGAGCGGTTCACGCCACCGTAGGTGGGATGGGCAACGATTTCGTTAACATCGAGCCGATTGAGGATGTGAAAGCGATCGTCGGCCGGAACGTTCGCCTCCGCGACCAGCGCTTCATGGACCGCGCCGCTGATGGCGTGCAGATCAGGTTCGGCGATGTTCCTGCGTACGTAAATTTTGACGAGTGGCATGATCGGGACAGTTTATCTGCTACCGGCACGTCGAAGAGATCCATCGATGATGTGCCTGGAATTAGAGATGGTGTGGTTCGAACCATCGACACTGTGTTCAGCACCAGCGGCGCTGTCGTTCCCGTCTTCGGCGCGGTCCTCTATACCCACGATGATGCGTTCTGCACCCGCGGTGACGTGTTCCGGACCCGCGATGCCGAGGCCTGCACCTGCGATGCTTTGTTCTGCACCTCCGACGCTGGGTCTCGAACGATCGGTAGTGCGCTTTGAACCGTTGACGGTACGTTTTGATCCATCGACGGCTCTTTTTGATCCATCGACGGTACGTTTTGATCCATCGATGGTTCTTTCCGATCCATCGATGGCCCTTTTTGATCCATCGATGGTTCTTTTTGATCCATCGACGGTACGTTTTGATCCATCGATGGTTCTTTTTGATCCATCGACGGTACGTTTTGATCCATCGATGGTTCTTTTTGATCCGTCGATGGTACGTTTTGATCCATCGATGGCTCTTTTTGATCCATCGACGGTACGTTTTGAACCATCCATGGCTCTTTTTGATCCATCGACGGTACGTTTTGATCCATCGATGGTTCCTTTTGATCCATCGACGGTACGTTGTGAACCATCGATGGTTCTTTTCGGCACTCGATGGTGCGTTTTGAACCACCTGCGGTGCTTCTTGGGTAGCGGTCGTCTAGTTTGTTACGGGCAGGGCATCGTTGCCTCAATGCCAGCGAAGAATGAGGCTAACGGCGCCGAGGATCTGCATCGTCCTGTCCTCCGTGATTGGGGACAATTCGTCGTCCAGGAGTGCTCGCTCGCCATGTTCGCCCACCAGCGGCCTATGAAAGCCCGGTCATCGACCACGATGACCACAAGCTCACCGGTGGCAGCGTCCTCGATCCGGGGATCGACCGTCAGTTCACGTTTGGCCGCTCACTGGCGACATTCAACTGATGCTTCTCGGGCGCGCCGAGGCTGGCGGAGAGAGTGGGATTCGAACCCACGGTACGGGTTAACGTACACACGCTTTCCAAGCGTGCGCCTTAAGCCACTCGGCCATCTCTCCGTATGTCAACGCACCCTGGGCAACCCACTCTGAACCTGAATCCCCGCCCAAATCCTGAAGCAGGCTTGGCCAACCAACGCCGCGGCGCGTCGCCGCTGGCGGAGAGGGGGGGATTCGAACCCCCGATACCCGTGAAGGTATAACGGTTTTCGAGACCGCCGCGTTCAACCACTCTGCCACCTCTCCGTGTCAATCCAGCCGCTTGCGAAGACCTTGAAAGAACCCCTGCAGAAGTTTCCGTGACGCCTCGGCCTCCACACCGCTGATCACTTCCAGCCGGTGATTGAGCCTCGCATCCTGGACGAGACTTCCGAGCGACCCGCAGAAGCCGGCTTTCGGATCGAATGCTCCGAAGATCAGCTTCCCGACTCGTGCGTTGACGAGCGCTCCGGCACACATCGCGCACGGCTCGAGCGTCACCACCATCGTCGTCCCTTCCAGACGCCAGTCGCCGATGACTTCGGCCGCCTGACGAATGGCGATCAGCTCCGCGTGGCCGAGCGGGTCGCCCGACTGGCGATGGTTACTGCCACGCCCGATGATCTGCCCGCCGCGATCGACGATGACCGCGCCCACGGGAATCTCGCCGGCTGCGCCCGCCTGTTCCGCGAGCGCGAGGGCTTCCGTCATCCACTGAGCCTGATCCATGGCCTCGGCTTCCACCTTCGGCTTCTACCTGGGTTCTACCTGATTCAGCGTTCAAAGAGTAGAACGGCGGGCTCGCTGCCCGCCGTCGATTTGTTCCTGATTGGTGCACCCGGCAAGACTCGAACTTGCAACCTTCTGATCCGTAGTCAGATGCTCTATCCAATTAAGCTACGGGTGCGAGCAAGCGACGTTAACCGTCCGTTCGGAAAAGGCATTCCGGTCCGGCCGCGGCGCGGGGGCGCATTCTAAGTCCGCCTCCGCCGCCGAGGCAAGCAAAAGAGCTTTACTTCGTCCACTCTTCTTGCGGTAGACTTTCCTTGCTCAGCAGCAGGTTCACACCACCACGGTTGGCGACTGCCTGCCTACCCTTCCCCAGCCAACCGTGGTGGTGTGATGTTTTCAATCATGCCGCTCGACAAGAAATCCTTCTACGCGCGCACCATGCACACGCCGGACACGCCGGAGCGCGCCGCCCATCGAGCCGCGTTGCGCGAGGTCTCCAAACTCCTGCTCCCGCTGCATCGGGCGCTGATCGACGCCGCGAAAGAGGACTACGCCTTCGCCGTCGCTCCAATCGAGAAGCCGGCCCAGCTCCTTCAGCTCCTCACCGACGATCCCTTCTTCGCCTGGTTGAAGCCGGTGACATCGCTCATCGTCGATATCGACGAGATGGCGCGCACCGACTTCGAAGCGTCAGATATCGCTGCCGTGGCCGACCGTCTCGACCTGCTTTTCGGGCCGAAAGCGGGCCAGGAGTTCGCCTCGCAGTACGTCCCGATGCTCCAGCGCAGCGTCGACGTTGCCATGAGTCATGCCGCGATTCGCAAAGCGTCGGCACGGCTGCGTGGCTGAGCTCGTGTCGCGACTTGCCGCACGTCCGTCTGCGCGTAGTAGGATTCGTCGCCCATACCGATGAAGGAGGCTCCTTTGAAGAACACCATTTACGCGTTTCTCGTCCTGGCCATCGCTGCATGTACGCCGGCGAGCACCGCGAACACCGATACCGCCGTAACATCATCGTCGACGACGAGCGCATCGACCACCACCGCAGCTACAACCGAGGCCAGCGTTCCACCGCCGGCATCACCGACTACTGCCGCAGCACAGGAGAACAGGCCCATGAGCGCATACCAGAATAAAGTCGCCGAGTTGCACACGAGCGCAGGCGAGATCGACATCCGCTTCTTCCCCGACGTCGCGCCGAATCACGTCAAAAACTTCATCGATCTGGCGGAGAAAGGCTTCTACAACGGTACGAAGTTTCATCGCGTCATCCCCGGCTTCATGATCCAGGGCGGCGATCCGAACACGGTCTCTGGCTCGCCCGCGACCTGGGGCACAGGCGGATCGGGCAAGAACGTCGCGGCCGAGTTCAACTCCGTTTCGCACAAGCGCGGCATCGTGTCGATGGCGCGGTCGAACGATCCCGACAGCGCCTCCTCGCAGTTCTTCATCGTCACCAGCGACTCGACCTTTCTCGATAAGCAGTACACCGTCTTCGGGCAGGTGACGAAAGGGATGGATGTCGCTGACAAGATCGTGAACGCGCCGAAAGGTGCGCAGGACCGGCCGAACGATCCCACCTCGATCGATAAGATCGTCATCCGCGACGCCAAGCCCGAAGAACAGGGACCGGCGCCGAAATAGGGCTGCCGTCCCGGGCCGTGCAGACTGCGGGGAGATCGGTTGATGTCACGCAGTCTGCATGGGTCGTCGGGAGTGATGACGGAAAACGCTGAAGTTCCGGCGGAGCTGGGCAGTGCGCTGCATTCCTGGCTCGGCGATGGCTGGTCGGCCGTGCAACTCACCGGCGACGCCTCGGTGCGCGTCTACTACCGCGTCACGGCTGGTGACGGGACCGTGTGCATGCTGAGCTGGTATCCGGCCGAGGTGCGGCACGATCTGGACCGCGTGCTGGCTGCGTATCGCGCGGCGTCGAAACACGCCTACCTGCCGAAGCTGATGGAGCACAACGACGCGGCGATGCTGCAGCAGGATGTCGGCGATCAAACGCTCTTCGATCTGCTGCATCGCGACCGCGAAGAAGGCGTCGGCTGGTACAGGAAGGCCGTCACGCTGCTCGCTTACTTTCAGAAGGCCGGCGCCGTCGACATCAACCCGCCCTTCACTGGCGACTTCTTCTTCAACGAGCTGGAGATGTCGCGGGAGTTCTACGTTGAGAAGTTGATGCGTGTCAGTCCGGAATCGGCGCAGCCGCTGAAACCGCTGCTCCGAAAGCTGGCCGATAACATCTCACGGCATCCCTATGTTCTTTGTCACCGTGATTATCATGGCCAGAATATTCATATCTTTAACGACAAGCTTTATCTGATCGACTATCAGGATCTCAGAATGGGTCCGGACACGTACGACCTCGCCTCGCTCCTCCGCGACCGCGGCGTGGCCCGCATCCTCGGCGAAGAGACCGAGCTCGAGCTCGTCGACTACTATGCGGAGTGGCGCGTGCATGGTTTGCCGGCACGCTCCGAGCTTCCGCAGGGCGAGCGTCGATCGATGCGCCGCCGCTATTTCGAGACCCTCCTGCAGCGCTCCATCAAGATTCTCGGCACGTTCTCCAAACAGCCGCTCACGCGCGGCCGCATGTGGTACCTCGACTTCATCCCGCCGACGCTGGAAAGCGTCCGTCGCTGCATCGGGGAGCTGCCCGAATACGGGCCGCTCGCCGGGCTGCTTCCGATGGACTTTTCCTTAGCCGAGGCGAGAGAGCGAGCGGAAAGGATCCATCATGGCTCAACATAAAATCACTCTTCTTCCAGGCGACGGAATCGGCCCGGAAGTCACTGCCTCAGTCGTTTCGATCATCGAATGTGCGGGCGTCGATGTGGAGTGGGAGAAGTTCTTCGTCGGCGCGGAAGCGCTCTCCCGCTTCGGCGATCCGCTGCCAGGCGACGTGCTGGAATCGATCCTGCGCAACAAAGTGGCGCTCAAGGGGCCAGTGACCACGCCGATCGGCACCGGCTTTTCATCGATCAACGTCCGGTTGCGAAAGACTCTCGACCTCTACGCCAATCTGCGGCCGGTGAAGTCGATGCCGAACATCATCACGCGCTACGAGAACGTCGACATCATCGTCGTCCGCGAAAACACGGAGGATCTCTACAGCGGTCTCGAGCACGAGGTTGTTCCGGGCGTGGTCGAGTCGATCAAGATCATCACGGAGAAGGCGTCGACGCGCATCGCCAGATTCGCCTTCGAGTACGCCCGCACGCACGGCCGCAAGCGCGTCACGGCGGTACACAAGGCGAACATCATGAAGCTCTCCGACGGCCTGTTCCTGCAGTGCTTCCGGAACGTCGCCAAGGAGTACCCGAACATCGAGGCCGACGACAAGATCGTCGATAACCTCTGCATGCAGATGGTCATGAATCCGATTCAGTTCGACGTGCTGCTGCTCGAGAACCTTTACGGCGACATCGTCTCCGACCTCGCCGCGGGCCTGGTGGGAGGACTCGGCGTCGTGGCCGGCGCGAACATCGGCGAGAACGGCGCCGTGTTCGAGGCCGTACACGGAAGTGCTCCCGACATCGCTGGTCAAAACAAGGCCAATCCGCTGGCGCTTCTGCAGTCCGCAGTGCAGATGCTGCATCACATCGGCGAATCCGGCGCGGCGAAGCGTGTCGATGACGCGATCACGAAAGTGCTCGATTCGGGACCGGAGCACCGGACACGCGATATCGGAGGCGTCGGTACGACGGCCGACTTCACGACAGCGATGTGCGAGACGTTGCGCCGCGGCACGAGGTCCGGAGATTGAGGTAGCGTGTTGGCGCAGCCGCATGATCGACTTCGAAACACACTTTCGCGCCGGTCGCGATCATTTCAATGCCGGCGAGTTCTGGGATGCGCACGAAGCATGGGAGACGATCTGGCTCGAAGCGGAGTCGGAAGTGCACGTGTTTTTGCAGGGCCTCATCCAGCTTGCGGCGGCCTATCACCACGTCAAGCGGGGCACCTACCCCGGAGGGCTGCGGCTCTTCGATGCGGCGTTGCAGAAGCTGGAGGGGTTTCCCAAGCGCTGGTGCGGGATCGATCGGACCTCGGCCGAACTGGCAGCGCACCGTCATCGGGAGTGGGTGGCGGATGTTTTGGCACGTAATGCGAAAGCGGAGCGACTTGATGCCAACGACTTTCCGCGGCTCGTTCCGGATGATTCTCCGATTCCACCGTTTGAACACTGGTGATGCAGCGTCCGATCTCGTATGATTCGTTCATCCCCAATTTCCAACGCCACCAACGTAGCCGAGGATCCAAATGCAGGAAATCGATCAACGGGACCGTGAGCTGCTGGGTGCCCTGCAGAGTGAGATTCCCCTGGTCTCGACGCCGTTCGCTCTCATCGGACAAGCGATCGACATGTCGGAAAAAGAAGTCATCAAGCGCATCGAGCGCCTGAAACGCGAAGGACTGCTGCGGCAGCTCGCTGCGCAATTTGATGCCCGAGCCCTCGGCTACCGCTCGTGCCTCGTGGCGGCGAAAGTCGATCCCGAAAAAATCGACGACGCGGCAGCGATGATCAACGCGCATCCGGGCGTCACCCAGAACTACCGGCGCAACAACGACTTCAATCTCTGGTTCACGATCGCGGTCTCATCGTCGTCGTTGCTCGGTCTCAACCGCACGATCGAGATCCTCGGCAGCGAGGCTGGTTGCGAGACCGTGCGCGCGCTGCCGACGCTCCGGCAGTTCAAGGGCAACAGCGACACCGATGAATCGCAGAGCGACACGCAGTTCGCACCGCTGACGTCCGTCGAGATCGAGTCCGTCCGCCTCCTGCAGCGCGACCTGCCGCTCCAGCCGCGTCCTTTCGAAGCGATGGCGAAAACGAATGGCATCGGCGCGGATGAATTGCTCGCCGCCGCGAAGTCGCTGCTGCAGCGCGGGTACATCCGCCGCTACAGCGCCGTCGTGCAGACACGGAAGACCGGATTTGGCGCCAGCGCGATGGGCGTATGGATCGTCCCCTCCGACTCCGTCGAAGATACCGGCACGAAGATGTCGCAGAACAAAGCCGTCTCGCATTGCTACCTCCGCCCCGTGTACGACGACTGGCCCTACAACCTCTACACGATCGTGCACGGCCGTTCGGTCGACGAGTGCGAGTCGATCATCAACGACCTCGCAATCGATACCGGCGTCGAGTCGAGGCAGGCCCTCTACCCGACCCGCGAGTACAAGAAAGCGCGGATCAACCTCTTCTCTCCGGAAGTGGAGGAGTGGGAGACGGCGCACGGGGCAAGCGAGAGCGCGAGCGCGGCGTCGTAGAGCGATCGGCCTGAAAGCAAAACACCCGCGTTGCCGCGGGCGTTTCCGTCTGCAAGATCGACGTCTACTTGATGTTCTCGGGAAACACGCTGATGCGGCTGTTGCCGCGAAGCTCGTTGGTCAGCTTCGTCACGGTTGTGACGACGTCGGACGCCTTCTGCGTGATGAGGAACTCACGAATGCTGGACTTCACGGATTCGAACGGTTCGGTGCCGGGAGCCTGACGTCCTTCGACAAAGATCAGATGAAATCCGAATTTCGTCTGGATGATGCCGCTGATCGTGCCGGGCTTCATGCTCCATGCAGCGGTCTCGAAATCGGCGTCGGTCTGGCCCTTCGTGATCCAGCCGAGATCGCCTCCGCTCTCCCCTGAGGCATCCTCGGAATACTTCTTTGCTGCATCCGCGAAACGAGCGAGGCGCAGGCGTGCCAGAACTTCCGGGTTCGACGTGCTCTTTGCCGACGCCACATCCTCGCTTCGAAGATCCACGGCCAGCTTCTTGATGCGGTCGAGCGCCTCTTCCTTCGTTTTGCGCGCCGGACCAACGTCGGTCACGCTGATCACGATGTGCCGCACGTGAACTTTCTCCGGCGTTGCGAAGTCGGCAGGATGCTCGGTGTAGTACGTCTTGATTTCGTCCTCCGTCACGATCTGTGCAGCCACGACGTCGCGCACGTAACGATCGAAGAGCGCCGCTTCGCGAGCGGCATCGACCGCCTCGATAACATCCGGCCGTTTGTTGAAACCGGACTTGATTGCCTCCTGGATGAGAAGGCGCTTGCGGATGTAGTTCTCGAGCAGCGCACCCTTGCCGCCGTTGGCGTCGTAGTTCTGGCGCATCTGCGCGTTGAGGTTGCTGTACATTCGGTCGAGCTTCTCGGCCGTGACAATCTCACCATTGATGACGGCGACCGTCTTCTTGGAATCGGGGACGGCGGCAGTCGCCGATTGTGCCGCGGGTGTCTGCGCCGTCGCACTCTGCTGTGCGGCCGCGGGCAGGGCCAGCAGCGAGATGAAAAGCATGCGTTTGATCAAAGCGAGTCCTCCAGACTGATTCAGACGACGCGGTGACCAACAGGGTTTCAGGAGGGGGGCATTCCGAGGGAGGGCTAGCGGTCTGGAGGCGCGAGCTTAGGTGTGAGCCAGTCACTGACCACGTGCATGAAATCGGCGAACGTCAGGCTGAGGATATCGAGCTCGAATCGCTCGCACATCGAGGGCAGCTCGCTTCGAAAGTTCGCATACCTCGATTGCATCGCTTTTGCCCCGGGTATGTCAGCGCGCCCGGTCTCGGCACGAAGCCAGTCGCGAACGCGTGCGATCGCACGGCTCGGATCATCCTCGTGATGGGCGATATCCTGGCCTGCGATGTCGGAAACATAGGTCTGAAATCGAAACCGGTCGCGGTCGAAAATCAGGAAGCTCTTCTGCTCTTGTTGATCGCCGTAAGCGCGGCATCCGATGTCGATTCCGAGCTCGAGCGGCATGTTGAAACGCGGTAGGGCGCTCGTTCGATCGAGCTCCGTGCGCGAGAGATCATGGATTGAGTAGCGGCAGTCGACGATGATCTCGAGGATCTTTTCGAGACGCACTTCGCTCGAATTCAGCCTCGACCGCGCGCACATCGTTCGGAAACCGCAAGCTTGAATCGTGAAGACGACCGCCTCGAAGATAGGCGTGTATTCATCGTCGAATGGGCAGTTGATGAAGACGTTTCTTTCGTACTCGGGATGACGACTTCGCCGCACCTCGGATCCTTACTTGCGCAGAGCGCGAACCGCTTCGACGACGTCCCGAATTCGCTCATCTCCCAGCGTGCTTTTCTCCAGCGGGAAGAGGATGTCAGGACCGTCGAGGATCGAAAGCATGTGAGGAACTTTCGTAATGAGTTCGCGAACTTCCTTCGTGTTCGGGACCTCTTTGAACTGATACAGCTTTCCGAGGCCGAGAGCCTTGAGTGTTTCTCGAACATCACGCGGAGTGCCAGTCGCGCTTCGGATCTGCTTCAGCCGAATCGTCTTTCCTCGAAGTCGTTTGAGACGGAACTTCTTCGGTTTCATTGCGTCGGGCATACCTCATGATAAGCCCACCGGACCGATCGCCATTCCGGATTCTACGAGACGTAGATCCCGAACTTCATGTCAAGAGGAATCTTCACTTTTCCACAGGCTTGTCGTGACGTCGCTGCGGAAAAGGTGTGAACTGTCTGTGGGGCGGCTGCGGGATGTCGTGATTGAGCGCAACCAGCCCTACACTGCGCGTCCCTAAAACCAATGTCTGTTGCTCAACTCGACGTCGCGCTCGATCGGCCGATGCCGCAGTCTCCCGATGCGGAGCGTGCGGTCCTCGGCTCCATCCTCATCAACAGCAGCACTTTTTATCGTGTGATCAGCACGATCAACACCGAAGATTTCTTTCGTGATTCACACCGCACTGTCTTCGCTGCGATGCGTCAACTCGCCGAGCGGAGCCAGGAAATCGACCTTCTCACGGTCCGGGAAGAGCTTGCCAAGAACGCCCAGCTTGATCAGATCGGCGGCTTCGCCTATATCTCGTCTCTGGTCGACGGAATCCCGGACATAGCTAACGTAGAGCGTTACGCCAGCATCGTTAAAGAAAAGTCGACGCTTCGACGATTGATCGTGATGGGCAACTCGGTGATGCGTGCAGCGCTCGATGCGCCCACTGAGTCGAGCGATGTCCTTGCCCTCGCTGAACAGACGATGTACGACATCGCCGAAGGGGCGGTCGAAAAAGGGTTTGTCACGATCGACCGCATCACTCGTGACAACATGAAGGCAATTGAGCAGTTGGACCGGTCCGGAAAAGTCATGACGGGAGTTCCCACCGGTTACGACCGCTTAAACGAGTTCACCGCCGGATTTCAGCCGGCCGACCTGATCATTTTAGCGGCGCGTCCTGCTATGGGGAAAACGACCCTAATGATGAACATGGCTGAACAAATGGCGATCCCGAGCAGTGACGGTCGCTCGCGGACTGGGGCGTCGCGGCTCTATAACGTAGCGGTCTTTTCTCTTGAGATGTCAAGAGAGCAGATTGGACTTCGGCTACTCTCATCTCTCTCCGGCGTTTCGACGGGTTTGATACGCGGAGGCTTCTTGTCTGAGCGCAATTGGAGCGAATTGGGGAAGGCGGCAGCGCTTCTCTCGCAAGGCAGGATCTTCATCGACGACACACCGGCGATCGATATTCTGTCGATGCGCGCCAAGGCTCGAAGGCTCAGAATGGAGGCCGGCTTAGATATTGTGATGGTGGACTATCTTCAACTGATGTCAGTAAAAGGTAAGGTCGAGTCTCGGACACAGGAAGTCTCTCAGATCTCCCGAGGCCTCAAAATGCTCGCGAAAGAACTGAACATTCCGCTGCTTTCACTATCGCAGCTTTCGCGCCGTCCCGAACAGCGCGGTTCGGGCGACCACCGTCCGCAGCTCTCGGACCTTCGTGAATCAGGATCAATCGAGCAGGATGCCGACGTGGTCTGCTTCATCTACCGCGACGAGGTCTACAACAAGGACACGGAAGAGAAGGGCATCGCCGAGATCATCATCGGCAAGCAGCGCAACGGCCCGATCGGCGACTTCAAGCTCGTCTTCCGAAACGACATCACGAAGTTCTTCAACTACGAGCCGACGCCGGACTACGGGCCGCAGTAATGCGGTCGCGAGATTGCTCCGGTATCCCACCGAAGCCGTCAGGAAGAGTACGATCAGCGCCATGAGACGCGCCCTTGTTGTTGCTGCTCTCCTCGCCACCATTGCCCTTCGCGCTCCCGCGAACGTCCTGCGGCTCAACGTCAACGACACGATCCAGCCGATCAGCGATGAGTTCATCGGGCGTGCGCTCGATCAGGCGCAGCGGGAGCACGACGATGCGGTGATCCTCGTCATGAGCACTCCGGGCGGTCTGCTCGACTCCACGCGCTCGATCGTCGAGAAGATCATGACCTCGCGCGTGCCTGTGATCGTCTTCGTCGCTCCGGCAGGCAGCCGCGCCGCCTCGGCGGGATTTTTCATCCTCGAAGCGGCGGACATCGCCGCAATGGCTCCCGGAACCAACACGGGTGCGGCCCATCCGGTGCTGTTCGGCGAAAAGATGGACGAGATCATGAAGGTGAAGATGGAGAACGATGCCGCCGCCTTTATGCGCACCATTGCGGCGAAGCGCGGCCGGAATGTCGCGGTCGCCGAGAGCGCCGTGCGCGAGTCGAAGTCCTTCACCGAACAGGAAGCGCTGGCGCAGAAGCTGATCGATGTGATCGCGCCCAACGACAGGGCCCTGCTCATGGCGATCGATGGCCGGACGCTCAAACGTTACGACGGGACGACCACAACGCTCCACCTCACGAACGCAAACATCAACACGGTGCAGATGTCGCTGCGGCAGAAGCTGATGTCGGCGCTGATGGATCCGAACTTCGCGTTCCTCCTCCTGGTCCTGGGAGGGCTGGCGATCTTCGCCGAGTTCAACCACCCCGGCGCGATTGCGCCCGGCGTCGTGGGCGTGATCGCGATCCTGCTGGCGCTGTTCGCGCTCAACCTGTTGCCTGTCCGTTACGCGTCTCTGGCGCTTCTGGCGGCGGCCTTTGTGCTTTTCGCGCTCGAGGCCAAGTTCGCCAGCCATGGCGTACTCGGGGCAGGCGGCATCGTCTGCATGGTCATCGGCGGACTCTTTCTCGTCGACGGACCCATTCCGCAGATGCGCGTGAACATCCTCACCGCACTCGCCGTCAGCATCCCGATCGGCCTGATCGCCGTGTTCCTGACGACGCTCGTATTGCGCGCGCGGCACGGCCGCGTCTCGACGGGCAGGGACGGGATGATCGGCGAGATCGGCGTGGCCCGCACCTCGATCGGAACGGACGGAAAAGTCTTCGTCCACGGCGAGCTGTGGAACGCCATGGCGAAGAGCGTGATCCCGGAAGGCTCGCGCGTGCGCGTGGCCGGGATCAACGGGCTGCATCTATTGGTCGAGCCGGCGGAGTGAGCTTTGGGGTCGCCAGACCGCTAGCCCACCCTGCCACCGCGAAACCGATACAATCGCCAACGTTCGCGCGGAGGTTCTTATGGGTCTCGTTGTCATCATCGTCATTCTCGGTCTCTACCTGCTCACCTCGATCAAGATCCTCCCCGAGTACGAGCGAGGCGTCATCTTCCGGCTGGGACGCTTGCTGCCGGAAGCCAAGGGGCCTGGAATCTTTCTGGTGTTTGCGCCGATCGACCGCATGGTGCGCGTCTCGCTGCGGCAGGAAGCGTTCGAAGTTCCGCCGCAGGACATCATCACGCGCGACAACGTCACGCTGAAGGTGAACGCGGTCGTCTTTCTGCGCGTCATCGAGCCGCGGAACGCCGTCGTCGAAGTGTTCGACTACCGCTACCAGACCTCGCAGTTCGCGCAAACGACGCTTCGCTCCGTACTCGGCGAAGTCGAGCTCGACGAGCTCCTCGCGCACCGCGACTCACTCAACGCCCGCATCCAGACGATTCTCGATCAACACACCGAGCCGTGGGGCGTGAAGGTGGCGAACGTGGAAGTGAAGCAGGTCGATCTGCCGGAGTCGATGCTCCGCGCGATGGCCAAGCAGGCTGAGGCCGAGCGCGAGAAGCGCGCGAAACTTATTCACGCCGAGGGCGAATTTGCGGCGTCGCAGAGGCTCGCGGATGCCGCGCACGTTCTGGCCACGCAGCCGACAGCGCTCCAGCTCCGTTACCTCCAGACGCTGACCGAGATTGGCGTCGAGAAGAACACGACAATCGTCTTCCCGTTGCCGATCGACATCCTTTCGGGGTTGACCAAGTTCCTGAACAAAGAATCATAAAGAATGAGCGTCGTCATGATCGAGGCCGCGGTCTTTCAGTTGCGGGCCGCGGCGGACGAAATCGAACCCGGGCTCGCGCCGCAGCTCGGCCTCTGCGTGAACGTGCTGGCGAGGGCGGTCGAGTCGGCGCGCGATGGCGTGAACGCCGCGCGCGTGAGCGACATCGAGTTCGCCGTCAACGACCTCGCCGGTGCGGTCGACGAGCTTCCTCCTCCGGATGCCGGCCGGATCCAGCCGTTGCTCGACGCCATTCGAGGCGATCTGGAGTCGCTCAAGACCGCGACCTCCCTCGATCCGAGGCTCATCGATCGGATCAACGTCTTTCAGTCGAAGCTCCGCGAGCGGATGAAAGCGATCGAGCGGCAGACGTACGTAGAAGGTGGAACCGACGCCCCGCTACCGCATCCACCGGCGTCCCTGCGCCATGACGCCATCCCTCTTTCCCACGAGCTGGCCGCCGCCGGATTCGCCACGCCGGCGCTCGATGCGCTGATCAACAAACACGATGAGCTGCGCTACCACTCGATCCGGGAAATCCTGGACGAGCTCGAGGTAATCCTCGGCTGAAACGATTTCCTTCGTCGTTCCGGCAGCCGAGTTCGGTATACTGTCCCAACAATTCGGTCACAACTTTGCTTGGAGAAGGAGAAGAGATGAACGCTCTGTTCGCACTTGCACTACTGCAGGAAACGACCACCACTGACACTGTCCCCGTGCAGACGATGTCACCCGCCGTTGGAATGGTCCTCGGCATCTGCTACCTCGTCGTCATTCTGCTGATCATCATTTCGATGTGGAAGATCTTCGTCAAAGCAGGGAAGCCGGGTTGGGCCGCGATCGTCCCGATCTACAACCTGATCGTGATCCTCGAGATCGCCGGCAAGCCGATCTGGTGGTTCATCCTGCTGCTCATCCCATTCGTCAACATCATCGTGCTGATCATGGTTCTCATATCCTTCGCCAAGAACTTCGGGAAGGGCGCCGGATTCGCGATCGGCATGCTGATCCTGCCGTTCATCTTCTATCCGATGCTCGCGTTCGGCGACGCGACGTATCAGCCGACGGCCGCGTAAGACTTTTCCAGGGGCCCAGGCTGCGAGTGCAGTCTGGGCCTTACGTTTGTCCGAAGAGCGCGACGATCTTTTCGAGACCGCGCTGATCCTCTTCGTCGAACGCGTCGAGCTGATCGGAATCGACGTCGAGCACTCCGACGAGTACTCCGTCAGGTGCGAACACCGGCACGACGATCTCCGACTGCGAATTCGGGTCGCAGGCGATGTGGCCGGGGAATGCGTTCACGTCCGGCACGATGATCGTCTTGCGCTCGGCGGCAGCAGTGCCGCAAACGCCACGTCCAAATTCGATCTGCAGGCAGCCCACCGTACCGATGTACGGGCCGACCACGAGCCGGTCTCCGCAAACGCGGTAGAAGCCGGTCCAGTAGAAGTGCGGGAAGCGATGCGCGAGGATCGAGTTGATCGTCGCCATGAGCGCGATGTCATCGAGCGTCGTTCCGCCCTCGTCGCGCCAGATGGCAACGATCGACTGGTAGCACTCCTCGTACGCGGCGGTCTTCATGAGAACTGGGCGCGATGATAGATGGTCTCGTATTCTCGCGCGGAGCGCTCCCACGAGAGGTCGGCGGCCATACCGTTGTCCTGCAACTGGCGCCACGCCTTCGATTCGCGATGATTCAGCATCGCCAGCCAGGTGGCGGTGAAGAGGTCTCCCGGGTTGATCGTGATGAAACCAAAGCCGTTTGCAGAGTCGAGGTTGGCGCCGTGGAACGGGATCACGGTGTCGGCCAGACCGCCCGTGAGCCGCACGACCGGAACCGTGCCGTAGCGTAACGCGTACATCTGATTCAGGCCGCACGGTTCGTAGATCGAGGGCATGAGCAGGATGTCGGCGGCGGCGTAGATCCGATGCGCGAGCGCGTTGTCGAATCCGATGACGACGCGGCACGAATCAGGATGCTGCGCGGCAATATGCAGCAGCGCGTTTTCGAAGCGCGGCTCGCCTGACCCGAGGATGACTGCTTGTGCGCCGGCAGCGAGCATCTGCGGCAGTGCGGCGATCAGCAGGTCGATTCCCTTCTGATCGCTCAGCCGCGAGATGAATCCGAGCAGGGGCGTTTTCGACTTGTGCGTCAGCTTGAATTCGCGCAGGAGTGCCCGTTTCGAGAGACTCTTGCCGGCCAAGTGGCCGAGGTGAAAGGGCGACGCGATGTGACGGTCGCCGGCCGGATCCCACTCATGAACGTCGATGCCGTTCAGAATGCCGTGCAACTTGAAGGAGAGGCTGCGCAGGATGCCGTCGAGCCCGGCGCCCATCTCATGCGTCTGGATCTCCTTCGCGTAGCTCGGCGATACAGTCGTCACCTGGTTGGCGAAGATGATGCCGCCCTTCATCAGGTTCACATCGCCGAAGTGTTCGACCGCGTCAGGCGCCCAGTAGCGGCTGTGCAACCCGAGGGTGGCGAATTGGCGCCGCGTGCCGATGCCCTGGTAGTTGAGATTGTGGATCGTGTAGACCGAGCGTGCGCCGCGGAAGTTCTCGCTGCCGCGCAATCCCGAGTGCAGGTAGATCGGCAGGAGTGCCGTATGCCAGTCGTGGGCGTGAACCACATCCGGCGCGATGCCGAGAAGCTCGCAGCCGCGAATGACAGCGCGGCAGAAAAACGAGTAGCGCTCGATGCCGTCGTCGTAGCCGTCGAGCCGGGGCGAGTAGATGTGCGGCCGGTTGAAGAAGTAGTCGTTGGCAACCAGGACGAGCGGGATATCGGTACCCGGCAGCGTCGTCCGCAGATACGTCGCCTCGGCCGCCCAATTTCCCCAGTTGATGTACATCGGCGGCACGGCTTCATCGAGCGTGACGCCGCTGTTGGCGAACCATTCGTGCGCTTCGCGGTAGTACGGCATGAAGATCGTGACGTCGTGTCCGAGTTTTGCCAGCGCTTTCGGCAGCGAGCCGCAGACGTCCCCCAGGCCGCCCGTCTTGGCGATCGGTGAAACCTCGGCGGTAGCAAACAGAATCTTCACGACGCGACTTTATCTCGTTCTGCGCACAAGGTTTTATCCGCAGATGACGCAGATGAGCGCAGATAGGTACTCAGGTCGACACTCGTGACGGCTCTCATCTGCGTCCCATCTGTGTCATCTGCGGATCAACGGTTTTCGCTATGAGATAGCGATCGCCGCATACCCAACGACGTGCGAGTAATCCCCGTTGACGTCGCCGCTCGTGGCGTGCCGGATCAGCCTTGCGTGTTTCGCGCCGAGCTTTGTTGCCGCGATCATCATCGCCGTCGCCGGGATGAAGCCGCACATGGAGATGTCGGACTCCTCGACCGCGCGCCAGAGCCCGCGCGGATCGAGCTTCAGCACCTCGTCGATCGCAAGCTGGTCCTTGCGCAGCGTGGTTTTCTGGTCCTCGTAGTGATTAAGGTCGGAGCTGGCCACGATCCCCACCGGCTCGCCGGCAGCGGCGATCACGGCCGCGATGGCATTTCCGATTTCCTCGCAGTAATCGTAGCGGTTCGCGCCGAGGCAGATGGGGACGAACGTGAAATCGCCCAGGAGCTGCTGAAGAAACGGGAGCTGGACTTCGAGCGAATGCTCGCGTGCGTGGGCCCGATCGTCGTCGGCAAGGAGCGCTGACTGCTGCATCAGCGCATCGGCGAGGGGCGTGTCGATGCTGACATCGCCGAGGGGAGTGCGCCACGATCCCAGGCGATTGATCGCGGCGAAGTGCCCGAAGCCGGTGTGGTTCGGGCAGAGGATGATGAAGCGGTGCGGCAGCTCGGCCTGCCCGTAAAACGCGGCGGCCACGTGGCCGCTATACATCAAACCGGCGTGAGGAACGACGGCTCCGATGAACCTCTCTCCACCCTCCACGTCACCGTTTTCGGCGAAACAGGCACGAACCTGAGCGGCCAGACGGTCGGGGTCTCCCTCGTAAAAGGTGCCTGCCACGGCTGGCTGGCGGGTAGCCATGATCCGTAACGTTATCGCATCTCCTGGCCGCAGGCTCACTCCTTGCCTTTATAGTTGAGGCAATGGCCGAGATACGGCGCGAGGGAGAGCGTCGCGCGAAACTGAAATCGAGGTTTGCCACCGCCCGGACGGTCGTCTGGTCATGGCTGACGGACCCGGCGGTTCTGCTTTACCGGCGTGAAGCGCACGGCCGGAAGCGGGCGCGCGTCACGACGGTCGAGTTCTTCCTCTTCCTCCGCGAAGTCACCCGCGAGTTCTACGACATCGAGGGAACGTCGCGCGCGGCGGCGCTCGCCTACACGACTCTCTTGTCGCTCATCCCGTTACTCGTCGCCTTTACGACGACGTTGCAGCGCTACTTCCGGACCGTTTTCCCCAATTTCCAATCGCAGATCGACAACATCCTCAACAACATCATCCCGTACCAGTCGCCGGTGATCTCGTATCACATCGCCAAGTTCGCGGAGACGGCACAGGCTGCGTCGACGTTCGGCGTGATCATTTTCATCGTCATCACCTTCCGTCTGTTCCTGGCGGTTGAGACGACGGTGAATCAGATCTGGAAGGTGCGGAACGCCCGCGGCTACCGCCAGAAAATCATCGCCTTCACGATGCTCTTTTTCTGGGGTCCGGTGCTGATGGGTATCTCGTTCACGACGACGAACACGCTGGAAAAGAACCGCTATCTCCGTGTGCTGTTTCGCCAGGACATCATTTTTCACATCGCGCCGATCATCGTCCTTTTCATCGCCTTCACGATGCTCTTCTGGCTCGTGCCGTCGACGCGCGTGCGCTTTGCCGCGGCTGCTGTCGGGGCGCTCGTGACGACGTCGCTCTTCACGCTGGTCCGCTTCGGCTTCGGCATCTACGCCGATCATCTGTTTCACGGCCGCTTCAATCTGATCTACGGCGCGCTCGGCTTGGCGGTCATCTTCCTGATTGCCATCGACATCCTCTGGATCGTGATCCTCCTCGGCGTCGAGATCAGTTTCGTCTACCAGAACCTTTACGGACTGTTGCGCGCCAACGAGCAGCAGGTGCAGGACGAGCCGCGCTTCGATCTCTACTTTGCGCTCCGTGCCCTGATCGAGATTTCGCGCCGCTTCGACCGCCGCGAGGAGGCGCCGTCGTCGTACCGGCTCGCGGAACAGTTCGGGACGACCGACTCGCAGATGCTGCGGGTTCTGCGCCGGCTCGGCGAAACGCAACTGGTCAAAGTGACGGGTGGCGATTGGCCCGGCTTCGTTCCCGGCTGCGATCCGGACCGTATCACCATCGAGGAGATCGTGGCGCAGATCGACGGCCCTCGCCACGAGATGCCCGAGATTCAAATGGACGATCGCGCGCGGGCTACGATCGGCGACCTTTTCGCGCGCCTGACCACGTCGCTCAGCAATGCGCTGGATCACAAGACGATTGGGCAACTGGTCCGCGAGCTGTACGGCGAACGGGCGCCGTCGCGTCAGCACGATGAGCGCGCGGAAGACGCACAACCTGAAGCCTGAAACGGCCGGCGATCGGACGGGGACGCTGACAGGGACGGAAGGGAGGCCGAGGGGGTCATGTTACAACTCCGTCTTCAAATTGACCCATGGCCGCTGGCCAGCTCTCCGGCGCGCAAGTAACTGGCTATCAACGAATTACAACTTCCAGGAAAGCAACTGCCTGATCCTCTGCCGCCCGGAACGGCCGATTCCGATCATCTTTTCTTAGATCCGGATCATCTTTGGAGAGATCGGGATCATCTTTCTTAGATCCG
>Ga0307470_10000107_pt1 | contig 57380 bp, 60 predicted proteins | sample atmos_gasesAM3C__FD_204565 | JGI IMG/M metagenome (GOLD analysis project Ga0307470, IMG submission 204565) | Hardwood forest soil microbial communities from Morgan-Monroe State Forest, Indiana, United States - atmos_gasesAM3C_05 | ecosystem: Environmental > Terrestrial > Soil > Temperate forest... | reverse complement strand
TCCAGAACGTGATCAGGCTGTCGTCGCACACCAACACGACGCCACCCACAAGCAGCACCCGTGATCGTCACCAACCACAACGCCGCTACACAGCAACGCCGTCGTCATGCGGAATGTCGGTCAACACGCCGGCCGTCGAGATACGCTGCCTGAGGTCTTGCCGTGCTTGTGCTTCTTCTGCTTCCTGCTCAGTCTGGTGAGTGGCTGCTGACTCCGCCCATCCAGGCACCGGCCCTTGGTCTTCCCGGTTCAGACAGTACGTACCCAGCCAGTTGATCCAGTGCTTTACTTGGTCAGGTTGTTGATCGAAGTCTTGTGTTAGTTCAGTATGGACTTCTTCGGCAATAGCGCCGCTGGAGGCCAGGCCGTACAGGGCAGAGGCTTGGCCATCGTGAAGCTGTGTGGCGATGCAGCGAGCGGTGCGGTCGTCAATCTCAGTCCCATCCTGCAAGGCTCGTTCGATGCCTTCTCGGATTACGCGTACGTCATCGGGTTCTTGGCGTGTTTCTTGAGGAGGCATGACTGCCTGGGGCGTAGGTGTCTGTGTTGGGTGGTGCTGTTCACCTCCGTCGGGTGGGGTTCGTTCCATACATTGGTTCTCCGTTTAAATTGTCGAGTTGGTGGCGTAAGACCCATCACCCTTTACGCCAGCCGACACGATTGTTATGATCAAACTAAATGCAAGAAGATCTCGCACTACTGGAACAAGCGCTCAGGTAAGGCGATGCCGGCGACTTCATCACCAACGTCAGCAGAGCACTGGACTCCGCCGACGGCAAACTACTGTTATCGGTGCGGGCGTTTGCTGATGAGCCACAGCTACTCTATGTCGCCCGCTAACTATGCGTCGCTCCGTGGCGTCACGCTCCTCGTGCCAGAACATAATCTTCTGAACTGTGAAGATAAGATCACCCATCACCGTGAAAGAAAAGCGTAACTCAGCTCAGGCCGCTAACCTCGGTTCGTCTTGGATTATCAGTCAACCCTGGACCACAGGCAACAAGCAGCGCTCCCGCCACTCCAGCGCGAACGCCGAACAATTGGCCTCTGACTGTGGCTGACGACCGGCAGCCGACCAGGCTTCGCTGCGAGGTGAAGAGTGGCACCTGGACGCGGCCCAGCCAGGCAGGTTGGTGAGTGCCGAGGTGGAAGATGAAACCAGGGTGCCCGACCGGCCAAGCAGCCGTCGGGCACCTCCGTCGTGATTGATAGTGGCGCGGAGACTCATGATGCAGCCTCCGAGTCCACCTCCCCACCCTTGTTGTACCGGCGAGCACCACGCTGCCGCAGCAACCGCCGCACACTGCTCAAGCTGATGCCGTAGCGCTCAGCCAAGGTGTCGGCATGGATACCAGCTAGATAGCTTTCAACCAAGGCTTGGATCTCTTGTTCGGTCAGACGATCCACCATGGCGTAGGAGCGCCTACGGCCCTGGGCGACCACGGGCAGAGGGAGCGGCAGGTCAGGATCACGCAACCGCCAGTCCCGCAGGTACTGCTGTAGAGCGGGGTTCAACCTCTGTCCGGCCTGGACCACTGGCAATTAGGCCTCTGACCTGCTGTTTTACTGTCCGGCCGACTTCCCGGCCCGGCTCGATTGGCCGTTACTGTGCACCGAATGTGCACGCCCGTCGCCGCGAAGCAGCGCGACGGCGGCCTGCATCCCCTCGCGAGCCGGGCCGCGGAGGACGTGCGCGTACACCGCTCGGGTGATAGCTGGCGAGGAGTGCCCGACGATCAGGGCCACCGTCTCGACCGGCACGCCGGCCGCCAGCAGCAGGGAGCACGCGCCGTGCCGCATCTCGTGCAGCTTAATCTTCGGTAGCCCGGCCGCAGCTGCGCGCTCCTCTTCAACGGCCTGCCGGTCCCGGTGCGCCTGCAGGCCGCCACCGTGTCACCGACCAGCGGCACCCACCGGGCGCTGGCGTCGGACTTCGGCGGCTTCAGCCGCCGCCTTCGGCGACGTTGGCCACGACCAGGTCCCGGCGCTGGGCCGTCGACAGCGCCGCCCGCAGCGTCCTCCGTACGGCGTCCAGCGTCCGCGCAGACCGCCGTTCGACTGTCTGCTCACCTCGACCTTCCGCTCCGGCAACGGCGCCGTGGGGATCTCCTGGAGCATCGTCTCCACGTGATGCCGCCGGGCCAGCGCGTTGTGGCTTTTCATCAGCTTGCTGGAGCGGGCGGCTGTGGCGGTGAGGCTGATCTGGGCTGCGGAGCGGTAGCGGTGGATCTGCTCGGCCAGCGCGGCGGGGTCCACCGCCTCCTGCCCAGCTATGACGGCCTGATCGACCAGCTTCTGCATCTGGACCAGGACCTCGGCGGCCTGGGTGGCCCAGCACCAGCCGTCGGTTGGCCAGGTGTCAGCGACGCCAACCAGCTCTCGGACCACGTGAGCGCAGCAAAGCTGGTGTTCGGCTTCGACGTAGGTGTCGTACGGGGGCCACGCGCACCTGGTCCAGGAAGCTGCCTAGCCCGTCGGCGGCACGCGCGGTGACCGCGGCGACCGTGCCTTCCGAGATCGGGGTGCCGAACAGCTCGCCCAGCGCCTGCGCGGTCCGTTTCTTGGACAGGAGCTGCCCGACGTAGAGGTAGATGACGACCGCGGCGATCCGTGGACCGTACTGCACCGGCGCGGTGACACCCTCCGGGTCCGCCGCCCGGGTCCGCCGCCCGCACACACACTCCCGCTCGATGAGCTGATGCTCACTCACCTCGGCCTTCAGCAGCGGCAGATCGAGCTCCTGACGCCGCTCGACCCCGGTGACCGGTCGGCCGGCCAGCGGCCGCCGGCAGCCCGTGCAGCCCGGCTCGTGCGGCACCTCATGATCTGGGTTGGCCACCTGCCGCAGCCTCCTGCCCCGATGGCCATCCTGCCCGCCAGGCTTACGGCCGGTCGGCTTCCGCAGCGACCTCGGCGCCGGCTTGTCCAGCCCGTCCGAGCTTGGCGGCTTCGAAGAGTTGCGGGAGCTCTTCTTCACCTGCGCCTCCAGCTCGGCGATCCGCTGCCGGGCACCAGCCAGCTCATCCCGCACCGCCGCCAGCTCCGCACGCGACTCCTCGGCCACAGCCTGCACGACCAACAACTCAGCCCGAAGGCTCACCACCAACGGGGCGAGCACCTCATACGACGGACCGGGCTGACCGACAGGCACACACCGACCCTACGAACACAAGATCAGCCCCGGCCAGCCTCACAAATCAACACGGCGCGCCCCACACGATCTCGGACGAACCACCCACCAACCAACCCGAATACTCCCCCAAGTGGGTGGTACCACGGCGAAAAGGTGCCTTTTGGCGATCTTTGCGGTGAGAATGGGCGTGACCGACTGTCAACAGGGGGTGACATGGACATACGTGACCAGGGCGAACGACGCTGGTTGGTACTGCGGACGTTGCTGGCGCTGATGCTTGGCCTGTCCTTGCTCAGTGCCGTGCCGCGGGCTGCTATCGCTGTGTCGCGTGATTGCCAGGCTGAGATCGCCACCGCGCAGTCGGTTGCTCAGAAGATCGCCGCCCACAACGCCAAGCCGCACACGTTCAGGCTGCCTGCGCAGGCGGATGCCTATGCGGCGTACAACACCGAAGCAGTCCAGTTGAACAACGCGAAGGCCGCTGCGGTCAGGGCGCTCGACAGTTGCAAGGCGGCGCTGCTGGCTCGGGCGAAGGCCCTGGAGCAAGCGCACCGAGAGCTGGCCGCCGGCGGCCAAGTGCGAGAACTATCCTCCGAGCGGCGCGCGAAGATCGATGCCGTGCGCCCGTCCCTTTCCGGATACACCCCCCCGGCTACTCCGGCGGTGAACCTCCCCAAGAACAGCCCCATCGCGCGGCTGAAGGACGCATTGCGTCAGGACAACCCCCGCTGGCCATATGAGAACGTTCCCCTGCAAGGAAAGGCGCGGACGAACATCGGCGACGCGGATGCGGCGTACGCCGGGCCGGGGACCAAGTACCCCAACCGGACGATCCCCGCAGTCAACGGCGAACCGGCGGTCACGCCCGACCACATCTATCCCTTGGTCAAACTGGTTCAGCTGCCAGGCTTCACCCGGCTCACTTCCGAGAACATGTGGCGGGTAGCCACCGGAGAACTTAACCTGCAGTGGATGTCCCGGACCGCCAACTGGTCCAAAGGCTCGCGCGGCGCCGCGGCCATGGCCGGGGTGAATCCCGCCTGGCAAGACGCCCAGATACAACTGGAAGCCCAGACCGAGGCGCAGCTGCGTGACCTGATCCAGCGGCTGCTGGCCAACCAGTGAGAAAGGGCGCCATGACCGGGATCGACCTTGCCGAGGTGGCCACCACATTGGGCCGTGGGCCTGCCGTGTTCATCGACTCGGCCTCACCCCTGTTCTCCCAGGTGCCTGACCGGTGGCGCTCCATCGCGGCAGCAGGCCAGCCTCAGGACCGCTGTACGACAGCGCTGTCGCTGTGGAACACGGACTTCTGCGCGCTCGTGCCGCGCTTTTCCGCCGCGCTGGCCACCAAACTGGTGGACGTGCGGGTGTGTCACCTGCGCGGTGAATGGGTGCTGGTCTACGTGGCGCCGGCGTTCGCCGAACCCCACGCGACCTGGATCGGACACCTGCCCGCCGACACTCAGACACCGCCGGCCAGCTGGTCCCTGCTGCCCGAACCGGTACAAGACTTTCTGAGCACGGTGCACGGTGGGTTCACCGCTCCCGATGGCGAGTCGTACGGCGTGATCCGACCGTCGGACATGGTGAGCTACGTCCGGTGGGCGACGGGCAGTGACGAGCCCGATCCCGATTGGGACGAGGGCCAGCCGTTGTCCTCGGCCCGGATGACGTTCATCGGCAAAGATGGCGGCCTCACCCACTACTGTGTCTCACCAGATCTTCCGCCAGGCCAGGTGGCACTGGTGTACGAGGGCGAGATCGACCCCGGTCTGCAGTTCGGTCCCGCACTGGACGACTGCATGATGGGAAGGTTTGAGGGCTGATGGCAGCCTCGCACCGTTCCAGGACCCTGTTCACCGTGGCCGGCCTGGCCGTCGTGACGGCCGCACTCACCGCCTTCCTGGCCCTGCGCGAACCAGGCTCCCTACCGAACATCGCCCAGCTGCAAATCCACGGCACCCTCCTCAACTTCGGCACCGCCCTCGATCAGGAGAACCAAACCGCCATGCTCGCACTGATGTGCCCAGAAGAAGCCGCCGGCATCACCGAGGACGACGACTACGACCCCGACACCCCACCACTGCCGACACCCGTACTCCGATCCCGCACGATCACCGACATCCACATCGCCGGCGACGCCGCCTTCGCGCAAGTCAGCGTGGACGGCGCCGCCTCGCAGACCGTATACCTACGTCGAGACCAAGGACACTGGTTGATCTGCACTGCAGCCGCCACACAACTAAACCCATCTCCTGAACACCACTAAGAAAAGACCGGCGTGCCTCCCAGATTCCGGACAGGGGACCCAATAAGGTCCGGTCTGGAATGGATGGTCTGAATGCCGGAACGGCGTAGGAAGTTCTCACCTGAGTTTAAGGACAAGGCGGTGAAGATGGTGATCGAGACCCAATGCCACTTAGCTTAAGTTGATCAAGGTCGGTTGGGACCGGTTCAGGCTTGGCTGGCTTCGGTTCGCCGTGGCGCCGTGACCATGCGCGGGTTGCGTGGTAGCGGTCACAGGTGTGGATCATGGTGTGGTTGTGTCTCCGGATCAGGTGCCGTTGGGGGTGCTGGTCACCGTGGTCGGCGCGACGCCGTCGATGATGCCGTTGCGGCCTGTGGGGTCGCCGCCAAGCGCTCGGGCGGGAAGCTGCCAGCGCACGTGGTGGCGTACCTGACGATGGCGTTGTGCCTGTTCGGCGAGGATGCCTATGAGGAGGTCGCGGCCAAGGTCACCGGGGCGGTGAACCAGTGGCGGTGCTGGGACGCCGGCTGGTCGGTCCCGACCGTGGGTGGGATCACCCAGGCGCGCAAGCGGCTGGGTCGGGCGGTGCTGGCGGAGGTGTTCGAGCGGGTAGCCGCGCCGGTGGGCACCCGCGAGACCAGGGGGGCGTGGCTGCGCCAGTGGAGGCTGCTGGGGATCGACGGCTTCGACCTAGACCTGCCCGACACCCCCCGGCAACCCCGAGGAGCTCGGCTATGCCGGGTCTGGGCTAACCGCTCGGCGCTTCCCAAGGCGCGGGTGGTGGCGCTGGTCGAGTGCGGCACGCACGCGTTCTTGGCCGCCGAGGTCGCATCGTATGCAACCGGGGAGAAGACGCTGGCCCACCGGCTCTACCCGCGGCTGCGCACCCACGAGCTGCTGACAGCAGACCGCAACTTCTACTCCTGGCAGGCCTGGGGCTGGCCGCCGCCACCGGGGCGGCGTTGCTATGGCGGGCTCCGACCCAGCTGGACCTCAACACCCGACGCAAAGACCACCGACGGCAGCTATGCCGACACCGAGGCCGAGTTCTACGACATCACCATCTGGGGCCAGGCCGCACCGAACGCCGCCAGACATTGACCAAGGGCGCCGCCGTGGCCGCCGCCGGGGCGACTTGGACCGAGGCCTACACCGACCGCAACGGCGACCGGCGCACCAAGCGGGTCATCCGCATCATCCAGCACATCGGCGCCAAACTCCGCTTCGCCATTGCCGTCCTTGCCCGTACCGGTCGCGTGGAGCAGTACCAGGCCGACAACATCGAGCAGGCCTCAGCGAACGCAGAGCGGAGCCAGCGAACGGACGCTGGCTCCCGGCGTGGCTGTGACGGTCTTGGTGCCGATCAGCGATGCACCCCACGCGCGTGCGAACGCGGGGCGGAACTGTGACCGTCGGTTGACCCTCAGCGCACCAGTGGCTGAGACTAGGGTCGCCCAGCGCGCACGACGCCGGATCCGCATGGGCAGCGTCGACACCAACCAGTAGATGGTCGGGGGTAGGCGGGGTGCGGGTAAGGCTTAACTTATGGCCAGACGGGCTGTGCGGCCTCCCAGAGCGCCTGGGTGTGCCGCACGGCTATCTGGTCGAACAGGCCGCCATCCATCCGCCGACGCAGGTGCATTGCAGGAAATTGGATACCCATCTCGCCATGCAACCACCAGTGCGCCACGGCTGTGTCGTCGCCACGGTAGACCGACCGGCCCCAGCCCATAGAGGTCCGGCGAACCCTGACAACATCGCGGAGCGGCTCCACAAGATGCAGAGTTTGCTCGATTCGGGACGTCAGGGTCAGGGGGATGCCTGTGGCTTCCTCGTCCGCGCGAACGACAGGGTCGTTAGGGTCGCCCACCATGACTCGGATTCGACATCCGGCATTCGCCTTCTGGCGAAGAATTCGAGTCAGGTCGGGCACATCGAACCAATACCAATATGAAACAGTGTCGCAGAAGACAATTTCGCGCTTCGCATCGACGATCAGGCTCTGCCAGACGGTCGCTGGTACCGCCGAGTGGCTTGGGTACACGGCTAGGACCTCGCGGTCGTATCCGGTTTTAACAGTGGATCGCACGGCTTCTGGCCAGATCATCGCCTCATCCACCTCCAAGGCGTCGGCCACGGCCCATCGGTGCCGCGGCTGTGGGGTGCGGCCTTCCTCGGCGACCCACCTGGCGACCGTCTTGGGGTCTACTCGGATCGCGTGGGCGAGGGCCTCGGGTGTCATTCGACGCTCCGCGAGGGCTCGCCGCAACGCATCGTTCGCCATATTCGGACAATACTAGAGTTCGTCCGTTCCGTCCTAGCGGGCAAGGCTTCCCTTACGGCCAGACGGGCTGTGCCGCCTCCCAGAGCACCTCGACGTGGTCGGCGAAACGATCGAACAGGGAATCCTCCTGGCGGCGGCGCAGGTGCAGGGTTGGAGACTCATGCCCGAGGCCGGTGCCCAAGTGCTGACAGACTAGGGACTGGTCGTCGAACTGGAACACCGATAGTGAGATGTGCCGGTCGGATTTACGGGCCTCCAGGGCTGGAGTGGCGCTGCGCAGCCGCTCCAGCTCGGTCAGGGTCACCGTGATCCGGGTGCGGACCGTGAGCGCCGCTCCCTCGACATCCTCGCGTTGGCGAGTGACATCGCTGTCCGGGTCGCCGAGCAGGAATCGCACCGAACATCCGGCTTTTACCTTCTGCGCCAGCATTCCTCTCAATCCGGGGATCTCTAGCCAGAGAAAATACGAAGTATAGCCAGCAAACACGAGCGTCTTCTCCGCGTTGGCGATCAGGTTGCGCCATAGCGCGTTCGGTACTGCCGCCCGGGAGGTGTAGGCGGCAACGATTTCCCGGTCTGGTCCGGTTTTTATGGTTGATCGCACGGCTTCTGGCCAGATCATCGCCTCATCCACCTCCAAGGCGTCGGCGACGGCCCATCGGTGCCGCGGCTGTGGGGTGCGGCCTTCCTCGGCGACCCACCTGGCGACCGTCTTGGGGTCTACTCGGATCGTGTGGGCGAGGGCCTCGGGTGTCATTCGACGCTCCGCGAGGGCTCGCCGCAACGCATCGTTCGCCATCTTCGGGACAATACCGGAATTCGTCCATTCTGTCCTGGTGGTGTGGTGACGTTGGGAGACACCCGGTCGCAGGATGTTGCACATGACGGATGAAGCGGACAGCGGCGGCCGGAGCTTGTGGGAGCGAGTCCAGGAGGCCGAGGAACGTGCTGTGCGTGACTTCCTCGGGTCTGCCGGGCAACTGCCCGGCGGGGATGCGCTGGCGACGGACAGGACACCGATCCTGTGGGCTGGCGCCTTCCGGACGGGGAGGCCGCCCAAGCAGCCTCCCTCATAGGGCAAGCAGCCGATCTGGTGGAGGTGATGTCAGCGGCGGCCGGTGGGTGCCGTTGGTGTCTTGGCCGGGCCGGATGTCGGTCCGCTCCGGTGTTCCGGCCGGGGTTCCGGTGGCTGGGTGGCTGGTCCAGTGCCGTGTTGTGCAGCTCCTTCCGCGAGGAGACGCACGGGCCATCTCAACCCGGCCACCGGAAAAAGGGGGGGCGGCGCGGCGGGCATCTGCGGCCCGCCGCGCCGTCCCCCGGTTATTTGCATCCCACCCGACCGAGGAAAGGGGTTTGTGAGTGAGCTCGTTGTGTCAGGCTCCGGTGCTGGCCCGGCCGGACCCGGTGCTCTGGGAGGACCCGCAGATGCGCTCAGCGTGGGCGTGGCGGGACATCACCCGGGTCTACCGGATCTTGCAGCGTCACGGCTTGTCCCAGCAGCGGATCGCCGCGCTGACCGGCCAGTCCCAGCCCGAGGTCTCCGCGATCATCCACGGCCGCAAGGCCATGGCCTACGACCTGATCGAGCGGGTCGCCGAGGGGCTCGGCGTCCCACGCGGCTACGCCGGCCTGTCCTACTGCCTGCACGACACCGAGCACCGCCACCCCACCACGCCCGCCACGGCGGCACCCACCCCACCCGGCCCGGCCGCCACCCGCTAAGCCGTGGTCGGGCTCGACACCGCCACCCCCGACCCCGCCGAGCTGCCCGAGATCATCGAGGTCGCCGTCCTGCTCATGGACGGACCCGCCGTCACCCGCCCCCCGGCGGTGTGGTGGGCCCGGCCGTCCCAACCCGCCGGCATCGCCGTACCGGCCGGCGCCCGGCCGTTCGTCCGCCTGGCCCACCCCTGGCAAGCCGTGGCCGCAGAGGTCACCACCGAGCTGTCCGACCGCACCCTCGTCATGCACCACCCCGACCGCATCACCCTGCTCCGCTGGCACCTGCCCAACTACCCCCCGATGGACACCATCAGCACCCGCGACCTCGCCCGCACCACCTGGCCCGGCCTCACCGACTACAACCTCGGCCCGCTCGCCGTGCACGCCCGCATCAACACCATCCCCCACCTGCCCAACGACGCCACCACCGAGGCACACAACATCGCCCTGCTCCTGCTCGCCCTCCTCCACCACACCACCGAACGCCAGAACAACCCGCCGGCCGCTAGAACGCTAACGCGCAGGCCAGCCCGGGTGCCGGCTGCTAGCGCAGGGTGCTAGGACTATCAGTGAAAGGCGATAGCCCTAGCACCCACCGCTTCAGGACGAAACAATGGGCCGCGCGGAGGGACCGGCAGCCAGCTCACCTACGACGTACCCAGCCCTGTCAACTTGGCTGTGCGATCTTTTGTCCAGCTTCTGTCATCAACTTGATGCCCATAGGGGGCATCACCTGGAACGGCGGAAGACCTTTTCAAATGCCTCAATGGGACGGCATCGAGTTTTTTTAACATCCAAGCTGAATTTATCTGTATCGATATAGCCGGCCCCTGCTAGTCCGCCCGCCGCAAGACAAGCGATAGGGAGCCAGGCGAGTTGGCTGAGGGTCGGGGTCTGGGTGAAGCCCGCGACGACAGCGGACACGGCGCCAACCGCGCCGACAACGGCAAGAGCCGCCGCTCGGGCGAACGCTTGGTGACGCGGGGAGAAACCCACGTTCCAAGTGTGCCAGACGTGGGGTTGGCCGCTCTGAGGTTGCCAGATCAGGTAGCGGTGCAGAAGATTTCGCCGGTCGGTGTCGTGTTGAGCGGCCAGCAGGCCGGTGAGGAAGGCTTCGAGCCGGACCATGATCTCGTCGCGTTCGGGCAGGGCGCCGACCGCGACGAGAGTTTGGCGCAGATGCGCGAGGGGTTGGCTGTCGGGCAGTTTGTCGAGCGCCTGGTGGGTGACCGGAGGCGGTCGCCCGGTCCTGGAAGTCCTTGGTGACGCGGTCCGGGCGCAGGGGGTCGCCTTGGCCATGGCGAAGACCAGGCCGTGGTCAACGTAGGTGTCGCCGTAGCGCCCGGGCAGGTCGGTCCGACCGGCTGGGCTGCCCGGCAGCGGCGCGCTGTTATGTGAAGCTCACGTCGGAGGCGAACACGTTGGTCGGGATCCGGGCCACCGCCGCGGCGAAGCCGGCGGTGTCGGTGCAGCCGGTGACGCGCAGCCACCCGCTGGCCGCCGGGTCGCCGTCCGTCCGCATCGGCTTGAACACCAGGATGTCGCCCCTGACGCACCCGGGTTGGCCGCCGATGTGCTGCGCCACCTGCCAGTAGGAGGTGTCCTCGCCGACCAGCAGCAGGTCGCCAGCCTGCACGAACGGCACGTGCTCGCCGTACGCCACGCCGTACAGCACCGCGCCGTTGTGCCGGTCCACCACCGGCCGGTCCACCGCCGGCCTGCCGGCGCCGGGCTGGCTACCGGAAGGCTGGCCCTTGGCGGGTTGGCTACTGGCGGGTTGGCTACCGGTGGGCTTGTCGGCGGCGGGCTGGCCGGCCCGGGGGGCGGTGGCCCAGTTGTAGATCCACCCGGTGGTGTCGGCCGCCATCAGGTTGGTGCGCTCCTGGTTGGTCATCCGGGCCCAGGCGGCGGCTCGGCTCGCGTCGTTCCGGTTCGGGTCACGGAACGTGGCCAGCAGCCGGCGGATGAGGTCCACCTGCTGCGCCAGCGCCGGATCGGCGTCGATGGCCTCCTGCACGTCGGCGGGCTGGCTGACGTAGAACCGGTACAGCGCGGCTGCCCCGTGCTCGGCCTTGAAGCGGCGGGCCTGCCGGACGTGGGACCAGTTCCGGGCTGTCGGATTCTGCAGCACGTACGCCTTGTTCTCCTCCGGCAGCGCGTCGAACAGCCTGGCGGCCTCGTCCGGGTCGGTCTGCAGCTTCTCCTTGAACGAGGCCCACAGCCGCCGCATCCGGTCGTGGAAGCTCGGGTCGCCCTCGCCGCCGCCCAGCACGTTGGTGTACGGCTGCGGCTGTTTGGCCGCCTGCCGGGCCAGTCCGGCGGCCCGCTCGGTCCGGCAGGCGACCAGGTGGATCGGCTGCTGGCCGGCCAGCCGGCCCAGGATGCCCCCGCAGCCGTGCCGCCCGGTCTGCGGGTCGCAGGTCTTGGCGTCACCGGTGCACAGCATGGTGGGGGCCGGCAGGTGGTCGCCGACCACGTATAGCGTTCCGTTCTCCGGGTCCACCTGCGCGTACGACGCTCGCTGCTGGTCGGTCAGCCCGGACAGCGTGTAGTTCGGCACCGGCTCCAACTCGCCGTACCACTCGCGCGAGCCGCCGACAGCGCCGGTGGCGACCACCCGCATGCCCAGGGTGATCGGCAGTGACTCATCGAAGTTGGCATGGAAGTGCACCTCGACGCCGCGCGGCACGAACGTGCTCCGCCCGACCGCCTCGTAGCTTCCGTGGCCGACCACAAACACCGTCATCAGGGCCTCCCGCTCTGCGTCACCGAGCTACCAAGGCCCGGGACTGCGAGCGTGGCACGCGGGGTAGGGGTGGAACAGGCCTGCGGCGCATCGCTGCCCGAAGGGGCTGTGCAGGTGGGTTCTCGGGCCGTGTCCTGCTAGATCTTGGTGGATGCGGGCGGGTCATCCAGACGGCGAGATGCAAGACGGAGGAGCCGACACCACTGTTGTATCAGCGACGACGACAACGCAGCAGGTCGTCGTCTGGGCGCCGATCTACGCCGCTGAAGATCTATGGACACGCCCTAGGTCAGCTTGACGCGCAAGCGTATCGACCGAGCTCGGCGTAACGCGGATGCCCGTCGTGCAGAGCCGTGAGCGTGGTTGTCAGCCGTCGCACCATGGAGAGCCGAAGGCGCCCTGCCGCATCGTTGAGGTGCAGAAAGGCGGTGCCATCCAGCTCAGGGTCAGTCTCGGCGGTGCCAGCCGAGGGAAGGCCTTCGATCCCCCCACCGTCGAAGATGAACATCAGTCCGTCGGGCCAGACCCCCTGCGCCGGTAACCAGTCCACGACGAGCAGCTCACCGAGGTCGAGCTCGATTCCCAGCTCCTCGCGGACCTCCCGCACGCAAGCCGACGCCGGTGACTCGTTCTCCTCGGCCGACGTGGAGCTCCGCCGACTCACCGGCGAGGATCGATCCCGGTGCCTGTATGGGTGCGCGTTGGTGGGCGGGCGGGTTGGTCTTGCCGGTGGTAGCGTCCATCGTGACGCTCTGGACCTTGGCGTGACGGTTCCGTCTGCCCCTGGGAGCGTTGTGATGCCTGTCCGGTCTCTCCTGACGTCGATCGTGGCCAGCGCGCCCGCTGTGGTGCGGCGCGGCACACGGTCTCCTGCATCCAGCGCCTGGGCCACTCCGTCACCCGCTGCTGGCCGAGGTAGGGCCGCGGACAGTGGCGGGTGGGGCAGCCCGGTCGGTGGCCTTCCTGCCACCTGACGTGCGCGGGTGATCGAACGCGAGCCGTGAGATTGGCTGTCGGCGGGCAGGCTCCCGAGCGGGTTAGCTTTGCGCTGGTGCGCTAGCGCTGGTTGGTAGGGCGGTGTGGGGTCATGGCCCCGGTGTCCTGCGGTGTGCTGCTCGGCGTCGGGCCGGGCGAGGAGCTCGGTAGCTGCGACCGCGTGACCCGCCCGAAGGGAACAACGATGGGCTCCGACGTGCTGGTCAGAATCGGCGCCCGCCTCGCCGAGGGCGACATCTCGGCGCTGGAGGACTGCTACCGCCAGCTCGGCCCGCTGGTGCTGTCCTATCTGCACCGGTACATACCGTCCCCCGAGGCCGAGGACGTGTTGCGGCAGGTGTTCGTGGAGGTGTGGCGGCACCGGGACCGGTACGACCCGGGCCGGCCGCTGACCTCCTGGGTGTGGGGTATCGCCCGCACGCGGGCGGTCGACCACCTACGCGCCCGGCCACCCGGCAGCGTAGGGCGGGATGTTATCGATGAGCTGGCCGGCGACGACGGCCGGGACGCCACCGAGCGGCACGCCTGGGCGGTCGACGTCCGCCGTGGCCTGGACCTGCTGCCCCCAGCGCTGAGCCAGGTGCTGCGGCTGGCCTACCTCGGTCACCTCACCCAGGCTGAGATCGCCGCCCAGCTCGCCATCCCGCTCGGCACGGTCAAGACCAGAACCCACCAGGCACTGCAACTCATCGACTTGTCGTAGCGGTCGCCGGCGGTGCCTATGGAGGGACGGTGCCCATGGAGGGACGGTGCCCATAGAGGGCAGCAGCTCGGCGGTGCGAAGTCGTTGCCCGAACGCCCAGGACGTGTGCACCGTGGTCGGAGCGCGGGATTGTCTTGTCGTTCCCGGCGCGTCGACGCAGCGTTGCCATGCCGGGCGCGTCGATAATCCGACGAGAACAGGCGCAGGGCTCAGCGGCCGGGTCGCGGAGGTGCAGCCGCGGCGCCGGTACAGGCCTCGCAGGCCCGCGGCGCGTATCAGCCGGGCGATCCGCTTGTGGTTGACCTCCAGAGCTGTCGACCGGGTCGTGGCCAAGTCTCGTCGGCATCGTTAGTGTCCCCCGACCACCATCCACTGTGGACAGTTCGGTTCAGCGCGTGGCAGCCTGCTCCACCCGCAGGCGTCGTACACCTCTGCTCGTGACCGCTATCGTGCTACTCGCCGTGATCGCGCGGCGCGGCCTACTTCTGGCCGGTGGGCCCCGCTGCGGCAGTCGGGGCAGCCACCGGTGTGGTTGCGACGAGAGAGGTGTACGCGACGACGTTGGACAGGTAGCTGCGAGTGTGGGTGTCGAACTCCCCCCCGCAGGTGACCAACTGCAGCGCGCTGTAGCCATGCGATCCATACACCTGTTGGGCCGGGAACTGCTCCTTCGGGTACATCGCCACTCTGCTGACCACGAAATGGGCAACTACACCGTCGGCCAATCTTACCTCGACCCGGTCACCGGCCCGTAGGTACCGCAGCCGGAAAAACACCGCCGGGCCCCGGTAGGAGTCGACGTGTCCCAGGATGACCGCCGAACCCATCTGGCCGGGAGATGGCCCCAACCGAAGCCACCCCGGCTCCTGGAAATCGGTGGGCACCTGGACGGTCCGGTCGGGGTTGAGCCCGAGCTCAGACACCGATACCGCCACACCAATGGCCGGGATACGCAGCGCGACCGGTGCCGAGCGGGCCACCCCCGGACCCACCGCCCCGGACGGCGCCGGTGCGGGGTCACCGGCGGACGGCGACGCGAGCTGGGGCGCCGGGCCAGCCAGCAGGTGCTGGGGGCCGCGCAAGCTCACCGCGAGGCATCCCGCGGCGACGAGCACGAGGACGACGGCCACCAACCACCACCGCTTGCTATCTCCGGGCGAGGCGATCCACGTCATTCATCCCCACGCGCGCTGCCGCCCAGCCCGTCCCGCGCGGGCAGCACCCGGCGCCGACGGATGGCCTGGCCCGTCGCCGCGCCCGCCCCGACCAGAGCCAGTCCACCGAGGGCAACCAGAACGCTGTTACCGGAATGGGAAGCTCCGCCCGCACCCGTTTCCGGATGGCCGCTGGGAATGACCGCCGGCGGCGTTGTGGTGGTCGGCGAGGTCGGCGACGTCGTGGTGGTCGGCGACGTCGTGGTGGTCGGTGACGCGGTGGTGGTCGGTGACGCGGTGGGGGTGGGGGTTGTGGTGGGGGTCCTGCAGGTCGGTCGGGTGATGGTGTTGGTGTCCAGGCTGACTTGGCCGTTTCGGGCTAGCACCCGTCCGGCCACGGTGGCCCCGGTCCGCACCGTCACCGAGGTCAACGCCAAGATGCTCCCGACGAAGGTGGTCTCAGTGCCCAGGGTCGCCGAGCTGCCCACCTGCCAGAACACGTTGCACGCCTGGGCGCCGCCAATCAGCCTGACCCTGCTGCTCGACGCGGTGATCAGGGTGGATCCCGCTTGGAAGATGAACACCGCGTTGGGATCACCCTGCGCGTCCAGGGTGACCGTGCCGGTCAGGCCCAGCTCGGAGGCCGACTCGTACACCCCCGGGGCCAAGGTCTGCCCGCCCAGGTCGCTGGACACGGTGCTGGCCGGGGTCCGCCCGGCCGCGTCGTCATAGCCGGTAGTCAGATCGGATTGGGCTTGCAGCGCGACGGCGTCACCGACATGTTGGGTGCCGTTGTTCACCTGCCCCGGCGGGAAGCCGGTGACTGCGGTGCCCGGGCTGACACCTAGGTCCCCAGAGATGACCGAGGGGCCGGTGTTGGTGACGGTGGTGCCCGCCAACACCGCGAAAGGCGTGGCCGTCCCTAACCCCACCGAGGACTGGGCCGCCGACGCCGCCGGCGTCCCGACGACCCCGCCTAGGACCACCATGGCCGCGCTGGTCCCTACTGCTAGCACCCCCGCAAACCAACGGCGCATACAACGAATGCGAGCTTGTTTAGCTGGATCAGCGAGTATGAGCGTGGAAGCGCCAGAGGCGTGGCGGATCGTGGGGTCAGTCATGGGCCTGCACTCTTCACTCCCTGATCAACGGCCGTCAAGACTCGCTGCTGTAGGCTAAGGATTTTCATGCGCCTTTGGGTAGATTTGACATGACGATATTGATGGTTACGCGACCTTGCGGGTGGGTTGTCGGCCGATCGAGGCGGTCCGGGTACGGGTGAGGGTGGCCGGCATCTGCCGGCGGAGCTTGCGCCATCCCCTCGTGCGGGCGATCCGTTTCGGACGAGTTCTGGCCCCACCCGTCGGCCAGGGCTCCAGGCCGGCGGTGTCGAGGGCGGCGAGCTGGGCGCGGATGTTCGGTGGCGGTGACGTTCTCGGCGGCGGGGTGCCGAGAGTGGTGAGGGTATGCAGGGCGTGCTGCCAGTGCCGGCAGGCGTGGGTCGGGGGTGTCGCTTTCTTCGCGAACAGGGGCGCAGCGGCTAACAGGCGCAGTACCGTAAGCACGGTTAAGGCATGTTCGGTCCAGTTGATGTCGGTCAGGCGATCCGCGCGGTATGAGGTGCGACATGATGGCAGGCAGGAGTAAACAGCGACTAGGCTGGCTGTCCGTCACGGCGCTGGCGCTCGCTGTGGGGTGGGTTGGCATTGGCGTACCGACGCTCGCGGCTGACCAGCCCGCGGCCAGCCAACGCGCCTGCCTGATCGTGGACACCGATGTCGGGTTGGACGACTACCGGGCCCTCGCGGTAGTCCTGCCGGAGCGTGACGTGCGCGCGGTCGTGGTGACCGAAGGTATCTCCGGCGTCCAGGGCGGCTCGACCGCGATGTCGATGTTCCTGGCCAGCCGGGGCGAAACGCCGCCGGTGATCCCAGGGCTGGCATCGGAGACGCCGCCGGCGTACGATTGGCTGCCGGCAGTCCGCGTCGGCGCCGAGCGGATGAATAATTTCCTGCACGCCGCAGTCCCGTTCGGGGGCAACCCTGACCGGCTCACTCGCGACGTCCGCGCGGCAGTGCATGGCTGCGCCAAGGTCGACGTGCTGGCCCTTGGTCCATGGACCTCCTACCTGCGCTACGCACCCGCGCTGGGACCGAACGTGCACGTCGTCGCCTCCGGACGTTCGTTCGCGGAGAACAACCCGGACAACTTCAACTGCGAGTACGACCTTGCCGCCTGCCGCAACGCCGCCGCCACCTTGGACCGTGGGCGCGGCGCGGTGTTCGTCGACCTGCCACCCGCCAGCGCGGACCTCACTTATGATCCGACCGAGGCGATGGTCGCCCGAATCGACCAGGCGGGTATGCCGGGGCTGCTGCGGGCCGCGCTGCAGGTCGACCCGACCCAGTGGCTGGGCACCCGGCTGTGGGACGACGCAGCGGCGCTCTACCTCCTGGCGCCACAGAAGTTCGCGCCGCAAGGCCGGCACCTGGTGCCAGCGGTACCGGAGGGCGAGTTCCGTGCCCTGGTGGTCAACGCGATCAACGCCGGCTGACACGAGCCGACCCGAACAGTCCTGCGGTCACCGTTCCGGTGACCACCACGGTGAAGACCGCTCCGACCCGGTGGTGGTGTGCAGCATCGGCGAGCGCGTCAGTGGGTGAGCAGCAAGCTGTCGACGAGGCCGGTGGTGGAAGAGATGGGGGTGCCCAGCAGGCAGCCGATGACGCTGGCGATGTAGCTGACACCAGAGGTGATCTTGGTGGCGGTGTCGCCAGTGTGACGTCCGGCGGTGACCATGCCGGTGAACACGACGGTCTGGCCAACGATGGTGGGCGCGGCCCAGGTGATGGTGCTGGTGCCGCCGGTGGCGTCGTTCCAGGTGAGGGTTTCGATCGTCGCTGGTCCGGCAGTGACCGGGATGCAGGCGAGTGTCAGGGTCACGGTCTCGGTGCCGGTCGCGGTCGAGCCGACCACGCAGGTGCTGTAGTTGTTGGTGCCGGTCACCGTGACCGTCTGTGGCGTGAGGGTAACCGCGGGAGAGAACGTACGGGTGAAGGTGCCCAGGCATTCGGCGTCGATGCTCACCGCGGCTGCAGGGGATGCCGGGTAGATCATGGCGGTGAGAGGTAGGAGAAGGGCGGCCAGCGTGAGCGGCCATCGGGAGAGGCGCCAGAATCGCCTGGACTTCGGCTGGGTCTGCGGTTCATTGCGTGGCATGTTCGTCAGGTCCTCGCTTGTGTGGCGGGGCTGCGGCCTGGATGCCGCCTCTCCGCAGTCGTGAAATGGCGTCGGCTTTGTAGCCGGCGTCCCCCGAGTGTGAACGGCGTCCCCCGAGCGTGAACGGCCGCATTTCATAACCGCAACCAGCTCAGTGTGCGCCCGTTGCCTGGGGATGACAATGTTAAATATTCACCAGGTGGAGGGTCCCACCTGCCACGGCGGTAGGGTGATGCTGCTCGAGCAGGGCCCGCCTGACGCCGTGACCGATGACACCAAGATCTGGGAGTCGGCGTACAACCTCGTGCTGGCCGAGGTTGTACGCCACGCTGCTGTGCGCGTGGTGGACGGGCCTCGACGAGGGCCTCACCATCGTGGTCGGACGCACCCATCCAACGCACCCAATCCCCTGGTGCATGTCAACGAACTGGCACACTGATGATGGCCGTAAACGAGGCCGCGACCATCACTCTCTTCTGCGCGGCGGGTGGTTCGTGCCGTCTGGAGGTCGCGACCACGACGGACGTGATCACCTGCGACGTGCGGGACCCGCGCGTGTTCAGCGGCTTGTCCACCATGGGCTTGGAGGACGAGAACCTGCGGTGGGTCCACGAATTCTCGGACCGCGCTGAGGTTGGAAACGACAGGGGCGAGGGGTCATCCGGGTCGTGATGACCGCGACGCGCGGTGAGCTGCTCAGCGCGTCTTGTGCGCAATCGCCAACTGGGTCAATGAACCGCTTGGCCGCCGGGAAGTAGCTCAACGACCTCATAACCCGATGACGGGCCCATCTGTGGCCTGTCCTCGAGGGTTCTGTCGGCGATGCGTGGACGTCGCCGTCTAGTAGTTGTCGTGGATCTGAGGCGTGGAGAAAGGTGCGGGTGAGGCCGGTCCGGGCGTCGAACGGCGCGATCCGGCCGTACACCTCATCGGTGCCGTTGTTGTCCTTGTTGAGCTGGGACGGGAGGACGACGAGGTCGAAGTCGGCGCTGAGCCCGCTCCCCGCGCGGAGGCTCCTATGTCGGTTACGCGGAGGACGAAGAGATCGTCGTCCTCGGGGCCCGGGCTGACGCTCGAGTCGGCTCCGACCACAATGGCCGAGAGAACGGGTTGCTGGGGCGTCGATGATCGCCTAGGCGTCCTGCTGGCTCCGGGGTCGCTGGTGGCCATGGTGGTCTCCTCGTCGTGTGGTGGGTCCTGTGACGGGGGTTGACGGTCGCAGCCGTCAGCGACAGCCAGGCGACAGTTCGGCGGCGGTCGGTCGGTTGCGCGGATTCGGGGACAACAGACCGGCTGGTTCGGGCGTATGGCGTGTCGGGGCGCCATGTGGGGGTGTTATGCCGGGAGTGGTGGGCTGGTGGGGCTGTCGAGGGCGGTGAGCCGGGCGCGGATGTCGGTGGCGGTGACGTCGTCGGCGATGAAGGTGTCGAGGACGGTGAGGATGTGCAGGGCGTGCTGCCAGTACTGGCGGGCCTGGTCGGGGTGGCCGAGGGTGTGATGGGCGTGGGCGAGGCCGTCGTGGGCGCGGGCCTGGTCGGGGGGTTGGTCGAGGTCGCAGGCGAGGGTGAGGGCCTGCTGGTACGCGGTGAGAGCCTGCTCGGGGTGGCCGGTGGCGTGGTGGGTGCGGCCGAGCCCGAGGTGGCCTTCGAGCTGCCAGTTGCGGTTGCCGATCTCGCGGGCGAGTTCCAGGACTCGCGTGTAGCAGTCGGCCGCTGCGCCGTACCGGCCCTGCCGCCGGTGGATGTGGCCGAGGCCGGTCAGCGCGTTGAGCTCGCCGGTGCGGTTGCCGGTGGCCCGGGCCGCCTCCACCGCCTGGGTGTAGCAGTCGGCGGCCAGGTCGTACCGGCCCTGTGCGTTGTGGATGTGGCCGAGGCCGGTCAGTGCGTCGAGTTCGCCGGTGCGGTTGCCGGTGGCCCGGGCTGTCCGCAACGCTTGGGTGTAGCAGTCGGCGGCCGGGCCGTGCCGTCTCTGCACGTGGTGGACCCAGCCGAGGCCGGTCAGCGCGGTGAGTTCGCAGGCGCGGTTGCTGGTGGCTCGGGCCTTCTCAAACGCCTGGGTGAGGCAGTCGGCGGCCGGGCCGTACCGTCCCTGCATGTAGTGGACGCGTCCGAGGCCGGTCAGCGCGGCGAGCTCGCAGGTGCGGTGGCCGGTGGCCCGGGCCGTCTGCAATGCCTCGGTGTAGCAGTCGGCCGCGGGACCGTACCGTCCCTGCGCGTGGTGTGCCCAGCCGAGGCCGTTCAGCGCGTTGAGCTCGCCGGTGCGGTTGCCGGTGGCCTGGGCTGCCTGCAACGCCTGGGTGTAGCAGTCGGCCGCGGGACCGTACCGTCCCTGCAGGCGGTGGATGTAGCCGAGGTTGGTCAGGGCGGTGGTCTGGGCGTCATGATCGCGGGTGGTGCGGGCGGCGGTCAGGGCGTGCTGGTGCAGGGTGTGGGCGTCGGTGTGGCGGCCGCGGGTGCGCAGGTGGCGGTGCAGGGTGGCGGACTGGTGGGTGGTGTGGCCGGGCCGGTGGGCGGTGGCGTGGCGGGCGGTGGCGAGCAGGTTTGCCAGCTCGGCGTCCAGCCAGGCCACGGCCGCCGCCTCATCGGGTAGGTGCGGGGTGGCGGTCGTGGCCGGTTGGGTGGGGCGGGGCAGGTGGTCGGCGTCGTAGGGGTAGGCCAGGCCAGCCGCGTGGGTGGTGGCGTGGGCGTAGTGGTCGAAAAGCCGATTCAGCGCGGCACGCCGGTCGGTGGCGGTGCGGGTGCCTGCGGTGGTGGCGTAGGCGCGGACCAGGTCGTGGAACCGGTACCGGCCGGGGGTGGGCTGGTCGAGGAGGTTGACCTGCTCCAGGCCGTCGAGGAGCCGCCCGGCGTGCGCGGCGCTGCTGTCGAGCAGGGCGGCGGTGGCGTACGGCTCGTATTCCACGCCCGGGTGCACCCCGAGCACCGCGAACGCGTCCTGCTGGTCGGCGGGAAGCTGCTGGAAGGATACGGCGAACGCGGCGGCGACGCTGCGTTCCCCGTCGTCAAGCTCCGCGAGCCGGCCCTGGGTGGCCTGGAGTTTCCCCAGGAGTGTCGGCCCGGTCCAGGTTCTGCTGGCGCGTAGCCGGGCGGCGGCGATCCGCACCGCCAGCGGCAGCAGCCCGCACGAGCGGACGATCGCCTCGATGGTCTGCTCGTCGCCGGGGTCGCAGCCGGGACCGGCCACGGCCCGGAACAGCCGCACCGCATCCTCCACCGGAAGGATGTCCAAGGTCAGGTGGTCGGCATCGTCCAGCCCGGCCATCCGGCGGCGGCTGGTGACGATCACCAGGCAGCCGGGGGTGCCGGGCAGCAACGGCCGGACCTGCGTTTCGTCGCGGGCGTTGTCCAGCACGACCAGCACCCGACGCCGGGCCAGCACGCTGCGGTACAGCCCAACCCGGGCCTCCAGACCAGGCGGGATCTGTGGGCCGGGCACCCCCAGCCCACGCAGCAGCGTCTCCAACGCCGCCGCCGGGTCCGTCGGGGCCCGGCCGCTGTAGCCGTGCAGGTCCACGAACAGCGACCCGTCCGGGTACCGGCCGGCTTCGGTCAACCGGTGCGCCGCCAGCACGGCCAACGCGGTCTTGCCGATCCCCGCCATCCCGTCCACCGCGGAGACCACCAACGTCCGCGCGATGCCCTCGTGGGGTTGGAGTAGCCGGGCCAGCTCCTCCTGGCGGCCGGTGAAGCACCCGGTGGCGGCTGGGAGCTGGTTCGGCACCGGCCACCCCGCCGTCGACGGCCGGGCCGCCGTCGCAGCCCCAAGTTCCGGGTCCAGGTCGGCCAGCTCGGCGACCAGCCGAGCCAGGTCCGCCTCAGCGTCGCGGTGCCGCAGGCGGCGGAACTGGCACCGACCCAACGCCGCAAGCTCACCCGGCAGGTCCGCCTCGGTCGGCATCTGCGCGCCGTCGGTGACCACTGGGACCACCCGCACCCCCGCGGCGAACGCCGCCACCAGCTCCCGCCGGATCCAGTCGGCCGGGTCATCAATGCGACGCCCACCATTCGGGCCGGTCGCCGCAAGCCACCGGGTGCCGATCACCGACAGCACCACCCGCGCCCGCCGCACCCGGTCGAGCAGGTGCTCCACGAAGTCCGCCCCGGCCGGGATCGACGCACTGTCCAAGAACACCAGCTCCGGACCGAAACAGCGGGACAGCTCCGCATGCAGCAACGCCCCATAGCTGTAGCTGTCCTCACCCCGGTAGCTGATGAACACCCCACCACACACCACGGCAGCTCCTCGGGGAGGACATCACCCATACCAACCGTAGCCACCCGACCGCCACCACCAGCCGACCCCAGCTCTTTTGGCCAGGAAATGCCTCTCATGGCCAGGAAATGCCCTGTCCGTACAACGGTTCCGAATGGGAAGACCGTCGCTGCCGTCCAGTGGGGAGCAGTCGCGCTCGTCGACGCGGCTGGTGCCAGCTTGGGGTGGCCCCGCCTACCAACACCCGGTCTCACCGCCCAGAGCGCTACCGCATCCCCCGCAGAGACCGGTCCTTCCGCCTGGCACTGGCCGGTGAGCCTGTCCGGGCGCGACACGGGGCGCGGACAGCACGGGACGGGCGTCGGGTACGTCGGACGTGATCGATGCGGCGGCGGTGCTGGCGGCCGCGCGTCGTGGCGATCTGGTCATCACCAGCGATGCCTTCGCACGGCTGCGCGGTATCCGCCGCCACGGCTGCGGGCTCTTAGCCGTGAGGACATCCACGGAAGGACTGCGGTCATGCCAAGCCAGCTCGACAAATACCCCATCCGCACAGCGACCCTGCCGCCGGCGGTCTTCCGCCACTGGCGGCACTCTCAGGAAGAGGACCGGGACGGTGTGGAGGTGTACCACACCGACGACTTCCCGTTCCCACCGGCGTTCGGCCGGGACGGCTTTGAGATCTGCTCGGACGGGCGGTTCGTCCAGGAGGACATCGGTCCGGCCGACGAGATCATCCGGACTCCGGGACACTGGGCACTGCTGGCACCACGGCGAGTTGGGGTGTCCCTGGACGGCGGCACCGGAACGCCCCGGCGGTTCGTCTTCGACATCGTCGACGTCGATGACTCCACCCTGCGGATCCGCCGGTTCACCCGGCACGCCGGACCCACCGAGGCCGGCGAGGGCGCGGCGGACGAGGCCCGGGCGGTAGACCTTCTGGCCCGGCCGCCGGCGTCGACGTTCCGGCTCATCGACTTTGAGGAGGCGAAGATCCTGAGCCTCCTGACGTTTCCGGGCCAGTTCGTCCTCCAGGTCAGCGGCCTGAAGCCGTACGCCGACATGAAGGTCAGCCTGGAGCCGGTGGTGTACATCCGGCAGCCGGAGTATTGGGAGATCGAGGTGGTGGGCTCACTGTCCGGCATCGGGCTGCCGGTCGACACGCCGTACACCGTCTCCCTCCCGCTCGCCGGTAGCATCGGCTCCATCGGGATCGACGTGGTCGGCGCCACCACGTTCCAGCGGTTCGACATCTTGCCCGGCAACACCCAGTAGAGGCCGCGACGGCAGCGGAGCGGTTGGCCCGGGCGGGCATCCGGGTCGGCCCGGCGCCTGCGCGGGGTGAAAGCGTCCGGGACGAGCAGCCGGTCAACGGTGCTCCCTGTCCAGCGGCCTGACCTTGGCTCCGTGGCACGCACCTCAGGATGGGTGTCCGTGCCACGGGGCCAAGCTCATCTACCGGCACGTCGCCGGACAACCGCCTACGCAGCAAGGTGACCAGCGTGGACCTGCCCGACCCCCAACGCCCTTCACGATGAACGACCGCGCTTTCGGTCAACCCGTCCGAGCTGCGCCCAGGCCGGGTGAGCTGCTCCAACAGCCGGTAGAGATGCTTGGCCAGGATCTCGCGGGCCAACGCGTCACGGGTCTCGTCAACCCGGCCCGGACCACCGGGGTACCCGCCGGTACAGCGCGGACGACCTGGGCCGGATCCGCCGGATCGGCCAGCTCCTCGTCGCTGGCCTGAACCTCGCCGGCAGCGGGGTGGCGAGCGGCCGCGGCAGGCTGGCCGGCATGGTGGAGGACCCGTTGGAGCGGCTGCGGGGGCTGTGCCTGGCCTTGCCTGAGACGACCGAGCGGTTCTGGTGCGCCGCGCCGCCCGGCGTGCGGGAGGAGCTGGTCGCCACCGGCCCTGAACGGTACTTCCGGCCACCGTACGGCGGCCAGCGCGGCTGGCTGGGCGTATATCTGGATGTACTGGCCGACTGGGACGAGATCGCCGAGATCGTCACCGACGCCTACCGGACGATCGCTCCCAAGCGGCTGCTCGCCGAGCTCGACCAGCCCTGACGGGCCACGGCCACGTCGCCCTCGACCTAGGGCAGTGCCGCAGAGGTCCGTGGGCATCGCCGCCTTGAGGAGTTTGGCGTCGTAGGTTCAGCGGAAGGGTTCGGCGGCCTGGTTTGTGGGCCTGGATGAGATTGTCCTTGTCCCGGACACCCACGGCGGCGGGTTCGGGTATCCAGGGTTGTTCGAGGACGGCGTCGTAGATGGCGCGCATCTTGCCGTGGTCGTGTTGAGCCGCGGTGGCGGCGTATTCACCGAGCTCGATCAGCTCAGCGCGCGACGGATCCTTCAGACCGGGCACAAGAAGATCTAACCGCGGTCCAAACCGGACGATCGGCACTGACACACCAAAACGGCCACACCGCGACCGGCCAAGTCACAGACTGTCACCCACCTGCCACGAATATGACCCGTCCAGGACGTGAATGTCACGTTTGAGCCGGATACGATGGTCGCCTTGGCTTCTCGACGACCGTGAAAAGGAGTGGTCATGTCTGAGCGACCCGACAACCTCCAGGACAGGAACATCTCGGCCGTTTTCAACATTCTCGACTCGAACCAGAGCGGATCAATAGCCGCGGAGGACTTCGACCTGATCGGCAGGCGGGTTTGCGAGCTGTTCGGCGTCGCTGTGGACAGTGACAACGGTCGACAGGTCTGCGACGGCTACAACGCATGGTGGAACCAGCTTCGGGTGGACCTTGACATCGACAACGACGGCCAAGTCACCATGGCGGAGTTCGCTGCCTTCTACAAAGGGGGTCGGGGCGATCCCGAGACGTACTTCAGTACGCACATAGGCCCGGCGGCTAGGATCGTAGCCGAAATGCTCGACACCGACAATGACGGTTACATCAGTCAGGATGATTATCTGAAGCTACTGGCGGGCATAACGGACCCGCAGGCCGCGTTGGCTGGTTTCCGGCAGCTCGACACCGACGGCGACGGGCAGGTCAGCGTGGCCGAGCTTCAAGCTGGTATACAACAGCTGATGCTCGGCACCGAACCCTCGGCACCGGGTACCTCAATGCTGGTCGAACACTGAGGGTTTCCCAGAGGGGGTTTCTCAGCAGGTGAGGTAGCCGTGTTCGAGGTGGGCGGGGACGAGCTTGGCCCGCCAACCCGCATGCTCGCGATGTCTCTCAGCCGGCCTCCTCCACCTGCACGCCACCGGCGCGGATGGCGGCGAACAGCCGCTCCGGGTCCCAGCCCGGCTCCATCTCCTCGAGCAGCTCGGCCGCCTGGCCCAGGTCGAGGGTGGCGGCCTGGGTGCCGTCGTTGACCCGGACCTGGTAGGTGGTGAAGGTTGGCCGTCCAGCGCCGACGGCAACGGTGCCCGGCCGCGACTGGTGGGCCACCACCGTCGCGTTGACCTTCCGGCCGGCGCCAGCGCTGGGGTTGACGAGATCCTCGATCGCGGCGGCGATCCGTTGCGCATCGTCTCCGAGCATTTCTCTTCTCCTTCGCCTGGGTCGGAGGTCATCGTCGCCGACCTCACGGGCCCGCGGGGTCGACAGCTACATCTTGCTCGCTCGTACATCTTGCTCGCTTGCCCGGCCGTGTGGGGGTCTGCGGGTGGCGGGACGGCGGGCGCCTGCCGGACGATCACCCCCGAGCGACAGGCCGGGAACTGACTCGGTGCCCTGTATCGTTCCTTCCAGGAAACACGCCATGTAATCGTGTAACTCGATGGAGTGGGTCGGCATGGCCACCTCTGACCAGTCGTGGGGTATAGCATCTGCGATCCGGATCGGTGATGCGGAGCGGGTCGCCGCGGCGACCGCACTCGGCGACCACTACGCCGCTGGGCGCCTGGACCAGGCCGAGCTCGACGAGCGGATCACCGCAGCCTACGCCGCCCGCACCCAGCCCGAGCTGGACACCCTCTTCCACGACCTGCCCGAGCCGCGGCCGACCCCACCCGCGGGCGCCCGGCTCCGGCCCGCCGCGCCCTCGCGGCCAGCCGGGTGGCCGCGATACGCCGGGCACCGTCGCTGGTCCGGGCATCCGGCGCGCTGGCCGTTCGGCGCGCTGGCCGTGCCGGTGCCGTGGTTGGTGCCGATCGTGCTGGTGGTGGCCGTCGTGGTGACCGTCCTGGTGCTCATGGCGGCCGCGACGGTGCTCTTCCTCGGCTGGTTCCTGTGGCTCCCGCTGGTCTGGATCGCCGTCAGCCGGCGTGCGTCCGGCCACCACTGGCATCATCGACGTTGAGTCGGGAGATCAAGTCGACACGCCGGTTCACTAGCGCGACGGCGGTCATGCGGGGCACAATCTTCGCCAGTGCAAGGTGATCCGTCGATATGGGGCCGCGGGGGAAGGCGTCCTCAAACCCGACGGAGGTCACCGTGCCAACTCGTGGCGTCGTGTACGTCCACTCCTGCCCGCCGGCCGTGTGCCCGCATGCCGAGTGGGCGGTGTCGAGCGTGCTCGGCATCAGGGTGGCGCTGAGCTGGACAGCGCAGCCCGCCGCGCCCGGGCAGCTTCGCGCCGAGTGTGCGTGGACCGGCAAGGCCGGCACCGGCGCCCGAATCGCGGCCGCGCTGCGGTCCTGGTCGATGCTGCGGTACGAGGTCACCGAGGAGCCGAGCCCCGGCTGTGACGGTGAGCGGATCGCCTACCTGCCCGGGCTCGGCATCTTCCGCTCGGCGGTCAGCGCGAACGGCGACCTGGTCGTGGGTGAGGAGCAGGTCCGCGCCCTGCTGGCCACCGCCCGTGGCGCCGAGGACTACGCACACACCCTCGACCGGTTGCTCGGCGCGCCGTGGGACGCCGAGCTCGAACCCTTCCGGCAGGCCGGCGACGGCGCCCCGGTGATCATGCTTCGCCAGCTCGGCTGACCTGCCCGTACCCCGTCCGTCGTCGTATCTGGGCGGGCTGGCGGCCCTCGATACGCTGGAGGACCAACGGATCGGGGAGGGCGACACGCCATGGCAGACTGCGCGGCGTGTGGCCGGTCACTGGCGCCGGGTGCAGGCTTCTGCCGCGGCTGCGGCGCGGGCACGGACGACGCGAGGGGCCTGGCCACCTTCGCGCTGCCCCGGGACGCTGACGAGCCCACCACCGTGATCATCCCCGACCTGGTCGTCCCGCCCGCGGCACGGGACATCATCGGGTCCGCCCCCGAGGCGCCCTCGCCGCGGCGGGTGACCAGGCGCCGATGGGCGGTCGCGGGGGTCGGGCTGCTGCTCGTCGGCGCGGTCGCGGGCATCGTCGCCGTACGCCCGGACCGCACCGCCGGTCCGCCGCCGCTCGCCGCGGGCACCCCGCCCACCAGCGCCGCGCAGACCGCGGTGCTGGGGCCGGACGGCGACGTGCCGGTGCAGCTCGCGTCCGCGGTGCGGAGCTCGCCGTACGCCCAGCACGTCCGGCTGCTGTTCGCTGACTACTTCGGCGCGATCAACGCCCGCGACTATCCCCGCTGGGCCGGCACGCTGTCCCGGGAGCGGAAGGTGGACCCGCCGGAGAAGTTCCGGATCGACTACTCGACCACCGTGGACGACGACATCCGGATCGTGGGCATCAACGAGCGGCCGGACGGCGGCCTGCTGGTCGCGCTGTCCTTCCGCAGCCGCCAGGATCCGGCGCACGCCCCCCCGGAGCTGCCGGTCGCCTGCCTGCGTTGGCAGATCGTCTACCCGCTGGTCGACGAGGATGGCCACTACAAGATCGCGCTGGTCCGCCCCACCAACCGCAGCTTCCGCGCCTGCTGACCGTCCCCTTCCTTGCCGATCATCGAGTTGTTGTCGCTGATAGAGATCAACTAGCGACAACAACTCGATGATCGTCGGGACGGGGGATCGGGAGCGGAGGGGGCGTCGGGAGGGGGGCTGGGAGGAGAGGGGCTGGGGAGCGGCTACAGCGGGATGTTGCCGTGCGCGCCACGGCCGGCCGGGGCCGCGGCCAGCGCCTCGACCAGCTTGCGCCGGGTGTCCACCGTCTTGACGACCTCGTCCACGACGCCGAGGTCGAGCGCACGGCCAACACCGCCGGCGAGCTGCTCGTGCTCGGTGGTCAGCTTGGCATGCAGCACCTCCCGCTCGCCGGGCGGCGCGGCGGCCAGCCTCTTGCGGTGCAGGATGTTGACCGCGGCCGCGGCGCCCATCACCGCCACCTCGGCGTTCGGCCAGGCGAAGACCGCGGTGGCGCCGAGGGAGCGGCTGTTCATCGCGATGTACGCGCCGCCGTAGGCCTTGCGGGTGACCAGCGTGACCCGCGGCACCACCGCCTCGGCGAAGGCGTGCAGCAGCTTCGCGCCGCGGCGGACCACGCCGTCCCACTCCTGGCCAACGCCGGGCAGGTAGCCGGGCACGTCGACCAGCACCACCAGCGGCACCCCGAACGCGTCGCACATCCGGACGAACCGGGCTGCCTTCTCGGCCGAGACGGAGTCCAGGCAGCCGCCGAGCCGGACCGGGTTGTTCGCGATCACGCCGACCGTGCGGCCGGCCAGCCGGCCGAGCGCGGTCACGACGTTCGGTGCCCACCGCGCGTGCAGCTCGATCGGCGGGGCGTCCAGCAGGTCGGCTACCAGCGGCAGCACGTCGTACGCCCGCTTCGCGCTGTCCGGCAGCAGTCGGGCCGGATCCTCGCCCTCCCCCGCCGCGACCAGGTCGAACCGGCCCGGTCGGGCCAGCAGCCCGCCCAGCGACCGGGCCTGGGCGAGCGACTCGGCCTCGGAGCTGGCCACCACATGCACCACGCCGCTGCGCCGGCCATGCGTGTCCGGCCCGCCCAGCCGCTCCATGTCGACGTCCTCACCGGTCACCGACCGGACCACATCCGGGCCCGTCACGAACACCCGCCCGCCCGGGCTCATGATCACGATGTCGGTCAGCGCCGGGCCGTACGCCGCCCCACCCGCCGCCGGGCCGAGCACAACCGAGATCTGCGGCACCCGGCCGGAGGCGCGGACCATCGCGGCGAACACCTGGCCGACCGCGTCCAGCGCCTCCACGCCCTCGGCCAGCCGGGCGCCGCCGGAGTGCCACAGCCCGACGACCGGCACTCGCTCGCGGACCGCGGTGTCGATGGCGTCCACGATGTGCCGGCAGCCCTCGCCGCCCATCGCACCGCCCATGATCGTGGCGTCGGTCACGTAGGCCACGACCGGAGCACCGTTGATCATGCCGCGGGCGGCCATCGCGCCGCTGCGGTCGCGGCCGGACAGCGGGTGCGCCGAGCCGCGGTCGAACAGCGCGGTGAGGCGGACCTCGGGATCGCGGAAGTCGACTGGCTCGACGTCCGCGGAAAGTGGTGCGGTCGCGAGAGTGGTCACAAGGGCTCCTAAATAGGAAAGATCATGCGGCGGTGAAGGCCAGCGCGACGTTGTGACCGCCGAAGCCGAACGAGTCGTTGACGGCTGCGGTGAGGGTGACCTTGCGCGGCTCGCCGCGTACGACGTCCAGGGCCACCTCGTCGTCGATGTCGTCGAGGTTGCGGGTCGCCGGGATCAGGCCGTGGCGGATGGCGAGCAGCGCAGCGATCGCCTCGACCGCCCCGGCCGCGCCGAGCAGGTGCCCGGTCATCGACTTGGTCGCGGTCAGCACCGGGTGGTCCCCCAGCGCGGCCCGGATCGCGGCCGCCTCGGCGGTGTCGCCGACCGGGGTTGAGGTGGCGTGCGCGTTGACGTGGCCGATGTCGGCGGCGGACAGGCCGGCGTCGGCCAGGGCGGCCCGGATGGCCCGGGCGGCCTGGCTGCCGGCCGGGTCAGGCGCCGTGATGTGGTGTGCGTCGGCGGTCAGCCCGGCACCGGCGACCACGCCGTACACCGTGGCACCGCGCGCCCGGGCATGGTCGGCCCGTTCCAGCACGAGTATGCCGGCACCCTCGCCGAGCACGAAGCCGTCCCGGTTCTTGTCGAACGGCCGGGACGCCGCACCGGGCTCGTCGTTGCGGGTGGACAGCGCCCGCATCTGGGCGAAGCCGGCCATCGGCAGCGGGTGCACGCAGGCCTCCGCGCCGCCGGTGACCACAATGTCGGCCTGGCCGCGGCGGATCAGGCCCAGCGCCAGCGCGATGGCCTCGGCCCCGGACGCGCAGGCGGACACCGGGGTGTGCACGCCGGCCCGGGCACCGAGCTCCAGGCCGACCGCGGCGGCCGGCCCGTTCGGCATCAGCATCGGCACCAGCAGCGGGGAGACCCGGTCGGCGCCGCGTTCGTGCAGCACGTCGTACTGGCCGAGCAGGGTCAGCGCGCCGCCGATGCCCGTGCCGATGGCCACCGCCAGCCGTTCCGGCTCCACCTCGGGCAGGCCCGCGTCGGCCCACGCCTCCCGGGCGGCCACCACCGCGACCTGCTGGCAGCGGTCCAGCCGGCGGGCCTCGACCCGGGTCAACACCTCGGTCGGCTCGACCTTGAGCCGGGCTGCGATCCTGACGGTAAGCTCGGCGGCCCACGCCTCGGTGAGTGGGCTCACGCCGGACTCACCGGCGAGCATTCCGGCCCAGGTCGACGCGACGTCCCCACCGAGAGGCGTGGTCGCGCCGATCCCGGTGACCAGAACTTCGGTCACGGGCGCGCCTTGTCGACGATGAAGTTGATCGCGTCGCCGACGGTCTTGAGGTTGGCCAGCTCGTTGTCCGGGATCTTCACCCCGAACCGCTCCTCGGCGGCCATCGCGACCTCCACCATGGACAGCGAGTCGACGTCGAGGTCGTCGACGAACGTCTTGTCCAGCTCGACGTCGGCCCGCTTCACCCCGGCGATGTCCTCCAGGATCTCGGCCAGGCCGTCGATGATCTCCTCAGTGGTCACGTGTGGTCCCTTCGTTGGTGACGGGGGTTGGGGTGGCTGAGCATGGTGCCGGTCACGGGCAGGTGATGACCTGCCCGGCGTAGGTGAGCCCGGCGCCGAACCCGAACAGCAGCGCCAGCGCGCCGGAGCGGACCTCGCCGCGTTCGAGCATCCGGGACAGGGCCATCGGGATGGACGCCGAGGAGGTGTTGCCGGCGGTGACGATGTCCCGGGCGACCACCGCGTTCTTCGCGCCCAGCCGCCGGGCCAGGCCGTCGATGATGCGCAGGTTGGCCTGGTGCGGCACGAACGCCGCCAGCTCGGCCGGGTCGACGCCGGCTGCCTCGCAGGCCTGCCGGGCGTACGGCGCCAGCTCGGCGCTCGCCCAGCGGAACACCGGCTGACCGTCCTGCACGATGAAGGAGCCGCGGTCCTTGACGTAGATCAGGTCCGCCTTGTCGCCCTCCGAGCCCCACACCACCGGGCCGATGCCGGGGGAGTCCGCCGGCCCGACCACCGCCGCTCCCGCGCCGTCGGCGAAGATGATGCAGGTCGAACGGTCGTCCCAGTCCACCCAGTCCGACAGCTTCTCCGCGCCGATCACCAGCGCGTGGGTGGCCACCCCGGTGCGGATCAGGCTGTCCACCCCTGCCAGGGCGTAGCAGAAGCCGGAGCACGCGGTGTTCAGGTCGTACGCCGGGCCGCGCTCGACGCCCAGCCGGGCGGCCACCCGGGCCGCGGCGTTCGGGATGCCGGCCTGCAGCGTGCAGGTGGCCACCACGACCAGGTCGACGTCGGCCGCGGCCAGCCCGCTGGCGGCCAGCGCCTTGCCGCCGGCCTGCACCGCCATGTCGACCAGCGACTCCTCGGGACCGGCGATCCGCCGCTCGGCGATGCCGACCCGGTCCCGGATCCACTCGTCGTTGGTGTCCACTCGCTTGGCCAGGTCGTCGTTGGTCACGACGGTGGCCGGCTGGTAGTGGCCGAAGGCGAGGATCCGGCTGCCGGCCGCGCCGGTGGTGGTTCGCAGCGGTTGGGTCATCAGTTGCTACTCCCAGGCTCGAGGCGGGCCAGCGGGTCGCCGGCATCGACCAGATCGCCGTTCTCGACCAGCCACTCGACGAGGGTGCCGGCGTACGACGCGAGCACCGGCTGGTCGTCCTGCCGGGTGCGCACCGCCCCGAGCGGCGTGCCGGCCCTGACAGTGGCGCCCTCCGCCACCTCGGCCCGGTGCACGGTGCCGCCCACCGGAGAGACCACCATGCGCCAGTCCGGGGTGTGCTGGGCCTGGTGGGCAGGCGCCGTCCGGGTGATCAGGTTGATCGCGGCAGCCAGGTCGGCGGGGGTCTTGACGGCGAGGATCTCGATGTTCGACTGCCGCCCGCTGGCGGCGGGCCCTCTCAGCTCGCGCTTGGCCAGCCCGCTCAGTGTACCGGCCGGCGGCAGCTCGACCACCGCCGTGACGCCGAGGTCGCGCAGGGTGGCCTGGCACAGGTCCCAGCGGACCGGCGCGGTGACCTGGCGGACCAGCCGCTTGAGCACCTCGGCGCCACTGGACATTGAGGTGCCGTCGGCGTTGGACAGCAACATCAGCTTCGGGTCGGCGGTGTCGATGCCGTCCCCGATAGCGGCCAGCGCTGCCTCGGCCGGGGCCATGTACGGCGTGTGGAAGGCGCCAGCCACCGCCAGCGTCACGACCTTGGCCCGGGCCGGCGGCTCGGCGGCCAGCGCGGCCAGCCCGGTCCGCGACCCGGCGGCGACGATCTGGCCGGCGCCGTTGCGGTTGGCGGGGGTCAGCCCGCAGGCGTCCAGCCGGGCCAGCACCTCCTCGACGTCCCCACCGAGCACCGCCGCCATGCCGGTCTCGGCCTGGCCGCAGGCCTTCGCCATCTCCCGGCCGCGCAGCCCGGCCAGCGCGATCGCGGTCTCGGCCGGCAGCACCCCGGCAACGGCGGCTGCGGTCAGCTCGCCGACGCTGTGCCCGGCGGTGACGGCGACCTCGCGGACCGGCAGCTCGGCCGCGGCGAGCAGGCTGAGTGCCACAATCAGTGGCTGGGTGACCGCGGTGTCCTTGATCTCCTCCGCGCCTGCCGTGGTGCCGAGCCGGATCAGGTCCAGCCCGGCCAGCGCCGAAAACCAGCGCAGCCGGGCCGGCGCGCCGGGAAGTTCGAGCCATGGGGACAGCATTCCGGCGGCCTGGGATCCCTGTCCGGGGGCAAGCAGAGCGAGCACGTCTCTGACGATGCCTTGCCCAGCGGCCCGCTGCCATAACGGTAGCAACGAAGTCTCTGGGGCGACCTTTGTGCGAGTCCTACAAAGATGGCGCCGTACTCGGCCCGAGATGGCGTGTGTCCGTGCGGTTCCTACGGCGGTATTGCACAATGTAAATTTGGTGGTCTCCGCCGGGTTCCCAGCCCGGCCGGCCCGCCAGGGTTTCACCCCGGCGGGGCCGCCAGCCGACCGAGGGTGAGCGCCACCTGGAGGGTGAACAGCCCGCGCGGGTCGACCGGTGACCATCCGCACACGTCGGTGACCCGACGCAGCCGGTAGCGCACCGTGTTGGGGTGGACGAACAGCGCCCGTGCGGTCGCCTCCAGGCCGCCACCGCACTCGGCGTACGCCGTCACGGTGTCCAGCAGCGCCGGGCTGGCCGTCCGCAGCGGCTCGTACACCAGCTCGACCAGCTCGCGGCGGGCGTCCTCGTCGCCGGCCAGCGCGCGCTCCGGCAGCAGGTCGTCGGCCCGGACCGGCCGGGGCGCCGCCCGCCAGCCCGGTGCCGCCCGCAGCCCGGCCAGCGCCGCTCGCGCCGACCGGCCGGCCCCGCCCAGGTCCTGCGCGGGCGGCCCGACCACCACCGGCCCGGCGCCGAACTCCGGCAGCAGCGGTACGGCGGCGGCGACCGGGTCGGGCACCCCGCCGAGGACCAGGATGAGCTGGTCGCCGTGCACGCCGGCCAGGATCTCGACCTGGGCGTGCCGGGCGGCCCGCTGGACGGCGTCCAGCACCGCCTCGGGCTCGGCGTCCGGCGGGCTGCCGATGACCACGGCGACTGGGCTCATCGAGGCCCAGCCCAGCGCGGCGGCCCGGCCCGGCAGCGACTCGTCCTGGTCGCCCCGCAGCAGGGTGTCGACCACGAGCGACTCCAGCCGGGCGTCCCACGCGCCGCGGGTCTCGGCGAACCGGGCGTACACCTGCGCGGTGGTGAACGCCAGCTCCCGGCTGTAGCGCAGGACCGCCTCGCGCAGCGCCTCGGTCTCGCCCGGCGCGGCCAGGCTGTCGACCCGCAGCTCGACGGTCTCGATGATGATCCGGGCGAGCTGTACGGCGCGCTGCAGGGTGACCGAGCGGGCCAGCTCCTTCGGCGCGGCGTTGAACACCTCGCCGGAGATGGCGGCGGCGTGGCCGGGCGTGCGCATCCACTCCACGAACGACGCGATGCCGGCCTGCGCGACCAGCATGATCCAGGACCGCTCGTCGGCCGGGAGGGTGCGGAACCAGCTCAGCCGTTCGTCCATCTGTGCCACGCTCTGGGTGGCCAGCGCCCCCGAGGCGCGCTCCACCCGGCGTACCGTCTCGGCCAGCGGTGTCACGGCCCTAGTGTGTCGCCACCGGCCGCGCCCCGCCCACGCCCGTCCCGCACCTGCCGCGACGATCCGGCGCGACACGCGGGCGTGTCCTACCGGATCTTCGCGACAGGTGGGAGGAGAGGGAGGTGGCGGAGTGCGGGACCCGGTGGCAGACCTGCAGCGGATCGCGTTCCTGTTGGAGCGGGCGCACGAGCCGACATACCGGGTGCGGGCCTTCCGCAAGGCCGCGGACGTGCTGGCCCGGCTGAGCGCCCAGTCCCCGGACGACGTCGTCCGGCGCGCCGCCGCGGGCACGCTGACCGACCTGCCCGGGATCGGCGCGGTGACGGCCCGCTGCGTGACCGAGTCGCTGGCCGGCGAGGAGCCGGTGTACCTGCGCCGGCTGGTCGCCACCGGAGGCACCCCGGTGGCCGAGGGCGGCGAGGCGCTGCGGGCGTTGCTGCGCGGTGACCTGCACACCCACTCCGACTGGTCGGACGGCGGCTCGCCCATCGCCGAGATGGCCGAGGCAGCCCGCGAGCTCGGCCACGAGTACGTCGCGCTGACCGACCACTCGCCCCGGCTGACCGTAGCCAGGGGCCTGACCGCCGACCGGCTGCGCCAGCAGCTCGACGTCGTCGCGGAGCTGAACGCCGCGTCCTCCGACGGCGGGTTCCGGCTGCTCACCGGTATCGAGGTGGACATCCTCGACGACGGCTCGCTGGACCAGACCGACGAGCTGCTGGCCAGGCTGGACGTCGTGGTCGCCAGCGTCCACAGCGGGCTGCGCCAGCCGGCGGCCGAGATGACGCCGCGGATGGTGGCCGCGATCGCCAACCCGCACGTGGACGTGCTGGGCCACTGCACCGGCCGGCTGGTCGGCGGCAAGAAGCGGCCGGAGTCGGAGTTCGACGCCGAGCTGGTGTTCGAGGCGTGCCGGCGGTTCGGCGTGGCGGTGGAGGTGAACTCCCGGCCAGACCGGCTGGATCCCCCTAAGCGGCTGCTCCGGCTGGCCGTCGAGGCGGGCTGCCTGGTCAGCGTCGACACCGACGCGCACGCGCCCGGCCAGCTCGACTGGCAGCCGTACGGCTGTGTCCGGGCCGCGGCGTGCGCCGTACCGCCCGAGTCGGTGGTGAACACCTGGCCGCTGGCCGACCTGCTGGCCTGGGCCGCCGACCACGCCCACCGGCCGGCGTCGTCCTTGCCGGCGCTGTGACCGCGGTGGAGCGGCTCGGCGAGCGGTCAGCCCGGATCGACGTCCCAACCGGCCAGCGTCGCGGCGATCTCCGGTAGGTCGAGCCCACCGGTGGCGACCGCGACGACGAACTTCTCGCCCCGGTCCACGTCGGGCACCCGAAGGTCGTGCCCGTTGAGGATGAGGAAGAGCCGGGTGGCGACCCAGGCGAGCCGCGTGTTGCCGTCGACCAGGCCGTGGTTGCGGGCCAGCAAGTCGAGCAGCGCGGCCGCCTTCTCGGGCAGGGTCGGATATGCCAGCTCGCCGAACGCGGAGGCCCTGGGCCGGGCCAGCGCCGCCTCAAGCAGGCCCCAGTCCCGGACCTTCGGGCCGCGGCCGAGTGCTGCCGTGGCCGCGGCGAGCAGATCGTCCAGGTCGAGGTAGTCGGTCTGGTCGTCCGGCGGTCGAGCGCTCACTGGGCGAGCCGGTCGAGCAGCTCGCGATCCTCGGAGACGATGCGCAGCAGCGCCTCGGCCCGGGTGATCCTGCGCCGGTCGACGTAGACCCGGATGGCCGTACGGGCCACGTCATGCATGGAGCGGCCCTCCCGGGCGGCGAAGGCGCGCAGCGCCTCAGTTTCCTCGGCGGTCAGCCGGAGAGTCATGGGCATGGTTGCGATGGTACTGCCGACACCACGTGGTGGCAGGTCTTTCGGTCTGGGTCGCACCCCCCGCCACGGCGAAGACCGCGGCGGGGGATGACGGGGAATACTGCCAAGGGTGACCGATCTGTCTGGGCTGCTCGACGATGCCCGCGCCGTGTTCCCCGAGACGGTCGAGCTACGCCGCGCCATCCACCGCACCCCGGAGATCGGGCTGCACCTGCCCGTCACGCAGGCCACCGTCCTTGACGCGATCACCGGCCTCGGGCTGGCGGTGCGCACCGGAGCCGAGGTGTCCTCCGTCGTCGCGGTGCTGGACGGCGGCCGGCCCGGCCCGACCGTGCTGCTGCGTGGCGACATGGACGCGCTGCCGCTGCGGGAGGACACCGGGCTCGCCTTCGCGTCCACAGTGGACGGTGCCATGCACGCCTGCGGGCACGACACGCACGTGGCCATGCTGGCCGGGGCGGCGCGGTTGCTCGCCGGCCGGCGGGCGGAGCTGGCCGGGCGGGTGCTGCTCATGTTCCAGCCCGGCGAGGAGGGGTACCACGGTGCCCGCCACATGCTGGCGGAGGGGCTGCTGGAGGCGGCCGGCGGGCCGGTGACGGCGGCGTTCGCGCTGCACATCACCACGCAGCACGCCTCCGGCACGGTCAACGTCCGCGGCGGCCCGCAGCTCGCCGCCGCCGACGTGCTGCGGCTGACCCTGACCGGCCGGGGCGGGCATGCCTCCCAGCCGTACTCGGCGAACGACCCGATCCCGGTCGCCTGCGAGATCGTCACCGCGCTGCAGACGATGGTCACCCGGCGGGTCAGCGTCCTCGACCCGGCGGTGGTGACGATCGCGCAGGTCAGGGCCGGTACGACGAACAACATCATCCCGGAGACCGCGTACCTCGAGGGCACCGTCCGGACGCTGTCCGACCAGACCCGGGCCGAGGTGCATGGGCACATCCGGCGGCTGGCCGAGGGGATTGCCGCAGCGCACGAGATGACCGTCAAGGTGGACATCGAGGTCGGCTACCCGGTGACCCGCAACGACCCCGCCTTCGCCGCGGCGGTGCGCGCCATCGCTGCCGAGGTGCTCGGCGACGGCGCGGTCACCGAACCCACCGCGCCGGTGATGGGCGCCGAGGACTTCTCCTACGTGCTGGCTCGGGTGCCGGGCGCGATCGCGTTTCTCGGCGGCTGCCCGCCGGACCTCATACCGGGGGTGGCCCCGCCGAACCACTCCAACCGGGTCGTCTTCGACGATGACGCGATGGTGGCCGGCGTGGCGACGTACGCCGCCGTCGCCCTGCACCACCTCACCCCCGCCTGACCACGCGCCCCCTCTCCCGGCGATCATCGAGCTGTGGTCGCTGGCAGAGATCAACTAGCGACAACGGCTCGATGATCGCCGGGGAGCTACGGCCGGTAGGCGTCGGCGCGGCCACGGACATCGAGCACGATGACGGCGTGCTTTCCCTCGTCGATCAGGTAACGGACCCGGTAGCTGCCGCGACGGGCCACCCAGTGTCCGGCGTACGGCGTCCGCAGCGGCTTGCCGACTCTGGTGGGCGCGTCGCGCAGCATGCCGTTGATGAGCTCCCACGCGGCCGTGGCGATCTTGATCGGCAGCTCGTCGGCCAGGGCGCGCCGGGCGGGGCGGGCGAGCAACAGCTCATACCGCTCAGTCACGACCGGTCGCGCAGCATCTGGGCCATCTCTTCCGCCGTGGTCAGGTCACCAGCCGCGATCGACTCCTGAGCCTCGATCACGCGGTCCTGATCCTCCCGGTCGCTTAGCAGCGCCAGCGTCTCCATGATCGACTCGTAGTCCTCGCTGGCCACCACGACGGCGGTGGGAACGCCGTTGCGGGTGATGGTGACGACCTCGTGAGTACCGGCCACCTCGTCCACCAGCGCGGAGAGATGGTTGCGTACCTCGGCGAGCGGCAGTGTTTTCATGGCTAGAATTCTAGCCATACTGACGTCGGGTCGGGGAGCCCTTCTCCGGCGATCATCGAGTTGTGGTCGCCGGCAGAGATCAACTAGCGACCACAACTCGATGATCGCCGGGGTAACGGGCCTGGGGTAACGGGCGGGGTCAGGCTTCGCCGCCGGTGGGGCCAGCGCCGGCCGCGCGGACGTCGGCGAGCTGGTACCTCTCCACGGCGAGCTTCGGCGCCTCCGCCTTGACCTCGCCCCGGCGGGCCAGCTCGGCCAGCACGGCGGTGGTAATCGACTGCGCGTCGACGTGGAAGTACCGCCGGGTGGCGCCGCGGGTGTCGGACAGGCCGAACCCGTCAGTCCCAAGCGAGGTGTAGTCGCCCGGGATCCAGCGGGAGATCTGGTCCGGCACCGACCGCATCCAGTCACTGACCGCCACGAACGGCCCGGCCGCTCCCTCCAGCGCCTGCATGACGTACGGCGTGCCAGGCTCCTCCTCAGGGTGCAGCAGGGCCCGCTCCTCGCAGGCCACCGCGTCCCGGCGCAGCTCGTTCCACGAGGTGACCGACCAGACGTCCGCGGCCACCCCCCAGTCGTCGTTCAGCAACCCCTGTGCGGCCATCGCCCACTGCATGCCGACGCCGGAGGCCAGGATCTGCGCCCGCGGCCGGGAGTCCTCGCCGTCCGGCACCGCCGGGGCGGCGGCGTAGCGGTAGATGCCGCGTCGGATGCCCTCGGCGTCCACGTGGGGCGGCATCGCCGGCTGCTGGTACGGCTCGTTGTAGACGGTGAGGTAGTAGAAGACGTCCTCGCCGTGCGGGTGCGCCTGCGTGCCGCCGTACATCCGGCGCAGCCCGTCCTCGACGATGACCGAGATCTCGTACGCCCAGGCCGGGTCGTAGGCCAGGCAGGCCGGGTTGGTCGAGGCGAGCAGCAGCGAGTGCCCGTCGTTGTGCTGCAGCCCCTCGCCGGCCAGGGTGGTGCGCCCGGCGGTGGCGCCGAGCATAAAGCCACGGGTCATCTGGTCGGCGGCGGCCCAGATCGCGTCGCCGGTGCGCTGGAAGCCGAACATCGAGTAGAAGATGTAGATCGGCACCATCGGCTCGCCGTGCGTCGCGTACGCCGTGCCGGCCGCCACGAACGAGCCCATCGCGCCGGCCTCGCTGATGCCCTCGTGCAGGATCTGGCCCTGCCTGGACTCGCGGTAGGACAGCAGCAGCTCGCGGTCGACCGGGTCGTACTGCTGCCCGTTCGGGTTGTAGATCTTCGCCGTCGGGAAGATCGAGTCCAGCCCGAACGTACGGGCCTCGTCCGGGATGATCGGGACGAACCGCTTGCCGAAGTTCTTGTCCTTCATCAGGTCCTTGACCAGCCGGACGACGGCCATCGTGGTGGCCACCGCCTGCTTTCCGGAGCCTTTCGTCAGGTCCTCAAACGGCGAGGGGTCGGCCACCGCCAAGGGCCGGGACCGCACCACCCGGCGGGGTAGGTAGCCGCCGAGCGCCATCCGGCGTTCCTGCATGTACTGGATCTCGTCGGAGTCCTGGCCGGGATGGCAGTACGGCGGCAGCTCGGCGGCGAGCGCCGCGTCGCTGATCGGCAGGTGCAGCCGGTCGCGGAAGTCCTTCAGGTCGGTCTTGGTCAGCTTCTTCATCTGGTGTGTGGCGTTGCGGGCCTCGAAGTCCTTGCCCAGTGTCCAGCCCTTGATGGTGTGCGCCAGGATCACCGTCGGCTGCCCGACGTGCTCGGTCGCGGACTTGAACGCCGCGTACACCTTGCGGTAGTCGTGCCCGCCGCGGGAGAGCTTGCGCAGGTCGTCGTCGGACTTCTCGGTGACCATCCGGCGCAGCCGCGAGTCGCCGCCGAAGAAGTCCTCCCGGATGAACGCGCCGTCGGCGGTGGAGTAGGTCTGGAACTGCCCGTCCGGTGTGGTGTTCATCTTGTTCACCAGGACGCCGTCGACGTCCTGGGCGAGCAGCGGGTCCCAGTCGCGGCCCCAGACGACCTTGATGACGTTCCAGCCGGCGCCGCGGAAGTACGACTCCAGCTCCTGGATCACCTTGCCGTTGCCGCGGACCGGGCCGTCCAGCCGCTGCAGGTTGCAGTTGATCACGAAGATGAGGTTGTCCAGCTCCTCGCGGGCGGCCAGCCCGATGGCGCCGAGCGACTCCGGCTCGTCCATCTCGCCGTCGCCGAGGAACGCCCACACCCGCGACCGGCTGGTGTCCTTGAGCTCCCGGTTGAGCAGGTACCGGTTGAACCGGGCCTGATAGATCGCGTGGATCGGGCCGAGCCCCATCGAGACCGTGGGGTACTCCCAGAAGTCTGACAGCAGCCGCGGGTGCGGGTAGCTGGGCAGGCCGCGACCCGGGCCGGACAGCTCCTGCCGGAAGCTGTTCAGGTCGGCCTCGGTCAGCCGGCCCTCCAGGAACGCGCGGGCATAGATGCCCGGCGAGGCGTGTCCCTGGAAGAAGATCTGGTCGCCGGACTCGCCGTGGTCCTTGCCGCGGAAGAAGTGGTTGAAGCCCACCTCGTACAGCGACGCGGCGCTGGCGTAGGTGGCGATGTGCCCGCCGACGCCCATGCCCGGCCGGTTGGCCCGGGACACCATGATCGCGGCGTTCCACCGGATGAAGGCCCGGATCCGGCGTTCGATGTGCTCGTCGCCGGGGAACCAGGGCTCCCGCTCGGGCGGGATGGTGTTGATGTAGTCGGTGCTGCGCAGGCCGGGCACGCCCACCGACCGCTCGCGGGCGCGCTCGAGCAGCTTGAGGATGAGGTAGCGGGCGCGGCCGCGACCGGCGACGTCGATGATCGAGTCGAGCGACTCCAGCCACTCCCGGGTCTCGTCGGGATCGACGTCGGGGAGCTGGCTGGGAATACCGTCGGTGATCACGCTGAATCGTTCCGGAGTCACTCCTGCATTCTCCTCATCGCTCGGCGCGCTTGTGGCGCAGGGCCGGTCGGGCGAGTCACCGGACCCTCCTATCGTCGTACCTGCCAGGCTGTCACGTCATCTCTACTATCGAGTAGCACGTGGCCGATGGTGGAACGGCCGGATCGGGCACCCGCGTCATAGCCCGGTCGGCGGGGTAAGACCGAGCCTGCCAGACTGCTGTTACCGGCGTACACGAGGCGGGGGCCGGATCCGAGCGTGATCGGGAGGTGGACAGATGGGCATGTCGCGGACGCTGGCGTTGGCGGCGTGGGGTCTGGTCGTCATCAGCGCGACGTCCTGCGCGACCACGGTGCCCGGGCACGGCGCGCTCGACGCCTCGGTCACCAGCCTGCCGACGATCCCCGGCACGCCGACCTCGGAGCCGACCAGCCTGCCGACCACCGCGTCGCCCACCCTGGACCCGGCCTCCGAACGCCGGGTGACCTGCCTGCTGGTGCTGCCTGCGGTGTCCAAGGCAGTTCGCGACTGGAACGACTATGTGGACCGCAAGCGCGGCACCCGGGCCAGCGTGGCCGCCTCCCTGAGCACCTCCGGCGACCTGATCGACTCCACCCTGCACACCGCCAAGCTCGCCGGCACCGATGCGGTCCGGACCAACGGCCTGCGCATCGCGACCGAGCTGCGGGCGATGGCGAAGACCCTGCAGGGCGGAGGAACGCCGGGGGTGGACCGCTTCAACACCTACAAGCGACAGTTTCAGGGCTCCTGCCCGAAATAGCGTGACCGGCCGTCATAACATACGTGACGCCGGCACGGCGAGCACACTTGCGCGAAGACCGGTGAGTGTGTGAACTACCGCCACACAGCCACGAGCGACGACAGGGCGTCGGTCGTGGCTCCGGTTCGAAGACGGTAGGGAGGCTGATAGTAGTGAGCGCGACCGCGGGCCAGGCGGGTGCGCGAGGCTTGGCGGAGCGCCTCGGCATCCAGCCTGGGATGGTCGTTCAGGAGCTCGGCTACGACGAGGACGCGGACACCGAGGTGCGGGACGCGATCGTTGTCAGGAGCGGGAACGAGCTGGTCGACGAGGAGTCCGACGAGGTGGTTGACGTTGTGCTGCTGTGGTGGCGCGACGGTGACGGGGACCTGGTCGACGCCTTGGTCGACGCCAAGGCGCCGCTTGCCGACAACGGTGTGGTGTGGCTGCTCACGCCGAAGACCGGTCGGTCCGGGCACGTCGAGCCGAGTGACATCAGTGAGGCGGCGCCCACGGCGGGGCTGGCGCAGACCAGCACGCTGTCGGCCGGCAGGGACTGGAGCGGGTCCCGGCTGGTCGCCCCGAAGGCGGCCCGGCCACGCCGTTAGGCTTTGGGACAGGCCCCCAATCCCCCTAGCGAGGAGAGTTTCAGGCGATGGCTGTCGAGGTTGGCTCGTACGCACCCGATTTCACCCTCCGTGACAGCAACGGCGAGGAGGTCTCCCTTTCGTCGTTCCGCGGAAAGAAGAGTGTGCTGCTGGTCTTTTACCCATTCGCGTTCAGCGGCATCTGCACCGGCGAGCTGTGCCAGGTGCGCGACGAGCTGCCGCGCTACCAGAATGACGACGTGCAGGTCCTGGCGGTCAGCACCGACCCGACCTTCACGCTCAAGGCGTGGGCGCAGGCGGAGCGGTACGGGTTCCCGCTGCTCTCCGACTTCTGGCCACACGGTGCGGTCGCGCAGGCGTACGGCGTCTTCAACGACAAGGCGGGGATGGCCATGCGCGGGACGTTCCTGGTCGACCCGGCCGGGGTGGTGCGGTTCAGCGAGGTCAACGAGCCCGGTGAGGCCCGTGACCAGGCCGGCTGGCACCGCGCCATCGCCGAGCTCGTGGCGGCCTGACCGGGCCGCCGTCCGTCCCGCCGGACGCGGCGACGTGAGCGGGCCGGTGAGGGACGCCGCCGCCGTTGACTGGGCGGCCCGGGCGGACGCGGCGTACGACGCGCTGGTGGCGCGGTTCTGGAACCGCTGGCTCGGGTTGTTCCGGGTCTCGACCGGGTGGCGCGGGTGGCTGCCGCTCGGGCCGTGGAACTACTGGTGGCAGGCGCACGCGCTGGACTGCGTGCTCGACGCGGTGGCGCGCGGGCGGGCGGGGGAGGCGGACCGGGCGGCGCGGCTGGTCCACGGCGTGCTGCGGCGTAACGGCGGGCGCATCCAGAACGACTACTACGACGACATGGGATGGATGGCGCTGGCGCTGGACCGGGCCCGGGAGGTCGCCGGGCTGGACACCGAGGGCCTCGTCCGGACGCTGTGGGTGGAGATCCAGGGCGGGTGGAACGCGGCGCACGGGGGGATCGTCTGGCGGCGCGGCGACACGTACACGAACACGCCGGCCAACGCGCCGGCCGCGATCCTGGCGCTGCGGCGGCACCGGGTGACCGGCGACCCGCTGGACCTGGCGTGGGCGCGGCGGATCGCCGAGTGGCTGCACACGGCGCTGGTCGAGCGGGGGACCGGGGTGGTGTGGGACGGCATCCACCCCGGGGCCGATCCGGGGCCGGGGCGGGAGCGGTACAGCTACAACCACGGGACGGTAGCCGGGGCGGACCAGATGCTGTTCGAGGCGACGGGCGATCCGGGGTACCGGGAGAGTGCGTTGCTGGTGGCCCGGGCCGGGCTGCCCGGAGCGGGGCTGCCCGGAGCGGGTGTCCTCCCGGACGAGGGCGGCGGTGACCGGGCGCTGTTCAAGGGCATCTACGCGCGGTATGTCGCCGGGCTGGCCGACCCGGACCTGACCGAGGCGCTGCGCCGCAACGGCGAGTCGGCCTGGAGGACGCGCAGCCGGGCCGGCCTGTCTGGCCCGTCCTGGACCCGGTCGCCGAGCGGCGCCGTGGAGCTGTCCGCCCACCTGTCCGGCGTGCTCCTCCTCGGCGCCCTCGCCGCCACCTGACCGCCGGAGAAGGCTCGGTCGTACGGTGGCGGCGCTGCTGGGTCAGGGCAAGAGCTCGAGAGCCAGCTTTCTGATGTCGTCAGGACGCTCCTCGCCAGTCTCGCCAGGTGCGGTCATGACCATGTAGAGGCTCAGCGTCATTGTCGAGAACATCGACCAGGCACCGTCGGGATCCTCGAACTGGGGGACGGCGTCCGGGTCGATCTTCACCCGAAGCAGCAGGCCCTCGCTCAGCGCGATCAGCGTGGTGATGAGGGTCTGGACGGTAAACGGAGGCCGCATCTGGCGGCCCTGCCGCCGTAGCGTGTCCTCGATTCGGGGCACCCAGCATGCCTCCACCTGTCCGTACATCTCCTTGAGCCGGCCAGATATCTCGGAGTCCTGACCATGGGCCGTCCAGAAGGCCATCTGAACGAAGAAGGACGGGTCGCTCTGGTTCTGCGCGAACACAGTGTTCCCCCCGTCGCGTACGGCCAGCGCCATAGGCTTGCCGGTCTCCAGGGCGGCCGTGAACACGTCCCGGGCCTGGCGGTTCGCCAGTATTCGGCGTTCCTCGCTCATGCTGGCAATAACATACTCGACCAGATCCAGGACGTACTCCTCCTGGTTCAGCCAATGGTAATAGAGGCAGCCCGCGGAAAGGTTCGCGCGCTTCGTCACGTCGGCTGAACGCACATGTGCGGCAACACCCCCCACCGGTACGGTGGTGAGAATATCCCGCCCAGCCCGGAGCAGTCGGTTCTTGGTCTCTTCCCGCTTGGCCCGGAGCTGTTCTCGCGATGTGTGCTGGGTCACAGCTCGAACTGTAGTGGTCGGGCAAGATCAAGTTGAGATGTGCGGACGATTTAACTCAATCGAGATGGAACAAAAAACTCTAAACCGGACATCTGAAGATCGATTCAGTTGAGATCGCTCTAACCCGTTGTCGGACAGGCTACTCGGACGTAGCGTTGAGGGCACGGAGCCCACCACCCCTCGCGAACGGGGAACGCGATGACCTCGCAGCCACTCGATGATGTACCAGAAGCCGAGGCCTACCCCGCGGGAGTGCTCTACGAGCCATCCCCGGTGCTCAGCGGCCTGGAGAGCGTGCTGGAGCGGACTGACTACCCCTGGGCGCTCGAGCTCGTCGGCGAGGACCAGGCGGACAAGTTCGCGACGGTGATGAGCGACCTCCGGCGCAGGCATTCGGTGACCGGCGACGGCAAGCGGATCACCTCCGGCTACTCCTACATGGGCATCGAGCCGACGATCGCCTGGGCCAACGCCTGCGGCGACCGCCTCTACCCGGTGATGAAGCAGAGCATCGAGTCGTTCGCCGGACGCTGGGCAAGCGTCCGCCCGAGCCTGGGCGCGGTGCCCTACCACTACGTCAGCCTTGGCCCCGGAGACGGCCAGAAGGACGCCGTGGTCCTGCAGGACCTGCGGCGGGACAACGCACAGTTGTGCTATGTGCCGGTGGACACCAGCACGGAGATGCTGCGGCTGGCCGTTCGTGACCTGATCCGCCAGCTCACGCTGTCCCGCAAGCGCATTCTGTCGCTGTCGTTGGACTTCTCGGTGCGCGAGAATCTCGCCGAGCTCCGCCGGCTGCTGACCGGGATGTTCGGCGACACTCCGGTGTTGTTCTCCCTGCTCGGCAACACGATGGCCAACGTCGACGACGACACCGAGCTGCTCGGGATGCTTGCCACAGAGCTGCTCCGTCCGCGGGACCGGTTCCTGCTGGAGGTCGCGACGACGTCCAGCCTCGACAACGACGTCGCCGACGCCGCCGCCACGGAGTACGAGCGCAGCCGCAGCTTCGGCGAGTTCGTCACCAGTGCGGTCAGGCGCTACACGGACCTGCACGTCGACATGGACAGCGTGGAGTACCAGGGCAGCGTGGAACGTGGCCACGCTCTGCTGATCAAGATCATCTATCGCAACCAGACCGGCCGGGAGATCCCCATCACGCTGCCGGACCGTGACAGCGTCCGGTTCCGACCCGATGACACGATCCGTCTGTACATGACCCGGAAGTACGCGCAGGAACGGCTGGGCTCGATGCTGGCTGCCAGCCGCGTGCGGAAGGTGGCCGGCACCCACGCTGACTTCACCGCGGCGAACAACCGGCCGCGGTTCGGCATGGAGCTCATGATCCTGGCAGCCCAGCCGGAGGGTGCCCAGCCGGGGGCCACCCGGTTGGAACGAACCCTGGCCGATGATGTCTGGGGGTAGAGGATGAGACGGGCCCGGTCGTCGTCCATCGCTGTCCTTACCTTCGGCAGCGTTGGCGTGGCCGCGGTCATCAGCGTCGTCTGGTTCTCGGTCGCATCCGGCCTGTCCCGGTTCGAGCCAGCGGTGCAGGTTATGGGACTGCTGGGGGGGCTGACCGGGGTCCTCGCCGAACGCCGGGCGTCGGCCCGGGAGCGGCGGCGCGTGGCGTTAGAGACGCTGTCGGACGAGCTGGGTCGGGTTGCGGCGATCCTCGACGATCCGCGGCTCGCCCCCGCCCACGGGACCGCTCGCCGGCCCCGCGTCTACCCACGGCTGCCGGTCTCGGCCGTCGACGCCACGCTGGTGTCCGGTGCGTTGGCCGAGCAGAGCGACACCGGCCTGCTTGGTCGGCTGCACCGGTGGCGAGATGAGGCCAACGGGTTCAACCGCAGGCTCGAGCTCACCGAGATGCGCATCTTCACCGCTGGGGCGGCGCACGAGGTGGAGGACTTCGACCGGGCGCTGCACCGCAGCGACGGCCACCTCGACCAGATCCGCCGTCAACTGCTGGAGCTGCGGAGGTACCTCGACGAGACTCATCCGGAGCTGCCACATCCGGACGCGGACCCAAGCGGCGGATAGCCTGCCCGCGGAGATCGTCTGAGCGCCCGGCCGCGGCGAATGCTGGCGCCAGCCGCTCGGGAGGGCGCCGTCCGCGGCGCAGGAGCAGTACACCGAGGTGAACCACCACCTGGTCGCCGGGAGGAGTCGTACTTTTCGCCCGGATGCCGTTCGTCACCCGCGACATCTCGACGGCGTGGAAAGCGGCAAGCCAGAACCGATGCCAGGGCGGCACCCTGTCGTCCCGGTATGGTGCGGCCGGGATCAGGGACGGAGACCACTTCCTCGTGGTCATCATCCACCATGACCAGATCGCACAAGGCCCCTTTCAGGGCATTGACATCGCGAAGGACCAGACCTGCGGATGAGCCAGCCGAGCGCGACAGCCAAACTGGAAGTGGAGATCAGCTACGGCCAGGTCTATATCTACTCGGTAGCTCCCCGGCCGACGATAGTCGGGGCTACGACGCTGTGCTGCGAGCGCTGGACGACACACAGCGATCGGGCAGGTTCGTTGGCGTCGCTGCCGGGCTGGTTGATCTGGTAACGCCGGTCCAGTGGAACTTTCATGCTGCCATGAGCGAGACCTGGCCGGCGGAGCCGCCATCTGACGACGATGACTGGGATCACGTGGTCGACGTCGACCTTGATGTGACCCAGGGTCAGTTGTTCTTTGAGGGGTCAGGTGGGCGCCCTCCGATTTCGTGTGACGTGCCATCCGGAAGCTACCGCGCTCGCGTTTCGGGTCGCGGTTACGCCGAAGCAGCCGAGAAAGGCGCCGAGGGGCTGGACTCGTACCGGGTTCGGCTGTGGCCACGTGATGACCGCAGCTCGCCGGAGCTGCGCAAGAGCTGGCCTGCTGGCGGAACCTCGTGTGAGCCGTTCAGCGCGACCTACGTTATCTCTCGTTATTATTGGCCAGCTTGCAGTGCCTCGGCGGCGACGGCGGCGAACTCGTTGAGCGCGGCCTGGAGGTCCTCCACGATCCCGGGGGCGATGCGAGCCTGTGCTGGGTCCGTGCGGAGATGGCATCGCGGCCTGGTGGGTCCCGGTCTCCCGCTCTGCCCGGGTCGGTCGTGATCGTGGAGGTTCTTACGGCCAGGGTCGTGAAGGCTCTCCAACGGTCATAGCGGAGGTGACCGCAGGGCGACGTTCGAGATAGGCCAGCAGGAACGGCGCCAGCAGGGCGATGACGGCGAACAGGTACCACTGCACGACGTAGGCCAGGTGCTGCCACTCGTCCGCGCCCCCAGCCGGGTTGGACAGGTCCGGGGTCGGCAGCACGGACAGGCTGGTCTTTCCCGCGCCGGGCGATCCCGCGCCGGGCGATCCCGCGCTGGCTGGCCCGGCGTTGGGCGGCTGCTGGTCGACCAGCTCGGCGTATCCCTGGAAGGTCTCGGCGCCGAGACGCTGGCCGATCGCGGCGGCGTCGATCCGGTTGACCTGCCGGTCCGGAAGGCGGGTGCTGGAGCCGCCCGGCTCGCTCGGGTACGCCCGGCCGAGCACGCTGACCTCGCCGTCCGGCGGCGCCGGCACCCGCGGCGTTTCGAGCGCGCTGCCCCCCGCCGGCACCCAGCCGCGCACCACCAGCAGCACCGGCCCGGCGGTGGTCCGCAGCGGGGTCACCACGAGGAACGCCGCCTCGTTCTCGACCTGGCGCTGCCGCACGTAAACCTCGCCGGCCGGGTCGTACCGCCCGCTCGCTCGCACCGGCCGCATCCGCAGCGCCGGGTCGAACGCCCGGCCCGGCGCCAGCAGCGTCTCGACCGGCACCGGCGCGGCGGCGGCGTTGGCGCGCAGCTCGGCGTTGGCGTCGCGCTTGCCGTGCCAGCGCTCGTACTGCCACCGGCCGGCCGCGCCGCACAGGGCCGCGGCCACGAGGGCGACCGCGAGCAGCCGCAGGTAGCGGCCCTGGCGCAGGACGGCGAGCACCCCACGACGGTACGGGCGGCGCGGCCCGGCCCGCGCGGCGGGGGACTCGCGCTGGCACGGTGCCGGCAATGGCAAAATGCGGCGCCGAAAAGGGTTCGTCACAGATCAGGTGCACGCGTCGTACCTGCACCTGCAGGGGACTGGCCGGCACGGGGTTGGCCGGCACGGGGCTGGCCAGCCAATGCTGGCCGGGCGGTTGGTGGAGGCGTGTCCATGACGGTGAGCGTGATCGGTCTCGACGGTGGCCCGTTGCCGGAGGAGGCGCGGGACCGGCTGGCCAAGGCCAGCCTGGTGACCGGCGGCATCGCGCAGCTTGCCCATCCCGATGTCCCGGCCGGGGCGGAGACCGCGGTCATGGGCGACGCGTCGGCGGGCATCGACCGGATCGCCGACCACCCCGGCGACGTGGTCGTGCTCGCCGCCGGCGACCCGGGCTACTTCGGCATCCTGCGGGCGCTGCGGCTGCGCGGGATCCGGCCCGAGGTGCTGCCGAGCCGGCCGCTGGTCGCCCTGGCCTTCGCTGCCGTCGCGGTGCCGTGGGACGACGCCGCGGTGGTCAGCGCCCGCGCGACCAGCCTGCCGGCGGTGGTGAACGCCTGCCGGGCGCTGGCCAAGGTCGCGGTGCTCACCGGGCGGGGCGCCGGGCCGGCCGAGCTCGGCGCCGGGCTGGACGGCTGGCCGCGCACCCTCGTTGTGGTCGAGCGGCCGGGCGAGCCGGACACCCGGGTGACCCGCTGCCAGCCGGCCGAGGCGGCGGCCCGGGACTGGCCGGAGCCGAGCATCGTCCTGGTCTTCGACGAAACCCGGTCCAGCGCCGGCCCACAGTGGACGAACCAGGTCGCGGCGCCGCCGGCCGGCTTCGGCTGGACCGAGGACCGGTTCGTACACCACGAGCGGACGGTGACCCGCCGGGAGGTGCGGGTGCTGGCGCTGAGCCTGCTCCGGCCCACGCTCGGCACGCTGGTCTGGGACGTCGGCGCGGGCGCCGGCTCGGTCGGGGTGGAGTGCGCCGCCATGCGGGCCGCCGTGATCGCGATCGACGAGGACCCGGAGGCGTGCGCGCTGGTCCGCCGTAACGCCGCCGCGTTCAAGGTCGACGTCCGGGTGGTGCAGGGGTGCGCCCCCGCGGCGTACGCCGGCCTGCCGGACCCGGACGCGGTCTACGTCGGCGGCGGTGGGCTGCCCGCGCTGGAGGCGCTGGTCGCCCGCCGGCCGCCCACCATCGTGGCCGGCTACGCCGACGTGGACCGGGTCGGCTCGGCCCGCTGGCTGCTGACCGCCGCGGGCTATGAGGTGGAGGGCGTGCAGGTGGCGGCGTCCCGGCTGGCCGAGACGCCGGGCGGGTCGGTCCGGCTGGCCGCGCAGAACCCGGTCCTGCTGCTGTCCGGCCGGCTGCGCTGACCGAGCGCCCATCGCCTGCCGCGGGTCGCCGTACGGGACCGGGCGACCACGGGCCTGTTCCGTGCCGCCGCTGCCGCCGTCGTACGCGGTGACGACATTTCGCGGTGACCCTGGTGAGGCACCATGAGAACGGCGAACACGTGGCCGCTGACATCACGGGGCTGACCAGGGAGGACTGATGGACCTGCTGCGCGAGACGATCGCGGCGATACGGCCGCTGGACGACGTGGCGATGGCCGAGGCCGCCGCCCGGCAGGACCGGATGACTAAGCCGCGCGGGTCGCTCGGCGTGCTGGAGGACGTCTCGATCCGGCTGTCCGGGCTGGCCGGCGCCTGCCCGCCGCCGGCCGCCGAGCCGGCCGTGGTCGCGGTGTTCGCGGGCGACCACGGCGTACATGCCCAGGGCGTCACCCCGTGGCCACAGGAGGTCACCGCCCAGATGGTGACGAACTTCCTGGCCGGCGGCGCGGTGTGCAACGCCTTCGCCGCGCAGGTGTGCGCCGACGTGCTGGTGATCGATGTCGGTGTGGCCGCCGAGCTGGGCGCGGTGCCCGACCTGGTGCCGCGCAAGGTCCGGCCCGGCACGGCCGACCTCACCCGCGGGCCGGCGATGTCGCCGGACGAGGCGGTGCAGGCGCTGGAGGTCGGTATCGAGGTGGCCCACGACCTGGCCGCGGCCGGCAACCGGCTGCTCGTCACCGGCGACATGGGCATCGCGAACACGACCGCGTCGGCCGTGCTGATCGCGGCGTTCACCGGTGCCGACCCGTCCGTCGTGACCGGCCGCGGCACCGGCATCGACGACGCGATGCTCGCGCACAAGGTCTCCGTCGTACGCCGGGCGCTCGACCTGCACCGGCCCGACCCGGCCGACCCGGTCCGGGTGCTGGCCGCGGTCGGCGGGCTGGAGCACGCCGCCCTCGCCGGCTTCCTGCTGGGCGCGAGCGCGCTGCGGCTGCCGGTCGTGCTGGACGGCGTGATCGCCGGCTCGGCCGCGCTGGTCGCCGCCGCGCTGGCGCCGGCCGCGGTGGGGGGTTGGGTGGCCGGGCACCGGTCGTCCGAGCCGGGGCACGCGGTCGCGCTGGCGCATCTGGGGCTGCGACCGCTGGTGGACCTCGGGCTCAGGCTTGGCGAGGGCACCGGCGCGCTGCTCGCCGTACCGCTGGTGCAGGCGGCCGTCCGGGCGCTGCGCGAGGTGGCGACGTTCGACTCGGCCGGGGTGACGGAGAAGCCGTCGTGACGCCGCCGGACCCGCCAGGTCCGCCGGATCCGCCCAACCCGGGCCTGCCGCCGTACCTGCTGGGGCTGCGGCTGGCCGGGCGGCGGGTGGTGGTGGTCGGCGGCGGGCGGGTGGCGACCCGGCGGGTGCCGGCGCTGGTCGCGGCCGGCGCCGAGGTGGAGCTGGTCTCGACGTCGGCGACCGCGGCGCTGGACCACCTGGTCGCAGCCGGGCGGATCCGGTGGACCCGGCGGCGGTACGAGGTGGGCGACTGTGCCGGGGCCTGGCTGGTGCATGTCTGTACGAACGACCACGCGACGAACGCCGCCATCGCCGCGGACGCCGACCGGCGCCACATCTGGTGCGTGCGGGCCGACGACGGGCAGGCGTCGGCCGCGTGGACGCCGGCCAGCGGGCAGGTCGGGTCGGTCACCGTGGGGGTGCATGCGGGGGGCGACCCGCGCCGGGCCGCCGCGCTGCGCGACGCGGTGGTGGACCGGCTGCGGGACGGCTCGCTGGCGGCCGGTCACCGGCGGCGCCAGCGTGGCCGGGTGGCGCTGGTGGGTGGCGGGCCGGGCGACCCGGAGCTGATCACCGTACGGGGGCGGCGGCTGCTGGGGGAGGCCGACGTGGTGGTGGCCGACCGGCTTGGGCCGTCCACGCTGCTGGACGAGCTGGCGCCGCAGGTGGAGATCGTGGACGCGGCGAAGATCCCAGGGGGGCGGCAGCTCGCCCAGGCCGCGATCAACGAGATCCTGGTGCGGGAGGCGAAGGCCGGGCGGTACGTCGTGCGGCTCAAGGGGGGCGACCCGTTCGTGTACGGGCGGGGGCTGGAGGAGGCGCAGGCGTGCCTCGACGCGGGGATCGAGGTCGAGGTGGTGCCGGGGGTGACCAGCGCGGTCGCGGTGCCGGGTGCGGCGTGGATACCGGTGACACACCGGGGGGTGGCGCAGGAGTTCACGGTGGTGTCGGGGCATGTGCCGCCGGGGGACCCGCTGTCTACTGTGGACTGGGCTGGGCTGGCACGGTGGCCGGGGACGCTGGTCCTGCTGATGGCGGTGGAGACCTGGCCGACGATCGCGGTCACGCTGGTGGGCTGCGGGCGGGACCCGGAGCAGCCGGCGGTGTGCGTGCAGGACGGTACGACGCCGGCCGCGCGGGTGGTGCGCTCGACGGTGGGGGACTTGGCGGGAGCGATGGCCGAGGCCGGGGTCCGGCCGCCGGCGGTCATCGTGCTGGGGGAGGTAGTGCGCAGCGGGCTGGCCGTCGCCGATGCGGCGTACGCTCTCGCCGCCGACTACCATCACCGGGGCGGTCCGGCTCCGGCCGGGCCTGCGGGCGCATAGCTCAGTGGAAGAGCACTCGCCTTACAAGCGAGGGGTCGTAGGTTCGAACCCTACTGCGCCCACCATGCCAGCCTTACTCGAACCCTGGCCCCAAAGGGCCAGAGCGAGCCGGTCTGTCAGGGTTTCCCGGTTAAGATCGCTTAGGTTGTGGTGGTCAGCGCCGTATGCCGTCAGGTGTGCGGCGCTGCTGGTTGTGTGGGCTGGGTTGTGGGCCGCGCTGCTGTTGCTGCGTCGCTGGTAGCTGGTGATCAGTAGGTCGAAGGGTTCCCGCAGGGTCTGTCCGGTGATCTTGTCTCCGTCCACGTAGAGCCGGGTGAAGAACGCTTTGTTGAGGACGCTGCGGACGGTCTCGTCGGCTTGTTCGTACATGGCCTGCGGGTCAGTGAGTAGGTCTAGGGCTCGGGTGAAGATGGCTCGGCCGGTCTCCAGCTGGTGCTCGGTGGTGTCTAGCTCGCGTTGGATGGTCTTGCGTTCGGTGCGGAGCTGGTCGATCTTGCTGCGGAGCTTGTCCTTGGGCCAGCCTTGCTCGGGGGCCAGGTCGAGGTAGTAGTCCTCCTTCTTGTCTAGCGACTCAAGCCGTCGGGCGTAGGCGGCGCGTAGCTCGTCGGTCAGCTCGAAGTTGTCGGTCAGGGCGTCGGTGACGCCAGCTCGCACAGCGGCCAGGAACTCGTCACTGACGTGCACGGCTGCGCCGTAGTGCTGGATGACGACCTTTTCCATGACCTCGACCGGCACGTAGGGGTGGTCGTAGATGCCGTCTTGGCGGCCCCGGCAGAAGAAATAGTAGTAGATGCCACCGTTCCGGCCTTTGGTGCGTTGGACGATGAAGCGGGTTTTGCAGCGGTCGCACCACAGCAGCCCTTTGAGGTAGTGCGGGTGGCTGCGGTAGCGGATGCCGGCGCCGGAGTGGGCGTCGAGCACGCGCTGTACGGCGTCGAAGGTTTCTTCGTTGACCAGGGCTTCGTGCCGGCCTTTGTACTCGATGTTTTTGTAGGTGACGTAGCCGATGTAGTAGCGGTCGCGCAGCAGGTTGGTCAGGGTTTGCAGGGCGATGGGTTGGCCGTTGTGCGGCATGCGCAGCCCGGCTTCGGTGAGCTTGGCCTGCAAGCTGGTGATGACGTGCTGGCCGGTGGCGAACAGCTCGAAGGCCATGGGGATGTACTGTTTGCGCTCCGGGTCGGTGACGATGGTGTTGACGCTGCGGCCGTCGATCTGTATCCGGCCGTTGAGGTAGCCGAGCTTGGCTTTGCCGAGGGTGCCGCCATTTTTGGCCTTGTTGGCCATTTTGATGGCGATGTCCTGGCCGTTGCGCCGGACCTCGACCTCGTTCATGATGTCGGTGATGGCTTCCATGGCGTCGGCCCAGATGCCCTCGCCGAAGTCTTCACGGGCGGAGATGAGCTTGACGCCCATCTCGGCCAGTTGCCGCTTGGTGATGGCGGCGTCGGTGAAGTTGCGGAACGCTCGGGAGCGCATGTAGATGAACACATATTTTATCTCCGGGTGCTCCTTGAGGTGCTGGAGCAGTTGCCGGAAGACCTTGCGTTTGGCGATGCTCTGGGCGCTGGTGCCTGGCTCGACGAACTCTTTTTGCAGCATGACCCGCATGCGTTTGGCCTTGGCCTGGCAGTGTTCCCGCTGGGTGTTGATCGAGTTGCCGTCCGGGTCAACGTCTGCCGCGGTGTCCATCTGCCGGGACGTGGAGACGCGCAGGTAGGAGATGCCCAGCTCAAGCGCTTCGGTTTGTGTTGGCGTTTGCTCGTCTTGCATGGTCGTATTCTCCTCAAGCCACGAGTTCGGTGGACAATGGCACGCTAGCTGGTGCGTGGCGGAAGTAGCGCCGGATGGGCTGCGGCAGGTGGCGGGCTGGGTGCGGCTCGGTGAGGTTCAGGTAGGCCAGGCGTCGGGCCATGGCCGCTGGTGACACCCGGAAGTAGGCGGCAAGCCGGGCTTGGTCCTGTGTCAGGTTGGCCCACGCCTGTTTGACCCAGGGCCGGGGCATGAGCAGGCAGGCGGCGAAGTAGTCACAGTGGTCTTCCATGCGCTGCTCGTCAAGGCGGCCGTAGGTGTCGGCGTAGAGCACCCGGACGAAGGGATGCTCCAGCACGTGCCCGAACTCGTGCGCCAGGGTGAAGCGCCGCCGGGTCGGGCTGTCGTCTCGGTTGATCTTGATGAGCCAGCGGCCTTTGTCCCATTTGGTCAGGCCGGACAGTTGCCGGCCGTGGTCGTCAACGACCTCACGGCTGGGCCGGACAACGACCTCCAGGCGCGGCAGCTCGGCGATGAGCGCCACGTCAACCGGCGCCTCCCGGATGTCGAAGATCTCAAGCAGCTTGGCCGCCTGCCGTTCCAGGATGCTTTTCGCCTGGTAGTCAACCGGGCGGTAGGGCGGCATCAACTGCCGCAGGTCGCGTATAGTGTGAGTAAAGGTAAATAGTGAGTGCATGGTGTCCCTCCTTTCGGGGTGCTAGTATATTTCGATACGTGTTATTCGGTGTCAGGCTCGTGTTTATGTCTTTTCTGTAGCTCGGCAATGAACTCCTGCATGCGGCGGTCGGCCTCGGCGGCTTCCTCGTCGGTGAGGCGGTAGGCCCGGCGGTAGTAGGTCCGGGGTGCTGGCAGGGTCGGTTTGACCCCGATGAAGCGCAGCAGCTCGTCAGCGTCGATCTCCAGCGCTTCGCTCAAACGTTGCAGGACGTCGGCTGTGGGCCGGTCGTTGTCGCCGTTCTCCAGCCGGGCCAGATAGGAGTAGTGCATACCGGCCATAGCCGCGAGCTGCCGGATAGAGTAGCCGGCCGCCTCTCGGTGCGCCCGGATGACCGCACCGAGCGAAGCGTCATCGCCAGCCGGGCGTTTGGATGTGTCTGCCATGGTTCCTCCGCTTACTTGTTCCTATTCTGACACAGGTGTCGTCTTGGTGCAACGCCTATTGTCCGTGTAGAATTGTCAACAGTCATTCCCGCAAGGCCTGCAACAAATATTTCGGTGCATGGTCTTCGGTCACGACGTGCAGCAGCTTGCCGGTCGGCTCGGGCAGGTGCCGGATCACCTCAGCAATGGCCGACCGGCGGGCTTCGGCCGGTACCATGACGAGCACACGCGGCGTGATGCCGCCTGGGCCGCTGCCGCCGGTGTTCAGGTGGTCGAGGTAGACGCTCAGCTTGCGGCGGATGGTGGGTAGGTGCTCGGTGCCCTGGTCAGCCTCGATCCACCAGTAGTCGTCAAACTGGTTGGTGGACAGCGTGAGGTAGGCGTCAGGTTTCAGCCAGCCGCCGTAGCCGGTGGGGTGCCAGCAGCTCGGTTCGGTCTGGTAGTCGCTGAGCTGGAAGCCGCCAGTGCGGCTCAGCTCGGCCAGCGAGACGTACAGCTCGGTCACGGCCAGGGTGTGTCGCAGCAGCGCGGCGCTGGGCTCGGCGGGCCGGCGTGCGCTGGCCGTGCCGCGTAGGTGTGCGGCGAGCTGGGCCAGGCGCAGGCCGGTCGTGTCGAGGGTGAAGACCAGTCCCGAAGAGCCGGCACGCACCCCGCCGATGCGCCGCTCCAGGCTCAGCAGCACCCGCCAGGCAGCTAGGCGCGCAAGGACACGGCGACGGGTGCGGGCACGGCTTGGGCTTGAAAGCTCGTGAAAGTGCAGGCGTTCGAGCTGCGCGCCGCTGACCAGTCGTAGCCGTTCAACACTGGCCAGGATCGCTTGATCTCGCGTGCTGAGCCGTTCGGCCACCCACTCGACGTGGGCCATTCGAACGCGCAACGGCTGCCGGCCAGCGCCTACCCGTCCTGCCGCCGTCATGACAAGACTCCTGGAGGAGACAGGAATGTCCTGGTTGTTAAAGGCCGACCCCGGCCCGCTGCCAGCGAGGATGCCTCCGGTTCGCTCGACGCGACCGGGTAGCCGAACGGTACGGCGGCCGGCACAGCAGGGCGGCTGTTCATGGCCGCCTCCCGCGTCCCAGCTCACCAGTGCTGCTGCCAGTTCGGAGCCGGTTGACCAGGGCGGCCTCCACCTCGGCCCGGGCGACGCCGTGGCGTTGCCGGGCGGTCTGGGCTAGCGCGGCGCCGTTGGTGGTCGGCTCAGGCAGCGGCAGCGTGGTCAACGTGACCGGGCTGAGGGTGCGGCCATCCACACAGGGCCGCACCGCCACCTCGTACCTACCTGTGAGGTGCCGCGTTCCTTCCGGATTCCGGACCCAATAGGGTCTTTTCTCTGGAAGGGAGAGTGGGTTCGTGTCGAGGAAGCGGTCGAGTTTCACCCCGGAGTTCAAGGACGAGTTGGTGAGGCTGTA
>Ga0307470_10000106_pt1 | contig 58158 bp, 43 predicted proteins | sample atmos_gasesAM3C__FD_204565 | JGI IMG/M metagenome (GOLD analysis project Ga0307470, IMG submission 204565) | Hardwood forest soil microbial communities from Morgan-Monroe State Forest, Indiana, United States - atmos_gasesAM3C_05 | ecosystem: Environmental > Terrestrial > Soil > Temperate forest... | reverse complement strand
CGAAGGGATTTGGACAGCAGATAATCTCGTAGATTTGATTGCGGGCGGCGCAGTTGGAATGACAGTCGAGCCGTTTGGCGAAGAAGCGGTCGGGATCGAATTTTGGAAAAAGTTACGGGATGCCACCGTCGAATATCACTCGGTCAAACGGCAAACCACCGGCGCGACGTGGACGCTCTACAATCTGACGCAGCCGGACAAAAACGGCCGCAGCATTCTAGGCGACCTGTTAGCGAAACAGAAGGCAGAAACCACGAACAGGGCTGTCTTCATTTCTGCAACAACGGCAAATGAGCTGAACGAACTCTCGGAACGCGCATCCCGTTCCGCCGATGCTGCCGGTTTCGCGCAGCAGCTCGATACTTCCGCATCGCTTCACAAAAAATTCGACGAATATTTCGAGCCGCTATGCCGGCGGCTCGGTCTGGACGCTTTTTCGATGCTCCGGCGGCTCCGTGTCGTCGGTATTACAGAATCGGAGCTTATCCGGCAGCTTGAGTTCAAAATCCGGCTGCTGTTCTATCGGCCAGACGGCGTTGATGTTGATCCGACTGTTGTCCGGCTGCTCCTCGCGGAAATCGTCCTCGGCAAGCTTGGCCAAACCATCGAAAAGCACACGCTGCTTGCTGAATTGCAGGGGCACGGCTTTCGTGAACGGGATTGGGCGACGGGACATGTTCGCGACACCGTTGAAAAAATAAATCTCAGTTATCTCCGACTCGTCGAAGGCGAGTTGATTGATGGGCGTCCGATCCCGCGCGGTGAGGCCAAGGAAGCTTTTGAAAAGATAACGGGCGGAAGCTTAACTAGGTTCCTAGCGATTGCTGGCCCTGCGGGCGGGGGGAAGAGTTGCTCACTCGCGCAAGTAGCCGCGTTACTGAGCGAAAAACAGATTCCCTTTCTCGTTGTCAGGCTGGACATTCAATCCGAGGTTCTGACAAGCGCAGCGTTGGGTAGACAACTCGGTCTCCCGCATTCTCCGGTGGGGGTCCTCGCCGGCATCACGAATGGCGGACAGAGTGTCCTGATCATTGACCAGCTCGATGCGCTGAGCTTTGCGTCTGGTCGCAATCCACAACTCTGGAATGTTTTTCTGGAGCTGCTCGCTGAGGCCGACAGGTACCCCAATCTTCACGTGCTGATCGCGTGCCGCATTTTCGACATCGAGAACGATCCCCGCCTCCGCCTTCTACTGAATGACACCAAGCGCACCGTCCGGATAGATCTTGGTCCCTTGGACATCGGCGTGGTCAACCAAATTGTCGCTCGTGCGGGTATTGACCCCGGTGCGCTTGGACCGCGCCGAATCGAGATGCTGCGCGTTCCATTGCACTTAAGTTTGTACCTCCAAGGTAATCCGGGTGCCCATGGCCCATTCGAGAGCGTTCAGGACCTTTACAGACGGTACTGGGATGAGAAAAGGCAGAGGGTTGCTGCGCGACTCGGGCGAGATCCGCGATGGATCGAGGTCATCGAAACGCTCACGACGGAACTGAGCAATCGTCAGACGTTGAGTGCGCCGGAGGATGTTCTCGATGCCTACGCGCAAGATGCGCAAATGATGGCATCAGAACACGTGCTCGTCAGGGAAAACCGCCGATATCGCTTCTTTCATGAAGGGTTTTTCGATTACGCGTTCGCCAGGTGCTTTGTGCAGAAAGGCCAACACCTCGTCAACTGGCTCGTCAGTAGCGAGCAGCACTTGTTCCGGCGAGCGCAGGTGCGGCAGATACTCGCATACCAGAGGGGTCGCGAGATGGACGATTACCTTCGGGATCTTCATTCGGTCCTCACCGGTTCACGCGTTCGCCTTCACATCAAGAAGCTGGTTCTGCAATGGCTACGTGCGCTCACTGAGCCGAACGACGCGGAGTGGGAGATTGTGCACTCGCTTTGGAAGGATGCGCAGCTCGGCGCGCACGTGCGGTTGGTGCCGCACGAGAGTGTGCCTTGGTTCGATTTGCTCGATCGTTTAGGTGTCTGGCAGCGTTGGCTCGCGTCCGGCGATTCTTCTGAGGTCGACCATGCAATTTGGCTGCTTAGTCTGCCGGAGGTGATGAAGCAACGTTCTGATCGCATCGCCGAGTTGGTTAAGCCGTACCGCGCTTCGGCTGGCGCCTGGCCCGCTCGCTTCGGAGCGTTGCTCCTCCAAGGTGAAGCATATCGTAGCCGGGAGATGTTTGAACTTCTTCTCGCACTCCTCGCCGATGGTTCACTCGACCGCCGGTTCCACTGGGGGAGTCTGTACCGGATGCCGCGCGAAAAACCTGAGTGGGCCGCGGAACTGATCGCGCACCACATCGACCATCTCCACGAGACAGCGCTCAAGCTCGGCAGCGAGAATCCTTTCAGTGCAGAGACCAAGCTGGAGCACGTCCGGGCAGAGTTCATCAGCACAACTGCGACAAACGCGCCGGCGGCGCTCGTGCACTACTTGCTCCCGAGGGTTGTTTATCTCGTCGTTTCGACTGCCGAGCACGCGAATGGCAAAATGTTCGACCGGATTTGGGCGGTGAAGGTGCTTGGACGCGATTACACCACAAAAGATGCGCTTTTGTCGTCTCTGGCGCGAGCAATGGCCGAGTTGGCCAGACATGATCCGGACCGTCTAGACGAGCTGACAAGCGGACTCGACGACTTGCCTCACGAAACGATTTCGTTTTTGCTCGAAAGCGCCTGGGCCGCAAATGGCGCGCGGTACGCAGATCGCGCCGCGTCGTACTTGGTGGGGGACAGCGCACGAGTTGAGATCGGCTATTCGATGTGGTCGCGAGGAAGCGGTGGAGAAGCGATTAGTTGTGATCTTCTGCGAGCGATTACGCCCCACTGCTCCGATGAGCTCTATTCGCAGCTGGAAACGGCAATCCTTCACCGAAATACGAGAGTGGAACGCGAGTTGCCCCAGAGTGCGGGCATCATCGAGTTACATCTGCTCGATTGCATCGCTGCTAATCGTCTGAGCGATCGCGCAAGGAAACGGATACAAGAACTTCGGCGGAAGTTTCCCGGCGTGCGAACAGAACCACCGCAACCGCTGAGGGTGGTTAAAGTGAAGTCTCCGATCCCGCCCGACGCGATCAAGAAAATGACCGACGAGCAGTGGTTACGGGCGATAGCTGAGTACGGCGGGCGGGAGTCCGGCTCCGCTAAGGATTTTCTGAAGGGTAACGTGCACCAGCTCTCAACCGACTTGGAGAATGAGGCACGACAGGACAAGATCCGGTTTGCGGAGCTGGCGTTGAAAATGGATTCCGAGCTGCATCAATTCTATTTTTCAGCCGTCCTCAGAGGGATTGTCACCGAGCAGTTGACGCCGTCTGGGCCGGAGGCTGAAGGAGTAGTGACTGGCGACACGGTTGCTCAAACTGCTCCGCCGCTCGAAACAACAAAAATTGTTGCGGTGATAGAACGTTTACACTCGCTGCCGAAAAAGCCATGCGGCAAGGCGATTTGCGGCGCTGTCGTACAGATTGCCGAGCGAGATTTGCCGGACAAAGTCTTCGAAATCATCGCGTATTACGCGACGAGTGATCCAGACCCCGAACAAGAGCTCTGGAAGGTTTCGGCCATCACCGGCACACCATATTACGGCGGGAATGCGTTGAGCCACGGAATCAATACGGTTCGTGGTGCGGCCGCACATGCAGTCAGCCAGCTCTTGTTTGCTGACCGAACGCGTTTTCAAAAACTTGAGCGCGCGATCGTGTCCCTTGTCAGCGATTCGTCTCTTGCTGTGCGCGCGTGTGTGGCGGAAGTGGTGCTCGCCGTGATGAACGCGGACAGAGAACGCGCAATCACTTTGTTCCTCGACCTCTGCCGCAACGCCGAAGAGATCCTCGGGACGCCTTATATCGATCAATTTCTCTACTACGCGACGTTCCGCCACTACTCGACTGTCCGGCCATTGCTGCAGCAGATGCTCGCCTCTGCAGATCCCGCCGCGCAAGAGATCGCCGCTAGGCAAATCTGCCTTGCGAGTCTGCATGACAAAGAAGCGGCGGGCGACCTTCGTTTCCTCAACGACGCTCGAGAGAAGGCTCGCGCTGCGGCCACGGAAATCTACGCCGCCAATCTCGGCCAGAAACAAACCGCGGATATCTGCCGGGAACGGCTCAAGGACGCGTTTGCCGACCCCTCCACACTTGTTCGCGAAGCGGCATCCGGATGTTTTCGCCGCATCACGGATACGCAGTTGTCTCAGGAGGCCGCCTTAATAGCCGCTTTTATCGAAAGCCCTGCGTTTGTCGACGGGGTTAACGAGCTGCTGTTTGCTATTGAGGATTCCGCCGTGCGATTGCCGGATATAACCTGCCGAATTCCCGAGCGGGCGATCGAGCTACATCGTGACGCTCAATCTACAAGTGAGATTGACCAGTCGATGTGGACGTACATGATGCCGCCTCTCATTCTCCGGCTGTACGAGCAGACGACTGACGCTGCCACGAAGACACGATGTCTCAATGTGATCGACCAGATGATCGAGGTGGATTTCGGAAGCGTCCAAACCGAGCTCGGGAAAGTGGAGCGGTGAGGTTTGACGTCGTCGCGGTTCTATTTTTCAACCCCAAAGCCAATTCGTTATGGCGGTTACTGAGCCATAGAATCAAGGAACGACGATATACAACCACCGCCCGTTGAATTCTCGGGCCGCCGGGATTCGAACCCGGGACCTCTTGAACCCCATTCAAGCGCACTACCAAGCTGTGCTACGGCCCGTTGCCGCGCCCACTATCACAGCCGGAGCGTGGATTGCCAAAAAGTTTTCATGAACTCCAGGCGCTCAGAAAGCCGTCGATGAGTTCCGGCAATTCGTCGCTGTAACCGCCTTCGAGAATCGCGCCCGAAGGAATATCGATCTCCCGCAGCCAGCCACCGAACATCGCGAAATCTTCCGGCCCCAGGGACATCTCGGTTATCGGATCGCCAGCGTAAGCATCGAAACCGGCCGAAACCAGCAGCAGATCGGGATTGAATGCGATCAACTCGTCGAGCGCCCGGCGAACTTCGGCAACGTGGGTCGTTCGCGGCGTGAGCGGCGCGACGGGAAAATTACGAATGTTCGCGAATGATCGCGTCCCCGTTCCTGGATAACCGGGAAACTGGTGGATCGATGCGAACATGATCCGCGGATTGTTCGCGACAATGTCTTCCGTGCCGTTGCCGTGATGCGCGTCGAAGTCCCAGATCGCGACGCGTTCTGCGCCGTTCTCGAGCGCATCGAGCGCCGCGACGGCGATGTTGCTGAAATAACAGAACCCCATCGCGTGCTCGCGCATGGCGTGATGTCCGGGCGGGCGCATCAGACTGAAGCTTCGGTTTTTGTTTAGCGCTTCGCGTCCGACGTCGAGCGCAGCGCCGGCCGCGCGCAAGGCGTACTGATAAATATCGGGATAGACCGGCGTATCGGTATCGAATGCCGCGGCGGCCGTGCGAATCTGTTCCAAGTGTTCCGCGGAATGAGCGCGCAGCAGTGCCGCTTCGCTCGCTGGTTTCGGTTCGCGCCATTCCCAATCGCGATGGTGCTCGGTCAACAACGGCACCGAACGTTCGATTCGCTGCGGCCGCTCCGGATGACCGGGGGCCGAGTATTCAGTGCAACGCCGATCGTGAAAAATGATCATGCCTGGGCGTCGCTGGATGTGGAGGTCGCGGGCAATTGTTGCTCAAACGCTTTCCGCTTCTGGCCGACGCGCCGTTCAAAAATGTAATGCGCGGGCCACATGAGAATGAAAGTCATCGGCGCAAGGAAAGCATATCGGTGCGGCAGTCCGACCGCGAACAACACAACGATCACACCGACGCCGGCACTGACGATTTGCTGGCCGGCATATTTCTTGACATTGAAAACTTCGAGCGACTCGAGGCCGAGCTCGCGGCGCTTGCGATAAGCGTGGAGATAGAGCAATCCAAACATGACGAAGAGCGCGACGAAGCCGAGCCCGTAGGTCATCGAGGCGCGGGAAAGTTGCTCCAGCGTCATCAGCTTCACGTTGCGGGCGCCCGTCGGCAGGAAGCGAGCGAACCCGGAATCGAACATGAACTTGAGCGGGTAAACATAAAACATAACCACGAACAGCAGCGCGCCGTTGAGGAAAACCGTGTACGAGTCCTGCAATCCATAGCGACGAAAGAAGAGATTGTGCTCGTACCAAATCCAGTAGAGCACGCCGAAACAACAGGCAAACGCCGGGAACCCGAACATCAGGTTCATGAGGGCCTCGTAACTTTTCGGAACCTCCAGCGACACCACCAGCAGCGTCAGGGCGAAGGCGAAGACGGCGTCGCTGAATGCTTCGAGGCGGGAAATCTCGTGGTCTCGCCGGAAAAGCATCTCGGAGATTTACAAGCCCGGGAACTGCCGGGCGCGTGAATTAGTCGTCGTCGTCGTCCGGGCTCGGCGAAGGCGATTCGGTCGGCGGCTGGTCGCCGGGCTTTTGCTTGCCTTGCCGCAGGCCGCCGGATTCCTCGCGTTCGGAGGGCGATTGCCGGGGATTCATTTGCGGACCTTTGCGTGGTGCGAATTTCGCTGACGGCGATGGCCGCGATGACGGTGGTTCCCGCGACGACGGCGATTCCTCGGCTTCTTCCCGTTGCCGTGGCGAAATCAACGAGTGCGGCGAGGCGCTCGATCTCGGCGAGACCGACGGCTTCGGCGACGCCGTCACGCTCGGTGCGGTGGAGGGCGCGGCGGAAGCGGAAGGTTTCGGCATCGGTGAGATGGAGAGCGGAGTGGACGACGGAGTGGTCGTCGTGCTTTTCTTGAAGTTCCAATTGAAAGCGGAGCTGTTCGCCAGAGCGGTCTCGATACTGGCGAGCGTCATCGCGTCGCCGCCGCTAAACGTGCCGAGGGTCTTGTTCGCCGGCAACGTTGCCGTCGGCGGCTGGCCCACCGGCATCGGATCGTAGGTTTCTTCCACGACGGGTTTCACTTCTTTTCCGCCGAGTTGCGATTTCAAATTAGCCATCGTGACGGGCGTTCCCTCCGTCGCTTTGGTTTCAGCCGCCCACTTCGTTTTCGCCGAATCAATCAGAATGAGATTTCCTTTAATGTCGGTTAACTCTTTTCGTTCGACGGTTCCGCCGAACACCATCAGCGAGAGGAATTGGGCGAGAAAACAAAGTGGCACGATCAGGATGCCGCCAATGATGGCGAGAATCCCCGAGCCAGTGCCGCCGCGACTCAGCATGATAATGCCGAGGATGATTGCCGTGATCGCGACCGGGATCCCGAGCAACCACGCACCGCAACCGACGAACGGGACAAACGAAACGACGAACGTGATTCCGAGGAGGATCCAGGTGATCATCGACAGCGTTCCGGTGCCGCGCGGGGCGGGCTGAACGATCGAAGCGTTGGGGCGGATCGGTGCTACGGCCGGAGCAGGCGCAGGCTGCGCCGGGGCGGGGACTGGTGCGGGTGACGGAGCCGGAGTTGCCGGAGCGGCTTTAGGAATTACGACGCCCGCTACGCCGGAGAGCGGCGCCCAGCCGGCCGCGCCTTCATACCAGGCGAGATCTGTGCCGAGGAAAGTTCCATCCGCCAGTTTGCGATTCACTTCCTCGAGGGAAAAAGGCCCGAGCTGTTGGCCGTTCTTGCCGACGTAAATTTGCATGCGCAACCTTGTGGCCGAAACCGCGGCCGAGATCAAGTCCGCTTCAAGCCCCCTGAGCAGCGCAAAACCGGCAAGCCGCGCCTACACTCCGCTAAACTGACATTCTCATTCCGCGCCACGCGCAGATTAAACGAACATTAGGATCGGTCCCTATCGCATCCAAAAGCGATCGGACGTGGCTGGTCGAGGCGTTCGACAGAATCTTCTCGACGTCCGCGCCGTCTTTCCGCGGTTTCCGTTGGGACCGGTCGAAAGCTTGCATCAGGGAAGTGGCGGTGCGGATACCATGAAGCCGAAGGAGTTCGCGGCGCGAAGCCTTATTATGCTCGTTAGGGTCATCTTGATCCGGCCCGAGATAGGTAAAAAGAACAGCTTGATCGACCCAATCGATGATTCGGTCTGGCGGAAACCGCGTGCTGATCATCAGGTCGACGATTTCCGCACTGGCCATGTTTGGAACATTTTCGATGTCTTCCTCTTCCAAACGGGCCTCATGCCAAACGGTTAGTCCGTCAAGATCGCTTAGCGGGAGGCGACTTTCCATGCTGGGGAGCACACCCGACATTTGCAGCTTTCTCATCAAAGCTTTGGCCGCGCCTTGAATGAATTGCCAGGCGATCCTGGGAAAGACACCGATGACGAACCCAACCACGAGAAGATACGGACTGGCGGGATCGATTTTCCAAATAGCTTTGATCGCGGTGATCGCGGCCCAGGTTCCGATCACGGCCAGGATGATTCGCAGCGAGACGGCGAGATACGCGCTCTTGCGCAGGTCCTCGCGGACATAGCGGCGGAACAGCATTTGCAACGAGAAGAAGTAGGCGCCCAGGAAAGCAAAGATTACCGGGTGCTCGTCAATGATAAGAGCGCTCGCCCACAGCGACGTTTGACCCGGAGCGAACCACGCGCCACCGATCGGCGGCAGCGCGAGCAGCCAGCCCAAAGCCGTCAGGACAGTTGCCAGCACGACAGGTATTGCCGTTTCTGCGGTAAAGATTTTCACGATCCCGGACGAGACCGCCCCCCGCCATTCCGGGGTTACCATGAGAGCCAGCGGATCGTCTGCGAGCGTCAAACGATTCTCCAGCTCAGTTGGGAGCGGGCCGTAAAGCGCCTCGAATTGCTGAACGTAATTTAGAACTCGAACGCGGCACTCCGCCTTCGCGGAATCCGAGTCCGAACGTCGGCTCAGCAAGCCCAGACGCGACAGGTTAAGAAAATAATCGTTGAGCAGACTGATTTGGCGAGTCGCGATAAAAAGATAATAGATCAACGCCGGGAGGAGGCAGACGGCGACGAGAAATACCAGGCGCAAAACGATAATTTGACGTTGCGGCGGCAAGAACACAACGCCGCCGATTCCCATCAGAAGAGCAGGAATAACGACGAAAACGACCACAGCCGTTTTTTTCTGCACTGCCGCGCCCTTGAGCCACCGCTTGAACCCGCTCAGCAGGATGAGTCCGACGATCACGACGAAGCCGCCCGCGAAAGCCCACCACCACCGGGTCAGGACCTCCCGGGTGGTATCGTTTTTCAAGGCCCAAAAAAGTCCGAGACTACCCCAAAACAGCAGGGCTATGAGCACACTGCCCGATCCGGAGGCGCCGTTCTTCGGCGTCGCTGCTGACGGCTGCGCCACCGCTCCCTCGATCGGTTCAGTTCCATTGGGCTCAACTTTCACCCGGGAATCCGTGGTAGTCGTCGTGGCTGGCTCCTGAGTTACGCGGTCCGCATTCATGGCATTTCACAGAGTTCTACGAAAAAAAGAGCGCGAGGTTTCGGATTTTCGCGCGCTGTGCCTTCAGCGGGATCCTTTCCGCTTCGTGCTTGTCTTTTGGAAACGCCGCGACGATCCATGGAGCGAATGAATCGAAATCGCCTTCTCGTTGTCGCGCTCCTCGTTGTCGCGAGTTTCGTTCCCGCCGTTTACGCCGATGAAATCGAATGGACGCCAGAGTCGAACATGGATCATCAGCTTTTCCCGTCGCTCATCGTCGCGACGGCCTCGGTGCGTCCGGTTGAGCCGGAAGACAAGGAAGCCGAACAGCCGGATCCATCTTTGCTCGGCGAACGTTTTGGTTTGGTCGGCGTATCGATCAAAGCGTCGGCTGCAAACGCGAAAGTCAAAGTGACGGTGAAGGAAAACGAACTGATGGCCGCGAGTTCGTGGAACGGCGATCTGGCCGAGGCCGGCAAGGAGTACTTCATCGCGCCGAAAGTGAATTACAAATTCGATCGGCTCCGCCAGGTCACCCAGCAGGTGCCGCTCAACGTGACCTTCGAAGTGGAAGTCGACGGCGAATCGGCTGGCGAAAAATACGAGACCCTTCAAGTCCGCTCGATCAACGATTGCCCGTTCGCCGTCGCCAATTCCGAGGAAACGCTCGACGACGAGAACTTCATCGCGGGCAACGCCGCGCTCGGCTGGATGTTCGCCGCTTACGTGAACGAGAACCATCCGCTCCTGGACAAGATTCTGCAGGAAGCGCTCGAGACGAAAATCGTCAGCGCTTTCAAGGTCACGACTCACGAGCACGACGAAACGTTGCGCCAAGTATTTGCCTTATGGTCGGCGCTGCAAAAACGCGCGCTGCAATACAGCTCGACCACCACGACTCCTGGCGGCTCCGAAACCGTGCAGAGCCAGTTCGTGCGCTTCATCGATCAGTCGCTCGCTAACACCCAGGCCAATTGCGTGGACGGCAGTGTTCTGTTCGCCTCGCTTCTTCGGAAAATTTCCATCGAGCCGTTCCTCGTCACGATTCCCGGCCACATGTACGTCGGGTTCTATCTCGGCGCCGGCAAATCGCAGTTCATCGGTCTGGAAACAACCGTGCTCGGTCTGCCCGACGTGGCCGACGAAAAGAAGCCCACCGATCCCGCCGCGCTCGGCGCTTTACGCGACAAACTCGACGCGGCAATCAAGTCCCGCCGCGATTGGAAAACTTTTGCGAAAGCGATTCAAGTCGGCACCGAAGACCTGACGAAGAACAAAGAAAAATTCGCTGGCGAGGATACCACGTATCAATGGATCGATCTCGCCGAAGCCCGCACAGAAGGCATTATGCCGATCCCGTTCGCCGCAGCGAAATAATCGCGGTCGCTGGCGGCTTGACGGTGCCGCGTGTTCCGCTCTGGTCGTAGAGTGTCCACGGCGTCTGTTGAAGCTGAAAAATCGGGCCTGAGCGGCGCGACATTTCGCCGGCTCAAGTTCCTGGTCTGGTTCAGGGAACGGGCGCATCCCACCGACCTGCAGGTCACGCTGTTTTGGGCAGGCATCATCGGTTTCGGCGGCGCGGTCTGCTCGGTCGGTTTCCGTTTTCTGACCGGCGTAATTCACAACGCGATGACCGGAAGTTCGACGCCCGGTTTTGTGGAAAGCTTCGCGCATCTCTCCCCATGGTGGCGTTTCATCATTCCGGGGATCGGCGGTTTGATCGCCGGACTGATCATGTATTTCGGCGTTCGCTGGCGGGGCCAGATCACGACGACCGATTACATGGAAGCGGTCGTGCTCGGCGACGGCAAAATTTCGGCACGACTCAGCCTGGTGAAGTGCGCGTCCGCGTTGTTCACGATCGCATCCGGCGGATCGATCGGGAGGGAAGGTCCGCTCGTTCAGCTTGCTTCGCTTGTGGCTTCGGCGATCGGGCGTTTACAGAATTGGTCCACGCCGCGGCTGCGTTTGCTGGTCGGCTGCGGCGCCGCGGCGGGAATCGCGTCCGCCTACAACGCGCCGATCGCCGGCGCGTTATTCGTCGCGGAGATCGTGCTCGGTTCGCTCGCGATGGAAATCTTCGGCCCGCTCGTTTTCTCGTCGGTGATCGCGACCCTGACCGTGCGCGGATTCGTTGGCGGCAGTCCGCTCTACGAAATTCCCGCGTTCAAGCTCAACGGCAATTGGGAAATCATCCCGTACCTTTTGCTCGGAGTCGTCGCCGGCCTCGCCGCGCCGTGGTTCATTCGACTGCTTCGTGCGACGGAATCGCTCGCTGCCCGCATCGCCGTGCCGGTCTACGTCAAAATGTTTGTCGGCGGATTGATCGTCGGCGCGCTGGCAATCCTGCACCCGGAAGTTTGCGGCAATGGTTACAGCACGGTGAGCGCAACGTTGCGTGGCGACTGGGTCTGGCAAACGCTCGCCGTCATTCTCGTCTTCAAAGTCTTCGCGACGGCTGCGACCTTCGGCTCGGGCGCGGTCGGCGGCGTTTTCACTCCGACTCTTTTCATCGGCGCCGGACTCGGGTTCCTCTTCGCGAGCGCGCTCCAATTTCTTCCGGGCCATCTGGTTTCCAACACGAGCGCGTTCGCCCTCGTCGGAATGGGCGCGTTTCTCGCCGCCACCACGCACGCGCCGATCATGGCCATCATCATGATCTTCGAACTGACGCTCGATTATCAAATCATCCTCCCCCTTATGCTGGCGTGCGTCGTCGGTTATTACACGTCGATCAGCATCGAACGCCGCTCCATTTATGCCGAAGCCTTGAAACGTAAAGGCGCGGGCGATTATCGCCGGCAGCTCGCTGAGCTCCACGTGCGCGATTTGATGAAACGCGATCCGATCACCGTTTCGCCCGTCGCCCATTTCGCGGAGATCGGCGAAAAATTCATCGCGAACCGATTCAATTATCTTTACGTCACGAACCACGGACGTTTTCTCGGCGCCGTCTCTCTTCACGACATCAAGAATTACCTGAACGCGCCCGAACTCGCGAAAGTCGTCATCGCCGACGACCTTCTCCACGGACAATTCCCAGTCATTACCGCCGGTTCCACCCTTGCTTACGCGCTCGAGATTTTCACCCATCACGACGGCGAACGCTTGCCGGTCGTCGGCGACATCTCCGGCCGACAGCTTGTCGGCAGCATTTCAAAAACGGATCTGATCCTTGCCTTGGCGGACATGAATCGATCCACGCCCCGCGGGGCGTAACAAACCCTCTCCGATCGCCACACTGCCAGTTTTGCAAAGGGCGAATATCACTGAGGAATTTTTTTCCGCTTGCAGCGCGACGTAAGCTACTGCCGATCGTTCTTTGTGCCCCGTAATTTCTTTGCGGCGGCGTACTTTTCGTTGGCCAGCTGCTCTAGTTTCGCAGCTGACTTTCCCGATTTAATTTTAGCTTGCTTGGAAAGAACATATCCCCAGTTGTGCAGCGATTGGTAGTCGTCTGGTTTCAAGGCGACTGCCGCCGCATACTTTTCGCATGCCAGCGTGAATAATTTATCGGCTTCTTCTCCTTCTTTTTTCTCTGCTTGATCGGCAAGAGTGTTACCCCAGTTATATAGCGCCTCGTACTTGTCTGGCTTTATAATGAGAGCTTCTGCATACTTCTCTCCCGCCAAGGAAAAGATCCTGTCGGCCTCTTCACTGCTTTTCGTTCGGGCTTGATCAAGGAGCGTAGTTCCCCAGTTGTTAAGCACCTCGTCGCTATCTGGTTTTATCTTTAGACATGCGGAGTACTTCTCACCGGCTAAGGCGTATAACCTGTCGGCTTCGTTTCCGCTCTTTCTCTTAGCTTGCACCGAAAAGTCATTAGCCCAGTTGAAAAGCGCGTCGTAGTCATCAGGCTTGATAGCGAGGACAGACGCATATTTTTCGCCGGCCATCGCAAATAGCTTGTCGGACTCCGCTCCTCGTTTTTTCGTAGCTGTCTGAGATAGAACGTATCCCCAGTTATTCAGCGCCTCGTATTTGTCCGGTTTCAAGGCGACGGCCGCAGCATACTTATCGCACGCCAGCGCAATTAGTTTATCGGCTTCTTTTCCCTTTTTTTTGTCCGCTTGCTCAGCAAGAGCGTTTCCCCAATTGTAAAGTGCTTGGTGCTGCTGTGGCTTTATAGCGAGTGCCGCCGCATACTTTTCGCCGGCGGATACAAATAGCTTGTCGGCTTCTTTACCGTTTTTCGTTCGGGCTTGATTGAGAAAGGTGTTGCCCCAGTTGTTCAGAGCCTCGTACCGGTCAGGTTTTACTGCTAGCGCGGCCCTATATTTTTCGCCGGCTAGTGCAAACAGGTTGTCGGCTTCTTCGCCGCTATACTTCTGTGCTCGTTCTACTGCATCGTTTCCCAGTCTGATGTAAGCCCAAGAAATAGAATCTTTCAGTTCTGCACTGGCCTCCCCATCAATTTGAATGGCGATGACTTCGTCATACTTCCCCTCGAGCAGGAGTTTCCGGGCGCGCGACGCAATCGACTCGACTTGCCCAGGTGCCTCGTGTTTGTCGATGGCAACTTGGATCCGCTTGCGCGCGTCGTCTGTGACATCAACGGCGGTCGTCTGTCCCGGTAATGTATACGGAGCGACCGTTTCCAAAAGGGTTCTAAGGTGCGTAAATGGTCTCCCAAACAAACCGGGCGGAAATACTCCAAGTCTCTGCGCCACGCTGACGAAGAAGTCATCTGCGTCGTAACCCGCGACGTGAAAGGCATACTTCCCATCGACGAGTAACCTTTCGGCGATGTGTGACGCGGGCGGATTATTCTGGTAACCAACCCACAACAGATTCCAATCAAACCGCTGTACATTAGCGAGGTGGTCAAAGACTGGATCGTTGATACCGCTATAACCCACCACGAGCCACACCCGCCCCCTGCCAGCGTCGTCAAATACCGGTTTCAATAATTTGGAGTGCCGTTCAACCTCTGAAGCGGTATTCATGAGCACGAAACCCGTCCTTTGCCCGTGCAAATAAAAGACCGCTTGATCCGGAATGTCCGCTCCCTGAAAAAGCTGCGAGGCTGCAAAATCATAGATCGCAGGGAACTCGCCCAGCAGGGCACAAGCGCGGACGACCAGCAAATCAAAGTTCGTAGTTAAAACGCGGTCGATATACCCAGCTTTCATCAGTTGAGCGATCGCGATGTGGGCCCAATTCAACTTGGCGGAGTCCACGTAGCGGGCGATTAATTCGCGCCGTTCTCCGACAGCCAACTCCGACATACAACTTGGATAGGTCTTTGTCGCCGCTCTCTTGTAAGCGTTCGGAAATTCCGTGCGAATAATTTCGACGAACTCCGCTGCGGTGGGAATGCCAGCTTTGACCGAGCAGCCTGCTCCGATGAGCAAGGTACATTTACGATGGCCGGCTTTAGCTTTTTGGAGCGTTTCTACAACGTCGTCTAGGAGGCGGTTCATTTTGGGAACGAATCGGCGGGTGTTCTGCGCGGCAATTTACAAACGAAATCCCGCTGCGTGTCAATTTTTGTCTACCGGAGAACGAATCGGGATGTTTTCGATTCGTCAGCGAGAAGCTGGTGCGCGTTGCTCGGCCCGAAGGTCTGACCTGTTGGCGCGGCGACCCCGTCAGTCGATAGTCAAGGCTTGGAAGGGGCCGATGGATTCGTGGCCGCGATCGGCGCTTTGTTGAGCGCGGCAATAACGTCGCTGGTGAAGTCAGCTCGCTCTTTCGAAAAGAGAATGGGAGAAAAGCGATTGAGGCTGGCGCCGGAGGTGTCGAAAACCAGATCCAGGTTCTTTGCTTTCGCCTGCTCGAGCACAACGGCAGTGATTTCGTTTAGCAGGTTTTCCTGGAGATGCTGCGCTTGTTGCTGGAGCTGCTGCTCGCGCGTTTGGCGGAAGGCGTTGATCTCGCGTTCCATGTTTTTCAGCGTCGCTATCTTTTCGTCGCGTTGTTTGGCTTTTTGCGCCTTTGCATCCGCAGTTAGGGCTGGCGCATCGATTTGGGCATTGAGCTTGTTGATTTCTTCCAACTCTTTCTTGTAGGCGTCGACGCGCTCGTCGAATTCCTTTTTCGCGGCGTTCTGCGCATCGTTGATCTTTGCTTCGGCTTTTTTGGATTTGCGGTACTCCTTCAAGATGCGGTTTACGTCCACAGTGCCGACGTTGAGTTCTGCGTGTGCGACCTGCATGAGGGCGAGCGAGACAAAAAGCGGGACTGCGAACAACAGGCCCCTGGCGGACGGGTTGGATTTGATCATAAAAAAGGCGGACGTCGTCGTGCGATCACGGCGTTCTCACCGCCTCGACGTCGAGTCGGATTGGCCTGATCGGGAGGTCCAGCGGCAGGGGCCGATTGCCCTGCTCGAAGTCCGGCAATGCCCGATTAATGGTGAACAGCGACCGGTCGAGCGATGCCAATTCAAGCCGGCTCACTCGCAACGTCAGGCGAGCCGGATCGTTGAAAAAGGCGGCTGCGTCCGCGTTCCAGATGAAACTGGGCGGGACGACGGTAGAACTTTGGATAGCCGCGTTGCGCGAGCGCGAGAGCTGAAGCATCGCGAATGCGACGAAAAGCGCCGCGGCCACCGCCGCAGCGGTTCGATAGGCGGCCGAGGAGCGGCTGAATGGTTTCGCTTCGCTGCGACCGGACCTAATCTGTTCGACGAGCGCGGCCCGCATCATTGTCGGCAGCGCTGGCTCCCCGCTCAATGATTCATCCCGGCGTTTTGCCGCGGCGAACAACGCCGTCTCGACCGGTAGCTCTTCCGCCAAAAACGCCCGCAGTTGTTCGAGGCGCTCCGTGGAGATTTCTTCCGCGTCGCGCAACTGTTTGTCACGCAGTTCGGCGAGTTCGTGCATCGCGCGGGCCAGACCATTAATCCGTTTATCCATCGGCCCTCGTCAGGTCGGAACGAATCAACAGATCGAGCAGCTTCGCTTTGCAGCGGGAAATGCGGGTATAAACCGTCTTCGGATTCATCCTTCGGACGGCTCCGATTTCCTTGAAGGTGAGCTCGCCAAAAAAATGGAGGTGAATCAGATCGCGGTCCTCCTCGGACAACTGCTCCAGAGCGCGATGCAAAATAATCGCCCGGTCGCTCTCGGCCGTCGCGTCTGACGGCGACTTGGCGGTGTCGTCGCTGCGATTGATCGAAGGGGCGATCGGGACGAGAAGCGTCAGGCCGCGTTTGGCAGCAGACTTTCGCCGGAAAAGCGCGCGGGCTTGCTGTGAGGCAATCCCAAAGAGCCACGCCCGAAAAAGGCCGTCGCCCGAGAAAGTGTGAATGCCTTTGATCGCCGCCTGGAGAGACGTCTGCGCAATATCTTCGGCGTCCTGTTCATCGAGAGAATGGTAGAGCCGGTTGACGAACGTCACCAGCACCGGCCAGACGATGGGAAAGAGCGACGTCCATGCGCTCGCGTCTCCCTCTTTGCACCGTTCTCCGAGCCGCTCGATTTCGGCCAGCTTGGGATCTATCGCGGTGCGGCCGGGCCACAGCTTTATGGCGATCGGTGCCGGCTCGGTCTCGACTTCGCTGCAACCGATTGCGCTGGGAAAAACAGTGACCGAGGAATGCATCGTCACCCTCTTCGTAGCAAACGGCCGGAAGAATCCTTCAATGTCATTCAGCGTCTGACATCGGCCGGGACGGTTTGATCAATCGTGCTCGTGCGCACGCTCATGGTCGTGATCGATTCTTGCGCAAATTCGTCCCGGGCCGCAAAGTCCACCGTTAACCACTAGATGGCACAATCCAGCAAAATAGATTTCGCGGTCGGCATTGGCGGCGAGAACGGGCAGGGCATCGCCTCTACGGGGGATATTCTCGCCCGCATCTTTGCGCGGCGCGGACTTCATCTCAACGCCTACAACGCCTATCAGTCGATCATCCGCGGTGGACACACTTTCCTCACCGTTCGCGCGAGCGATTCGCCCGTGCGCAACATGGGGGACAAAATCGACGTCTTCATTCCGCTCAACCAGGACACGATGGATCGCCATCTCCAGTTGTTGAAAGGCGGTGCGTGCGCCATTTACGACGTCGAGAAAATCACGCCGGGCCACGCGGCCGACGGCGTGCAGCTTTGCCCGATGCCGATGAAGGAATTGACCCAGGGCAACAAGCTCGCGATCAACACTGCCGCGCTCGGCGCTACGCTTCAATTGCTCGGGATTGAATCGGAGCCGCTCGAATCAGTCGTGACGAGACAGTTCAAGAAGAAAGGCGACGCCGTAGTGGCTCAGAACATTGCGATCGCGCGCGCTGGTTACGATTACGCGGCGAAAAACTTCACAGCGTTTCCATGGAAGACGCCGGTGGGCCCGAAGCCGCTCGGAGTCGTTACCGGTAACCAGGCCACCGCCATGGGTGGCGCGGCGGCCGGCGTGAAATTTTACGCGGCTTATCCGATGAGCCCGTCCACCGGAGTGCTCATGTGGATGGCGGCGCACGCGCGCCAGCTCGGCATCATGGTGAGGCAGGTCGAGGACGAGATCGGCGTGATGAACATGGTGATCGGCGCGGCCCACACCGGTTGCCGCGCGATGTGCGCTACCAGCGGCGGCGGTTTTGCCTTGATGTCGGAAGCCGTCGGCATGGCGGGCATGATCGAAACGCCGATTGTCTGCGTCGATGTCCAGCGCGCCGGTCCGGCTACGGGCGTGCCGACGAAAACCGAGCAAGGCGACCTGTGGCAGATACTCGGCGCGGGGCAGGGCGATTTTCCGAAATTGGTCGTGGCCCCGTCGAGTCAGCTCGATTTGTTCCGGACGATTCCGGAGTTGTTCAACCTCTGCGACAAATATCAGTGTCCCGGCCTGGTCCTCGCCGACCTGCTCATCTCCGAAGGAACATCGAGCATTGATCCCGATGAACTGGACTTCAACGTCACGATCGATCGCGGTGAATTGATTTTGCCTAATGGAAACAGCGAGGCCGCGAACGTCGCGAGCGGTTACAACGATAAGTCTTACCTGCGTTTCAAGAACACCGAGAGCGGTATCTCTCCGCGCGCCGTCCCCGGTGTTCCCGGCCACATCTTCACCGCCGCCACCGACGAGCACGACGAAGACGGCACCATCATCAGCGATGAATTCACCAACCCGCACAAGCGCCGGATGATGGTCGAGAAGCGCGGCCGCAAAATGCAGGCCGCGATCAACGACATCGCCCCGCCGAAACTTTTCGGGCCCGAGAACGCCGCGGTCACTCTGGTCGGCTGGGGTTCGACCGAGGGCGTGATTCGCGAAGCTGTCGAGAAACTCGCCGGCGAAGAAGGCATCGCGGCGAACCACCTTCAGATAAAATGGATTGTTCCCTTCCACGCCGATGAGATCAGCCGGATCCTTTGGCAGAAGAATGTCATTGTGGTGGAGAACAGTTACAGCGGCCAGTTCGCCCGCTATCTCCGGAGCGAGACCGGCTTCGACGCCCAAGGTCACATCCGCAAATACGACGGCGAACCGTTCATGCCCCACCACATCGTCGAAGCCGTGAAAGACCAATTAGCCGGCAAAACAAAACTCTCCGTCCCCGTCCACGAAGTCCTAGCCTAGCTCTCCATTACTCCACTACTCCAGCACTCCATTGCCTAACTTCCCATGACCACCGCCACCGAAACCGCGCCTGCAAAAGACCCCGGCACTTTAACGAAAGACACCTACCGCGGCCGGATCCATCCCGATTGGTGTCCAGGCTGCGGCGATTTCTCCGTGCTCGCGGCGCTCCAGACCGCGATGTTCGAGCTGGGTCTCCAACCGCATCAAGTATGCGTCGTCAGCGGCATCGGCTGCTCCTCGAATCTGCCCGGTTACGTCAACACCTACGGCATGCACACGCTGCATGGCCGCTCACTTGCCGTGGCCACCGGTGTAAAGCTCGGCAACCACGAGTTGAAAGTCATTTGCACCGGCGGCGATGGCGACGGCTTCGGCATTGGCGGCAACCATTTCGTCCACACCATGCGCCGCAACGTCGACCTCACCTACATCGTCATGGACAACCAGATTTACGGCCTAACGACCGGTCAATGCTCGCCCACCAGCGTCAAAGGCATGAAGACCAAGAGCACGCCGCACGGCAGCGTCGAGAACCCGATCAACCCGATCCCGATGGCGATCGTTTGCGGCGCGACCTACGTGGCCCGCGCCTTCAGCGGCAAACAGAAACACATGGTCGAAATGTTCAAGGGCGCCATTCAACACAAAGGCTTCGCGCTCGTCGACGTGTTCAGCCCCTGCGTCACCTACAACAAGGACAACACCTATCAGTGGTTTAACCCGCGCGTAAAGATGCTGGAGGAACAAGGCCACGATCCCACCGATCTGCACAAAGCGATCGACCGCGGCTACCAATGGGGCGAAGAAATCCCCATCGGCCTCTTCTGGCGCCGCACCGATTTAGAGACGCTCGAAGAACAAGAACCCGTCCTCCACACCGGCGAAGGTCCGCTCGGCTTTCGCAGCAATCTCGCCGTCCCTCAGGACCAGGCGAAAGCGCTGATTAACGAGTTGCTGTAAACTTTGTCGCATCAGGGCCTAGTTTGAATCTGGGCTTACTTTTGAAATGTTAAAGGTTTAGATGCGACCTCGTTTTCCCCGTTCTAGGTGTAGAGGCAAAACCAACTTATGACAGGATGGCAGACGTTTTGGTATGCGTTGGGCGGCACTGCGACTGCAGTTTCCGCTTTAGGTGCGCTCTTTGCATATATCATACAGCACAGGCTTAACCTCCGCTTGGCCGATTACAACGCACAGTTATCGAAGAATCTGACAACGCTTTCGAACGAGCTACAGCGTAACAGCAAACGACAGGAAATAGAATTTTCGTGGCTGCACGCAAAGCGAGCGGAAACGATTGCTGAACTGTACGGCAGACTCGCAACAGTAGATTACATGCTAACTAAGTTACTTGCGCAGGAAGGCGTCAAAACGCAGATGGTGACAAGCGAGAAAGCCGAGTATATCAAGAGCGAGGTAGCAAAATTTGCTGAGGAAACGGCGAACTTAATTGAAGAGATTGCGGAACGCGTTCTATCAACTTTGATATACTTTGAGACCGACAGCGCAACGCATTTACTCCGAGTTACAGCGTATCTGCGAAAGCTTTCCCTACTGCACTTACACAAAGCCGACCTGTTACAGAATGTAACAAAAGCGCAGCTATCCGATGCTAAGGCTACTGAAGCCATTCACGACACGCGCAAGTACCTTCCCGAGACGAAAAACGTTCTAGAGGGCGAGTTTCGCAGGCTCCTAGGCGTAGAAAATACGACGAGGAAAGTTGAACAGGCTCGTGGCTAAACATTCAGTATTTTGATTCACTTCCAGCGAAGTGTGGTTCGCCTTGGCGAGCGCGACCAACCAACGCTGATCGAGTTTCCGTGGACGCGCTCTTTACCCGCCTTGATCCAAGGCTTCGGCGGTGCCGAGGCTATCGCGTTCGCCGCTCAGTTCGCCTTTGGGGCGGGGGCGCCGGAGCGCTGGTTGCGGGACCCGCGTGCGCCAAGGCTTCGGCGTGGCAGGCGAGTTTGGGACAGACAACCTCGATCGCACCGCGCGATTGGCATCAGAGACCGCGATACGCTTCAGAGCGGTGCTGGATTCGATAGATGCGCACCGTTTTGTCCGCGTGATAAATCCAGTAAAGAATGCGCCAATCACCCGTTCGTAACTTGCACAAACCGGCAAGATCATCCGGCATGCCTACGAGACGCCGATGAATCATGACGCCGGCGTTTTCCGCCAGCCACATAATCTTGCGCTCGACGGCGGACCCGATAGCAGGATCGAGTTCGCTTAATTGAACATCGGCCTTTGGGCCTATTTCGACTCGGTAGGCCATGGGACATGGCGAGGTTCCCACGCCTTAAATTCGCCAGCCAAATCCTGGCGGCGCGCTTCGCGCAGCTCGGCAACGATCTGGGGGTTCTGCGCTGTCAACCAGTCCTGCAATTCATCGAGCGTTTCGATCGAAGAAAGTACTGGCATTGGGATTTCGACAGTGTCCTTCGCCATTCGAGCAGTGTATCAGCCGGCGCTCCGTAAAGCAACCGCGCCGCTCCCCATGAATCTGTGCCAGAGCTTAGCCGCCTTGATCCAAGACAGCGGCGGTGCCGAAACTATCGCGTTCGCCGCTCAGCTTGCTTGTCGGGTTGCACGGTTCGGCACCCCAAATTCGATAAGGTTTAGGGACGAAATCCTATTCGCGGTTTGGAAGGCGCTGGAGGAAAGTGCAGGCGGATCGATGATGTCCATGACCCGTTGCAGTATTGTGACAATGGTCGCTTCGTGAACGTCGAGCCGTTGTTCCAATTCCTTTTCCAGAGCAGCAAGTTGCCCGGCCAATTCACGCTTGTCGCCCAGGAGCGATCGCATTCTCAAGAACGCGCGGACAACAAACACATTGACTCGCGCTCTCCCGATCGCTCGCCCGTTTCCCAAACGGGCAATGCAGTCTATCCAACGGCGTCCCCGCACGTTGTATTCATCTGGACGGCCCGCGGACTGTTGAGCACATTGGCCGCCATGATGGCGCCATGCTCGGTGAAAACGTAAGGCGGGCGACGACGACCTCCGTGGTCGGAACTTGAGGTGCCAATTTGGTGCTTCAACTTCTCGCATTCGCGGGAAGAGATTTGAAAAATGAAATCCTTGGAACCCGCTGGTTTTTCGTTTACGAGCCGGTATTGTCTGCCGGATGAGTGGCATTACTTTCATGGTCGATTCTCGGGGGGAAAAGACTGCCGCGGTGATCGATCTGCGCCGGCACCGAAAGCTCTGGGAAGATTTTTACGACACGGTTTTGGTTGAATCTCGCGCGGAAGAACCGCGGGAAAGCCTCGAGTCAGTCAAGCGCCGGTTGAAGCTGACCAAGGTTCATGGCTGATTACTCGGTCACCTTCGCTCGTTCGGCGCGCAAGGAACTCGAGAAATTGCCCTCTTCGGTCGCGCGACGGATATCGAGCGCATCGAAGCGTTGCTGATCAATCCGCGAGCAGCGCGGTCGGTGAAACTCCAAGGCAATAGGAGTCTGTGGCGAATTCGGGTTGGTGATTACCGCGTAATTTATCGAGTTAATGACGCGGAGCGGATCATCGATGTTTTCAGCTATTCGGCATCGACGCGATGCGTATCGCGATTTCTAGTTAGCAAGGCCGCGCTCGGGCCGCTCGCACTATTCTAGCCGCCTTGATCCGAGGCTTCGGCGGTGCCGAAACTATCGCGTTCGCCGCTGAGTTCGCCTTTGGGGGCGGTGGCGCCGGAACGTTGCTCGCCGGGACGCGGCACGGCTTTCGTTAGTTTCTGGTGGCGGCGGGAGAAGGCGGTTTTGAGGGCAGGGCGGAACATTGGCTCGTCACGAGTTACTCAATTACCTTGACCTGGTTTCGGCACTAACAATGATCGGCTGATGAAGAAGAGTTTAGCGTCGAGTGGTCGTCGTCCCAAGCGTCCTGATGGGAAGCTGCCGCGGAAGACAGGGGGGCAGAGAGCTCGATCGGCACGCCGAGATGGCGATAAGACTCCGGACAAAGACACGTTCGTTCCGCCGATTGCGACGGTGCGCCACAGGCGGCTTTCCCTTTGGCAGTCGGCCGTGGCTCATCACCTTCGCGAGCAAGCGCGGACAGCGGATCCGACGCTGGGCCCCGCCGGTTTGAGTCGAAGTGTGCGCGGGCACCCGATGATGCGTGCCGCCACCGCTCATGCGTTGTGTCACGCGAAGGGTACGCCGTTGCATGAGGGGGCGGACGTTATTCAGCGGCAGGGCACGAACCTGGAGATGGCTTCGCTCTCACAGCTTTACTTCGAGATTGCCGAAGCGCGGCGAACGGACAACAAGGAGCTTCTTGAGCAGCTGGAAACAGTGCCCCCACGCAGGTATAGCAGTGCGGATTACGGTGGATGGGCGCAATGCGCGGGATGGTATTTGTTCTATTACTACGACTACCCGTTCTCTGTTGTGAGCGACCGGCTCATCCCGGTGGGGCCAGAGAAACACAAACCGATGTATCGGGACTGGAAGGATCCAAAGTTCGGAAACGGGAACATCAATTTCTCCGTTATCCCGTACCGGCTTCCGGCCAACGCCAAGATCGCGATCATCGGAGATTGGGCGACCGGCATGGACGATGCCGTCGCCTTGTTCGACGTCGTGGTTGGAATGAAACCGGATGCGATCATTCATGTGGGCGATATCTATTACTCGGGAACGCCGGCGGAATGTACGTATAACTTCCTCAACGTCGTGCAACAGGCGTATCAGAAAGCGAAGGTGAAGATTCCGATCTTCACGCTCCCGGGTAACCACGAATACTATTCGGGCGGAATTGGCTACTACCAGTTACTTGACGCACTGTCCGCCGTTCAACCGGGCTCCAACTGTCAGCAACCGGCCAGCTACTTCTGCCTCCGAACGGCTGACGACTCGATCCAGTTCCTGGGCATGGATACCGGCTACAATGACCATGATCCGTTGGACGCGGTCCATACCTGGACGCTGATCGCTCCGGCTCTCCAGCCCAACGAGATCGCGTGGCACCAGGACAAGCTGAACAACTTTAAAGGGACCACGATCCTCTTCTCGCATCACCAGTTGTTTTCCGCGACGGCTACTCTCAACCACTATTGGTGGGGAACGCAGTATCTGAACGATAGCCTCTACGCGACGTTCCAACCCTATTTCGAATCGATTGCCGGATGGATCTGGGGACACGAACACAGCCTGGCGGCGTATCAGACCAATGAGTTCGGACTGAGCCTGGGGCGGCTCATCGGAGCCAGCGCGTACGAGGAGACCCAGGCCGAGAATCCTTACGCGGTTGTTTATCCAGAGGTGCCCTACCTTCCAGGAGGACCCCGACTTTCGGTTCGAAACTCCTATTACAACCATAGCTTCGCCATGATGGCTCTCGCCCCGGGTGGGATGCCGGCGATCACCTATTATGAGTTCCCCTCGTGGGGTAGTGACCGCCCTCCAAAGGTTTCTCTCCGGACATTGGGCACAGAGACGCTTTCCCCGCCCACGACCCTCACGAAGCAGATCTGGAATGCCGGCTTGTCCTTCCAGCCCGGAGCAAATGTCGTCAACGTTATGGCTGCTTTCGGTCGGGTCTACGCGAGCGTGCCCGGCACCGTGTTCATTTTGAACCCGTCGACGGGCGAATACCTTGGCTTTGGCCAATCTGGCTACCAATTAGGTCAACCTGACGTCGAGCCGCGATTCGCAACTTTGGGCGCTGCGCTCCTCATTGGATTTAACGGCTGGATTAGAAGCTGCGACCAAGACCTTCTCGCTAATTGGAATCTTCAGCTGCCCAACGCCTCGGGCTTGGTGAACATGGTCACCGATGCCAGGCATATCTACGCAGGCTCGAATGGCTACGTCTACCAGGTAGATCCGTCGACCAGCAAGGTGCTTCACACAAATGGACTTCCAGGTTTGGGAAACCATGAGGTAAAACTCGCCCTGGGTGCAGGCATATTGTTCGTCGCGACTTCCACGGATGGTCCCAATGGCCTTGTGGTCCTGGCACTGAACCTTAGCGACCTGAGCGTCAGGTGGAATCGAGTTCCCGATCGCGGCGCCGGTTCGGCTAATGCCGTTAATCTCACGACGGACGGTCAATTTCTCTACGTAGGGTGCAGAGGCTGGGTCTATAAGCTCGATCCGAACACCGGAGCGATACTCTTCCACAACAACCTTCCGAACCTGGGCCTCAATGAGGTAAGGCTGGCGGTGATGGGCGGCATTCTCTACGTGGGAACGAACGGCTCCGTGCTCGGCCTGAGCACCACCGATCTTACGAAGGTGTGGAAAGTCAACCTGCCGGCGAGCGCGGGCAATGTAGTCTCAGTGCTCGCCCAGGATGGGCAGGTGTTCGCGGGCTGCAACGGGTTGGTCTACCGGATGAATCCAAAGCAAGGCGCGCCGTTCTGGCCGGGCCTTACAATGCCTGGAATGGGTAACGCGGAAGTCCGCCTCGCGATGGCGGACGACACCTTGTTTGCCGGGGCGAATGCGGCCGTGCGAGGCGTCACGACCAGGTAGCGCACGGAGCAGGTCCGCGTGGTGTAATGCGAAGCAACGGGGTGTGGCCCTCGGGCCTTTAGCCGCCTTGATCCAGGGCTTCGGCGGTGCCGAAACTATCGCGCTCTCCGCTCAGTTCACCTTTCGGGGCGGGGGCGCCGGAGCGTTGCTCGCCGGGGCGCGGCTCGGCTTTCGTCAGTTTCTGACCGCGGCGGGAGAAGCCGGTTTTGCCGACGGTGACGCAGGTGCAACCGGTGCCTTCCGCGCAACCCTGGCAACAGTAGGTTTGGCCCTGGTGGGTGTAGCCTTCGCCCGGCCACTCGTTCTTCTTCATCCGGCAACCGGGACACGCCGGCGCCGGAATCGATTTCCGCAAACGAGGTCTTCGCTTCTGTTCGGTTTTCATCGGGGGTGCGCCTTTCACCATCATATCGTCTTACCCGGTCGTCGTGGATGCGGCGGAAACGAGAGAAAGTGACGAGTGATCCGCCACGGCGGATTCGTCCTTCGGCGAACGTGTGATGAGTTGAGGAGAGCGATTCCCGCTAGTTGTCCTTGCGAACCGATAACAGTTCACGGGCAGCGGCGAGCGCTTGATCGATGTCGGCGCAGAAGCGGTCGAGACCGATTCGTTCTGCGAGACCGGCTCCGAACATCACCTTCATCGGTTGCGGGCGGACGGCGGTGAGAAAAATTTCGATCCCGTCGCGGCGCAGTTTTTCGATGGCGCCTTCGAAGGCGTGCAGGCCGCTCGCGTCCATGGCCGGCACGCTCCGCATCCGGAAGATGACCACGCGCGGCTTGCCGCCCGACCCGCGCAAGGCAACGTCGAGTTTTTCGGCGGCGGCAAAAAACATCGGCCCCTCGATGCGGTAGAGAATCACATCGGACGGAATCTCTTTGCCGCGGATGCTGTGCGATCCCGTGCCGGGGTCTTCGCTTTCCTCGGTGATCAGGCGCACGTGAGTTACCTCCTCCATCTGGCGGAGGAAAAGGACAACGGCCATGATAAGACCGGCGCCGACGCCGATGGTGAGATCGAAGACGACGGTGAGGGTGAACGCCGCAATGAGCACGCCGAAATCCGCGCGCGGTCCCCGCCATAATTCGACAAAAGTGTGCAGTTCCGCCATGCGCACCGCGACGGTGAGGAGCACCGCGCTGAGCGCCGCGAGCGGAATATATCCGGCCAGCGGCGCAGCCAGAAAAACCACCGCGAGGAGCACCAACGCGTGGACGATCGCGGCGATGGGGGTGCGCGCGCCGGTGCGAATGTTCGCCGCCGTGCGCGCGATCGCGCCCGTGGCGGGAATTCCACCGGCCATTGGGCAAAGGACGTTCGCAATTCCCTGGGCCATCAATTCCTGGTTGGGATCGTGGCGCGTATCGGTGATGCCGTCGGCCACCATGGCGGAGAGGAGCGATTCAATCGCGCCCAGCGCAGCGATGGTGAACGCGGGCCCCATCAAATCGCGCATCGATTCGAGAGACACAGCCGGGAAATGCAAACCGGGCCAGCCTGCCGGAACGCCGCCGAACCGGCTATCGATGGTCGCTACCGGCCAGCCGACGAAGTAAGCGACCAGCGTTGCGATTGCGACCGCGACGATGCTTGCCGGCACCCGTCTGGTCAGGAATGGCCAGGCATAAAGGATCGCAAGCGTCAGCGCGCCGATGGCGAACGCCTGCCAATTGATGTTTTGCAGATGCGACGCGAGCGCGGCGATTTGCTGCGGCACGTGTCCAGGCATCTTGAGACCGAGCCCGAGAAATTCATTCAATTGCCCGCAGAAGATGATGATGGCAATGCCGCTCGTGAATCCCGCCACGACCGGGTAGGGGAAGAACTTGAGGAGCCGCCCCATGCGCAGCGCGCCGAGAAGGATCAACATCACGCCAGCCATCATCGTTGCGAGGGCGAGCCCGCCGTATCCATACACGGCGACCACAGAAAACAGAATCGGCACAAACGCTCCGGTCGGTCCCGCAACCTGGAAGCGCGAGCCGCCCAGCACGGCCACGACCAAACTCGCGATGATTCCGGTCCAAAGTCCCTGTTGCGGCGTGACACCCGAAGCGATGCCGAAGCCAATCGCCAGCGGAAGTGCGATGAGTCCGACCGTCAGGCCCGCTCCGAGATCAGCGAAGAAGTCGCCTCGACGATACCCGCGCACGGCCGAGAAAATCGCGGGGACAAACCAGCGCATGAAAGCCATCAAAGGGCATGCGTGTGATCCGTGCAAGACTCGCATCAGGCAACCGCGGTTGCCCTACAATTGCTTGACTCGTCACTTGCCACTCGTCACTTATCACTTCCTCACCCGCGCGATTAGCTCAGTGGTAGAGCGCTTGCTTCACACGCAAGAAGTCGCAGGTTCGAACCCTGCATCGCGCACGGTTTTTTCATCCCCTCAATGTTTTACACATATGTCCTTCGATGCGGTGATGGAGATCTCTACATTGGTTCAACAATTGATCTCAAGAAGCGAGTCGCTCAACATCGCGCAGGTCATGTAACCGCAACCGCATGTCGGCTTCCCGTGACGTTGGAATACTACGAGGCGTGTCAGTCCGAGACGAGTGCGCGCAAAAGAGAAAAACAGCTCAAGACCGGATTTGGGCGCGCCTATTTGAAGCGACGTCTAGAACGATAACTGGTCCGTGTCGTAGAATGCTACGTGGTTCGAACCCCGCCCGCAGCGCTTCGCGCAGCGATGCGGGCGGGCCTGCTTCGCGCACCATCCTGCGCCTTGTCAGTCGCGGGCATGCATGTATTTACAGCTATGTCCGAACACAAAGTTACGCTCAACTGGCAGCGCGGCGATAAGCCGTTCGAATATCAGAAGTATTCGCGCGATCACACTTGGAAATTCGACGGCGGCCACGAAATGACGGCCTCGGCCGCGCCGGCTTATCTGGGCAATCCGGCGAACACCGATCCGGAAGAAGCATTCGTCGCGTCGCTCTCGAGTTGCCACATGCTCACGTTCCTCGCCGTGGCCTGCAAAAAGAAGTTCGTCCTGGACGAATACACGGACGACGCCGTCGGCCACATGGAGAAAAACGAGAACGGCAAGATGGCGATCACGCGGGTCGAGCTCCATCCGAAGCTCAAGTTTTCCGGCGACAAACAACCGACCGAGCAGGAGCTCGACGAGATGCATCACTTCGCGCACACCGAATGTTTCATCGCGAACTCGGTGAAGACGAAAGTGACCGTCGAGAAATAGCTCCCGGATTCATCTCGCCACGGATTGACACGGATTCCCCCGGATTAAATCTGTGTAAATCCGTGTTGATCCGTGGCTAATTCTCCTTTGTCATGACCGCCACCGACCCGCAGCGGATGGAGAGAATCGTCAGCTTGTGCAAGCGGCGGGGATTCATTTTCCAATCGAGTGAGATTTACGGCGGATTGAACGGCTGCTGGGATTACGGGCCGCTCGGCGTGGAGCTGAAGCGCAACGTGAAGAATTATTGGTGGCGCGTCATGGTCCGCGAACGGGACGACGTCGTCGGTATGGACGGCGCGATCCTGATGAGCCGCGCGGTTTGGAAAGCGAGCGGCCACGAAGCAACCTTCACCGATCCGATGGTCGATTGCCGGACGTGCAAGGCCCGGCTGCGCGCCGACCAGCTGCCGGAAAAAAACGGCGTGAAGCAATGCCCGAATTGTGGCGGCAAAGATTTGACCGCGCCGCGCGCGTTCAACCTGATGTTCAAGACGTTCGTCGGCGCGACGGAAGACGAAGACGCGGTGACCTATCTCCGGCCGGAAACGGCGCAGTCGATCTTCGTCCAGTTCAAGAACGTGCTGGATACGGCGCGGAAGAAATTGCCGTTCGGAATTGCGCAGATCGGGAAGGCGTTCCGGAACGAGATCAACCCGCGGAATTACATTTTCCGCTCGCGCGAGTTCGAGCAGATGGAGCTGGAATACTTTTGCCGGGCAGAGGAGGGGATGAAGTGGCTCGAGTACTGGAAGGAAGAGCGGCTGAAGTTCTACGAGAACATCGGGATCGCGCGCGACAAACTGCACGTGCTCACCGTCCCTGACGCCGACCGCGCGTTTTATTCGAAGGGCACTTACGACATCGAATACGATTTTCCGTTTGGCCGGCAGGAGCTGGAAGGCGTGGCGTATCGGACCGACTACGATCTCAAGCAGCATCAGGAAGCGAGCGGCAAGCCGCTCGATTATTTCGACGAGGAAACGAAGCAGCGTTTCATCCCGCACGTAGTCGAACCGAGCGCCGGCGTGGATCGCACCGTGCTCGCGCTCCTTTGCAATGCCTACGACCAAGAGACGGTCACGGATGAAAAAGGGAAAGCTGAGACGCGGATCGTGATGCGATTTCATCCGCGCATCGCGCCGGTGAAGGTGGGCGTCTTTCCGCTACTCAAGAACAACGAACAGCTCGTTGGCAAGGCGCGCGAGATTGTCGGTTTGCTCCGGCCGCACATGAATGTCTTTTACGACGAGACCGGCGCGATCGGCCGGCGTTATCGGCGACAGGACGAAGCAGGCACGCCGTTCGGCGTCACCGTCGATTTCGAAACGCTCGGCGAAAAAGATCCGGCGTTACGAGATACCGTTACTCTGCGCGAACGCGATTCGATGAAGCAGGAGCGAGTGAAAATCGCCGATCTGCTACAACTATTGATGGCCCGAGTTGCGTAGTTATCTCTGGAGAATTCCGGAGATAAACTATGGCAATTCATCAGGAAGAACGGGCGGGGGCCAACTTGTCGTATTGGGAAGCGACGGCAAAAGAGTCGGCGCTTCATCCGCTGCGCGAAAATAGCGGCTGCGATGTTTGCATCGTCGGCGCGGGCATCGCGGGGATGTCGATCGCTTACGAGTTAAGCCACAGAGACGTCGACGTGATGGTAATCGATGACGGCGCGATCGGGCGTGGAATGACCGGGCGGACGACGGCGCATCTCGTGAACGCGCTGGACGATCGCTATTACGATCTCGAAAAATATCACGGTGAAGATGGCGCGCGGATGGCGGCGCAAAGCCACAGCGCCGCGATCGATTGGATCGAAACGGTGGCTGAGCGCGAGAAGATCGACTGCGATTTCGAGCGGGTGGACGGTTACTTGTTCGAGCCGCCTAACGAGTCGTTAAAAAATCTCGAGAAGGAATACGAGGCCTGCCTGCGCGCGGGCCTCGAGGTTGAATGGGTGCAAAACGCGCCCATCGCAGCGTTCGATACCCATCGCGCGATCAAATTTCCGCGGCAGGGCCAGATGCATCCGCTGAAATATTTGCAGGGCCTGGCGGACGCGATCGGGCGGCACGGCGGAAAAATCTACACCGGCACGAGGGTCGAAGAAGCCGTCGGCGGTGAAAATGCGCATGTGACGACGGAAAACAAACTGACCGTTACAGCAAAAGCGATCGTAGTGGCGAGCAACTCACCGATCAACGATCGCTACGTCATTCACACCAAACAGGCGCCGTACACGACCTACGTGATCGGGTTGCAAGTGAAACACGGCGACGTCGCGCATGCGCTTTTCTGGGACACAGCCGAGCGCGCCGGAATGGAGACCGGTCTCGGGCCGGTGGCTTATCATTATGTGCGCGTCGCAAAAGGCGACAGCGAGGGCAACGAAATCCTGATCGTCGGCGGCGAAGATCACAAGACCGGTCAGGCGGACGATTTCGAGCAACGTTTCGAACGACTGGAGGATTGGGCGCGAGTGCGCTGGCCGAAAACGGGCGAGATCGCGTTCCAATGGTCGGGGCAGGTGATGGAAACGGTGGACGGCCTTGCCTACATCGGTCGCAATCCCGCCGACGAAGATAACGTTTACATCGTGACGGGCGATTCTGGGAACGGGATGACGCACGGCGCTATTGCCGGGATGCTGATTCCCGAATTGATCCGGCGCGGGGATCATGCGTGGCGCCAGCTCTACGATCCGTCGCGTATTACCCTGCGGACCACGCCCGATTTCGCGAAGGAGAATCTGAACGTCGCCGCGCAATTCACCGACTACTTCACGAGTGGGGACGTCACGTCGCCCGACGACCTGAAGCCCGGCGAAGGCGCGGTGATTCGGCGAGGCGTGAAGAAAATCGCGGTGTATCGTGACGAAGCGGGCAAACTCCACGAGATGACAGCGGTTTGTCCGCACCTGAAATGTATCGTGCACTGGAACCGGACGGAAACGACGTGGGATTGTCCCTGCCACGGCTCGCGCTTCGACGCGCTGGGGAAAGTCCTCAATGGCCCGTCGGTCGCGGATCTGGCGCCGGTCGAGAACGGCGAGACTTAATTTTTTCGTTCGCGGTTCGGCGTCTAAAATGGCTCGCGCGAATTCGCGGCGCGCCGCAGATTTTCGACGCGATGCTGCTTGCGGCGACCGGAGTTTTTCATCCGGCGCGTCTGCGCGTCATCAGCGAGATCGAGTCAGCCGTCCGCCAATGGCCCGGCGTTCGTGTCGGCGTGCATCGACTCGGCGGCATCGGTTTCTTCTTTCGCGGCAAAGAGTCGAGCCACATTCACGGGAACGGCTTACTGGATTGCTTCGTAGGCCGCGCGAATCGCGATTCGTTGGTCGAGGGGGGACGCGCGTTGCCGCATCACGTTTTTCCGCGCTCGGGCTGGATCAGTTTTTGGGTTCGAGACAAAGAGGATGTTCAACCGGCGCTCGATCTGATCCGAATCGCGATGGAATCGAAATGAACGCTGAGAATTTCCGCGCCCATTGCCTGGCCAAAAAAGGCGCGACCGAAGGCACGCCGTTCGGTCCGGACAACATCGTGTTCAAGGTGGGTGGGAAAATGTTCGCGCTCCTCGCGTTCGAAGAAGTGCCGCCGCGCGCGAACTTGAAATGCGATCCCGATCTGGCGCTCGAATTGCGCGATCGCTACGAACAGGTCGAGCCCGGTTACCACATGAACAAGAAACACTGGAACACGGTCGTGCTCGACGGCGTGATTCCCGACGGTGAGATCAGAAAAATGATCGACCATTCCTACGATCTGGTCGCGAAGAAGACGCTGTAGCCGCGGCGCTCTGTCGCCGCGTTTTGCGAACTAAGATGCGATCGGCGCGGCGACAGAGCGCCGCGGCTACAGCGCGACTACTTTTACTTCGCCGACATCGAGATTTAGCGCTTCGCGCGCGACGCGCAGAAAAGCGTCCGGCGGATCGGTCAACGCGACCTGCAATTTCGCAGCGTTGGATTCCGGCGCGGACAAGCTTTTCCGCTGCAACAGATCGCGCACGGCGAGCGCACAATTCTGCGCAGAATCCACCAGCGCAATCTTATCGCCGGACAGGCGCGCAATCGCATTTCGCAAGAGCGGATAATGCGTGCAACCAAGCACGAGCGTATCGACGCCGTCATTCATCAGCGGCGCGAGATATTGCAGAATAATTTCGTCCGTGATCGGACTCTCCAGCCAGCCTTCCTCGATCAGAGGCACAAGCAGCGGGCAGGCGCGTGCGGTCACGCGAATTTCCGGATCGAGCGAGCGCAACGCGCGTTCGTAAGCACCGCTCGCGATCGTCGCCCGCGTGCCGATCACGCCCACGTGTCCGCTCTTCGTCTTCGCGATGGCTGCCCGCGCGCCGGGAAGAATCACGCCGGTCACAGTCACCGGCAGCGTTTCCTCCAAACGCGGCAACGCGAGAGCCGAAGCCGTGTTGCACGCGACAACGACGGTCTTCGCTTTTTCCTGAAGCAACATCGCGGCGATCTCGAGACTGTAACGTTGGACCGTCGCCGCGCTTTTCCCGCCGTAGGGAACGCGCGCCGTATCGCCGAGATAAAAAATCGACTCGTTAGGCAAAAGCGCGCGCAAGGCAGCGACGACAGTCAGCCCGCCAATACCGGAATCGAAGACGCCAATCGGCCGCGTCACCACGCTAGTTTCCGCCATTGATCGAAACGGACGCCGAATGATTTTCGGCGTCCAGCGGCTCAGTGATGGAATGGGTGTGCAGGGGCAGATTACCTTTCGCGACGGCGAAGTTCGCGCCCTGCGCCCGATAATTCACGGCGGCGTTATAATTTTGAATTCCTTGCGCGATCGCGGCCCCGAGCCGTTGCCGGTAATAACTGGTCGCGATCCGCTGGCCTTCCGATGGATTGCTGATGAAGCCGCCTTCAACGAGGACCGCGGGAATTTTCACATCGCGCAAAACATGGAACCGCGCGTGTTTCACCCCACGATCGAATGCGGCCAACCTCGACAGGACCGTGGCGTGGATCGACGCGGTCAACGCGATGTTGTGTTCGTCCTGCGCGTTGCCGGCGTGCCGCGCCACGTCCGCCGCCGAGAAGTGATGTTCGCTCGACATGTTTGAGGGCACACCTTCGGGCGCGAGGGCGAAACTTTCCACGCCGACGCCGCCGGCGGACGAATTGAAATGGATGCTCACGAAGACGGCGTGCGGAAAACGGTTCGCAATGTTCACCCGTTGCTCGAGCGAAACGTAAGTGTCCGTCGCACGCGTCATCTCGACTCGGTAACCGGCGCGCATCAATTCGCGCCGGGCGACGAGCGCCACGTCGAGCGTGAGATTTTTTTCGCTGCCCCAACTGCTCGACGCGCCGTTATCGAACCCGCCGTGGCCGGGATCGAGAACGACGGTGTCGATCTTTTGCGAATTTTGAATCCGGCTCGGCCGCAGGACCGGCTCGATGATTTTGCTCACGTCCATGACCGAAATCAGGTCTTCGTCGGCGCCGCTCAGCAGCGGAAAATGCGTCCAGAACTTGACGCCGTTGATGGAAAGCTCGCTGGTCCCGGCCTGGGCGCGGATCGTTCGACGCTCGCTGCGAAGTGAGACGGTGCGGCTGACGCGAGTGTATTCCGGGAACTGGTAGAACTGGGCAACGTTCGCGAAGCTGACGTACGGCCGGTTGTTCGGCCGGACGACATTCCAATCTTCGGCGGGCGCGATTGTTGCGATGGAGCCGACGAAAAGAACGCCGGCGACGGTCCGCCAGTTCTTCCTCGTGCTCATGCTCGTGCTCGTAATCGTTTTTGCGTCGTTCTTCAAGCGAATCGATCACGAGCACGACTACGAATATTTGCATTCGCGCATCGCGCCCGCATCATTCCTCGCGATGCCTGAGCTTTCGAAAACGTACGATCCCAACACCGTGGAACCGAAATGGTACGCGCGTTGGGAAGAAGCCGGCTATTTCCGGGCCGATGCGCATTCGTCGAAGCCGCCGTATTCGATCGTCATCCCGCCGCCGAACGTCACCGGCATTCTGACGCTCGGCCACGTTCTCAACAACACGATCCAGGACATCCTCGCGCGCCGCGCGCGCATGCAAGGCTTTGAAGTTCTCTGGCTGCCGGGCACCGATCACGCGGGAGTCGGGACGCAGACCGCGGTCGAGAAAAATTTGCGGCAGACGGAAAACAAGACGCGGCACGATCTCGGCCGCGAAGAATTCATCCGACGCGTGGTTGATTGGACGGAAAAGCACGGCGGCATCATCATCAAGCAACTCAAGCGGCTCGGTTGTTCCTGCGATTGGTCGCGCCAGCGGTACACGTTCGACGCCGATTACGTCCGCGCGGTCGAAAACGTTTTCGTCGATCTTTATCGCAAAGGCTACGTCTATCGCGGCCGGCGAATGATCAATTGGGATCCCGCAGCGCAGACAGCGCTTTCGGACGAGGAAGTGATCGCGCGGCCGCAAAAGGGAAAACTCTATTACGTCCGCTACGAATTGGTCGATGAGCCCGGCCGTTTTCTCGAAGTTGCCACCACGCGACCTGAAACGATCATGGCCGATACCGGCGTCGCGGTGCATCCGGACGATCCGCGCTATCGCGATTTGATCGGCAAACAAGTCTGGCGTCCGCTGCCGCGCGAGAAACTTCCCATCGTCGGCGACGCGGCGATTGATCCGAAGTTCGGGACCGGCGTTCTGAAGGTCACGCCCGCGCACGACACGCTGGACTTCGAGATCGGAGTCCGGCATTCGCTGCCAGTCATCGACGTCCTGCATCCGGATGGCCGGATCAATTGTCCCGCAGTGCCGGAGCTCGACGGTCTCGACCGCTTCGCGGCGCGGGAAAAATCGGCGGAGCTGCTGGCGAAAGCGAATTTGCTCGCGAAGGAAGAACCGCACGAAAACAACGTCGGGTTCAGTCAGCGCAGCGAAGTGCCGATCGAACCGCGTTTGAGCGAGCAGTGGTTTCTACGTTACCCGAAAACGAAGGAAGCGCTCGACGTGGTCCGCGATCACCTGATCCGTTTCTTTCCCCGGCACTGGGAGAAAGTTTACGCGCAATGGCTGGAGAACATTCGCGACTGGTGCATCAGCCGCCAGATTTGGTGGGGACATCGCATACCGGCGTGGTATCGCAAACAGAAGTCGGAGAACGGAGATCGGAAGTCGGAAATCTACGTCGGAATCGAACCGCCGCCGGATCCTGATAATTGGGAACAGGATCCGGACACGCTCGACACGTGGTTTTCATCGTGGCTCTGGGCCTACGAAACGATGGATGAAGAGACGCGGCGGAAATTTTATCCAACGTCGGCGCTCGTGACGGGACCCGACATCATCTTTTTCTGGGTCGCCCGCATGATCATTGCCGGGTTGGAGTTCCAGCCGGGAAAATCCGAGCGCATCGAAGACAACATTCCGTTCCGCGACGTTTTCCTCACTGGCCTGATTCGCGACAAGCAGGGACGGAAAATGTCGAAGTCGTTAGGCAATTCGCCTGATCCGCTCGATCTGATCGCGAAGTACGGCGCCGATGGTTTGCGGTTCGGCCTGATGCGAATCGCGCCGATCGGGCAGGACATCGCGTTCGACGAAAAACAAATCGAGGAAGGACGCAACTTCGCGACGAAGCTCTGGAACGCCGCGCGCTTCCGCCAGATGCACGGCCCGAGCGGAGCGAGCCCGCAGCTCGACGAGCAATCGCTCTCGATTTATTCGATCGAAGTCCTGGCGCGGTTCAATGAATTGCTGACCGCGGTCGAAGAAGCATATCGCGATTACAAATTCAACGAGGTCGCGCAGCGGCTCTACGATTTTTTCTGGGGCGACTATTGTGATTGGTTCGTTGAAGCGGCGAAGACCGACATCTTCAGCGAGGATGACGCGCGCAAGAAATCGGTGCTGGCGGTGATGGATTTTGTGCTCAGCGGAATTCTCCGTCTGCTCCATCCGTTCATGCCGCACATCACAGAAGAGTTGTGGTCGATCTTCGGTTTCGGCGGCGACACGATCCAGTTCGCGGGATTGCCCGCGGCGGTCTTGGAAGGAGTCAGCCCTCAAACGATTGCGAGCGCGAGAAAGACGATTGCCGGAATTTACGAGACTATCCAAGTTGGGCGGAATCTCCGCGCGGCGTCGCGCGTGCCTTCCAACAAGAAAACCAGTTTTGTTCTGCGTCCGGCCGCGTCGCTCGCTCCGAAGGAGCTCGCGACGATCGCGCGGCTGCTCAACGCCGATGAGGTTAAACTCGATCCGCAGTTTCAGGCGGAAGCCGGCGTTCCGGTCGCGGCGACACCGCTTGGCGAACTGCATCTGATTATCGCGACCGCCGATAAAGCTTCGGAACGGGACCGGCTCGACAAGGAGATCGCGCGATTGGAAAACGAAATACGCACCGTCGACGCGAAACTTTCAAACGCATCGTTTGTCGAACGCGCGCCGGCCGCCGTCGTGGAGGAACACCGGAAGCGGAAAACGGATTTCAGCGAGCAGTTGTCGCAACTGCGGCAGGCGCGGGCCGCAATGGATTGAAGTGGACGCGCTGAGTGTGGACGTCCGCGCCGCGCGATTCGAAATAGGCTTTCAGTTCCGGCGTGTAGAGCGAGTTGTCGTACTCGCGATTTAACTCGAGACAAACCTGGCCGCCGGGCTCGAGCTGGTTCGCCGCCAGATCGTCGAGGAAATATTCCCACTCGGAAATCTTCCAAAGCTTGTCGCTCTTGTGCCCGTTGAAACAAATCATGTGCGCCGTGATCACGTCGAATTTTTTGCCGAGATCGGGCAACGGCTGGTAGGCTTCGATCCGCCAGATCACGCGCTTCACTCCGAGCAGGTCGACCATTTCGGTGAAGCCATGCGTTTCATCGAGGTCCATCCCGAGGACGTCGTGACCCAGATAGTTGCAGATGTAGAGGAAGTAGCCGGTGCCGCACCCGATATCGAGGACGCGCTTCCGCCCGCCGAGGTCGAGCCCGAGATCGCGGACGCGCCGCAGATTAATTTCCATCCAGGGCTGGATCTCGAGATACTTCGGCCATTCGTCGCCGGGATTTTCCATCGCGTAGCGGTCGTAAATTTCCTGAAACTTCTCGCGGTCGATGGTCGCGGTGATTTTCGCCGCGTCGAAGCGCAACGGCGCCCGGCCGATAACCCATTGGCGGACATGCCGGCGTGCGCTGGTGAAAGCGTCGCCGCTCAGGATTTTTTTAATCTTGTACGATAACTCCATGGTGAAACGTGGGCGCCGCGGCGCGGCCTCCCTGCCGGGTTGTCACCCGGCCTTGGTTTCGACTAGAATCACATTGGCGCGCGCCGGATTCAAATTTGATGAGCATCTGGAAAAAATTGCTGTGGATCGCCGTCAGCCTCCTTGGTCTTGGAGCGCTGGCTGTGCTGGCGCTTTCCCGTGGCGAAAACGTGAGCGCGCTCTGGATCGTGACCGCGGGACTCTGCACGTTCGCGGTCAGCTACCGGTTCTACAGCAAATGGCTCGCGACGAAAGTCCTGGTCCTGAATAACGAACGCGCCACACCGGCGATCGCAAAAGAGGACGGGAAAGATTTCGTGCCGACAAATCGCTGGATGGTGTTCGGCCATCATTTCGCCGCTATCGCGGGTCCGGGTCCGCTCGTCGGTCCGGTGCTCGCCGCGCAATTCGGATTTCTGCCGGGCACGCTTTGGATTTTGATAGGCGCGACGCTCGGCGGCGGCGTCCACGACATGATTGTGCTGTTCAGCTCGGTGCGCCGCGGCGGCAAAACGCTCGGCCAAATGGTGAAGGAAGAAATCGGGCGCGGCGTCGGCGCGCTCGCGCTCATCAGCGTGCTGCTGATCATGATCATGATCATGGCGGTGCTGGCGCTGGTGGTCGTGCAGGCGCTGGCGAAAAGTCCGTGGGGCGTTTTTACGATCGCGACCACGATCCCTGTCGCGATGCTCATGGGGCTCGGGCTCAAGACTGGCCGGATGAGCGTGAAATGGATCACGATATTTGGTGTCGCCGGCCTCGCGTTCGCCGTTTGGGGCGGACAATTTCTAGCGAGCTATCCAGCGATCGAACATTGGTTTCGCCAGGATGAAAAATGGATGGCCTGGGCGGTGATGATTTACGGGCTGGCGGCCTCCATTCTTCCCGTGTGGCTGCTTCTGACGCCGCGCGATTATCTCAGCACGTTTTTGAAACTCGGCACCGTCGCCGCGCTCGCGGTCGCGGTGATTTTGTTGCGCCCGGTCTTGCTGATGCCGTCCCTCTCGCGGTTCATCGACGGCACTGGCCCCGTGTTCGCCGGTCCGGTGTTCCCGTTTGTTTGCATCACGATCGCCTGTGGCGCCGTTTCCGGGTTCCACTCGCTCATCTCTTCCGGCACCACCTGCAAGATGATCGCGCGCGAATCGCGGATTCGCGACATCGGTTACGGCGCGATGATCACCGAGATGATGGTTGCGCTCATGGCGATGATCGCCGCGTGCGTCTTTCAGCCCGGCGAATATTTCGCGATCAACACGAAGGGCGCGCCCACCGAAGTGGTGGCGAAGATCAGTGCGGCCGGTTTCCCGGTAACCGAAGCAGGCATGGAAAAACTCGCGACCGATCTCGGCGAGAAAACGATGTTTAACCGGGCTGGGGGAGCGCCGACTTTTGCCGTCGGCATGGCCCATATGTTTTCGCGCGTGACCGCGAACCCGACCGCGCTCGCGCTCTGGTATCACTTCGCGATCATGTTCGAAGCGCTCTTCATCCTGACCACGCTCGACGCCGGGACGCGGGTCGGGCGATTTCTACTCCAGGATTTGCTTGGCAATTTGTGGAAACCGCTCGGCAACACCCGCTCGTGGACGGCGAATCTTTTCTCGAGCGTGGTGCTCGTGGCCGCCTGGGGCTGGTTCCTGTATCAGGGCGTGATCGATCCGCTCGGCGGCATCAACAGTCTCTGGCCGCTGTTCGGTCTCGCCAACCAACTGCTTGCTGTCATCGCCCTTTGTCTCGGCACCACCGTGCTGATCAAGATGGGCAAAGCCCGCTACGTTTTCGTGACGTTGATCCCGCTCTGCTTCATGACTGCAGTTACCTTCAGCGCCGCTTATCTGAAAATCTTTTCCGCCGATCCCAAGCTCGGCTTCCTCAGCGGCGCCGATTCACTCACCCGCACCGCTGCGACATTATCCGATCCGACAAAAGCCGCCGAAGCTCTCCGTCAGGCCGCGATTTGGCGTTTCGACGCCATGGTCGCGTTCGCCTTCGTCGCCCTGGTTTTCCTGATCGCCGCCGGCGGCGCCTGGGAATGGTGGAAACTTCTCCGCGGCACCAAGCCCGTCGTCCTCCACGAAAGCGAATTCATTCCGCTTTCCCGCGTCGAGTCAGGCGGCGTGTAATCTGGCTTTCGCCGAATTGCGTCGGCCACCGCGCGCCAGTCGGCTTTTGTTACTGGTCCTCGATGGCGAAATTGACCGTCGATTTGATGATTTCCGCTTTGGCGAAATGGTTGAAGCCGAGTATGACGGTGCGGGTGGCGGTGAGAGTGGCGCCCTCGCCGTCGACGACGGTTTCGATTTCGACGAGGAGAGAGCCGTCTTTTTGCCAGCTCTTGGCGGTCGTTGAATCCAGCCCGGCGACGTGCGGGAAATTCTTTCCTTTCTTGGCCTTCTCCGGAATCTCGATCGAGAGGTCGGGTAGTTTGATTTCGCGAAAGGTGGAGCCGTCTCGCATGAACACGAAGAGAGACGTCCCGCGTCTCCAAAGGAAGGCGGTAAGCGCGAACCCTTTTGAGTCGGGTCGCCAAAGCACTGCTTCCATAGCGAAGCGTGCGCTCGCCCCCAGGTCCGGATCGGACTTGGCGACGGTCTTCAGGACTTTGCCCGATGCCTTCTCGATTAGGAGGTAGGTTTGTATTTCGTCTTCCGACTTGCTGCCGGAATAGCGGAAGGCAAAACGGCCGTCGGGCGAGGGGAACTCGATGGTTTTCTTCGGCGTTTCGTCCACGTCCTCTGCGCGGATAACGTTGGGGCTCGCGAGAACCAGCAAGGCGATAAGGATCTTTCGGAATTGCGTCATGGTTGTTGCGCCGAGTCCAGCTCGTGGGTCGTGATTTCGAATCTGTGGCCATCGGGACTGCGAAAATAAATGGAGTGGGAAATTTCGTGATCCTCGAAATCGAATCGCACACCGCGACTCCTCAATTCGTCCTGGGCGGCGAGAAAGTTTTTTCGATCAGCGCGAAACGCCAGATGCAACATGTCGATATCATTCGGCTGGCGCTGCTCCGCTGTCGCCGAATCGTGGCCCTCGCGGCGCGGAAACAATGCAATCGCTGTCGTTCCGTTGCCCACGAATACGGGGACGCCGTCCCACATTCCCTCGAAACGCCGCTCGAAACCGAGCACCTCAATGAACCAGGCGGCAGACCCTTCGACGTCGGCAACGGCCAGCGCGACATGGTCGATTCCTTCAAGCGTCATCATGTCAAAGGCAGCGGGATTACGGCGACAGAGCGCCGTCGCTACAGCGCGTCAGCATGGCGATATGGACTCGATCCACCGAATTGCCTTGTCGGCGAGTTTGTCGAAGGCGGTCACGGCCATGGCGAGATGCTCTTCTTTGGTGTCCTCGATTTTGTTGTGGGAGATGCCGTGGAGACTTTGGACGAACATCATGATGGTGGGGATGCCGGCGCGCGCGACTTCGGCGGCGTCGTGGAGGGGGCCGGAGGGAAGACGATGGGGTTGGGCGCCGGTGTCGGAGATGGCTTCGTCGCAGAGGGCGATGAGATCGGGATTGAAGAGGATCGGTTCGATTTGCCAGAGGCGTTCCCATGAGACGGTGACGTTGCCTTCTTTCGCGAAAAGTTCGCTGGCTTCCTGCGCTTCGGCTAGCATGCAAGCGAGCGCGGCGGCGTCGAGATGGCGCTGGTCGAGCGTGATCCGGCATTCTTCGACGACGCTCGTCACGATGCCGGGCTTGGTCGTGCAGGAACCGATGGTGCAAACGCCACCGTTCCGATCCGTGATTCGATAAATTTCGGGACTCATTTTCGCGGCGGCGAGGAACGCGTCTTTGCGGTGGTTCATCGGGGTGCTGCCGGAATGGGCGGCCTGGCCGTGAAAGGTGATGGCGTGACGCTCGACGCCGAAAGTTCCAAGAACGGTCCCGAGCGGCCGATCGAGATCAAGCAGCACCGGACCCTGTTCGATGTGGAGTTCGAGATAGGCGGCGGCGTTCTCGAGTTCCTTGCCGCATTCCTTTACCTTTTCGAAATCGATTCCCTGCTCGGCGAGCGCGGCGGGAAGCGCAATGCCTTGTTTGTCTTTCAGCACGCGCGCTTCGTCCATGTCGAGGTGGCCGGAGCAAGCGGAAGAACCGAATAAACTTTTTCCGAAGCGCGCGCCTTCTTCGTCGGCCCAATCGACGAGGCGGACAGTGACCGGCGGGCGACCGTTGTATTGCGCGTTGATCCGTCGAAGAATTTCGACGGCTGCGAGCGTGTTGAGACAGCCATCGAGCCAGCCCCCGTTCGGGACTGAATCGATGTGGCCGCCGATGAGCAATGCCTTCGGCGATTCGCCGCGCAACGTCGCCCAGAGATTTCCGGCTTCATCCATTCGCGCGTCCGGACAAAACGCCTCCAGTTTTTCGCGGAGCCATTTTCTCGCCTGGGCCCATGTCTCGGTGAAAGCCACGCGCTGGGCGCCATTTTCGTCGCCGGTGAGTTCCCGAAGTTCCTTGAGTTCTGCAATAGTCCGCGCCGGTTCCGTCTTCATCCGGAAAACAGATTAGGCAGCGCGGTTTCAAATCACAATCGGCAAGAGCGAGCGCGATTTGGATTTACCGACGACGGCCGGTGAACTAGAAGGACTCAATTGCGATGGCAGAACCGAAACATATCGAGGGGAAAAAGCCGGACCGCGAGATCCCGGCGGACAAGATTGGGGAACTCGAGCAGGCGAACGAGGAAGCGAGCGGGCGGACGAGTCCGTTCTGGGTGAAGTGCTGGAGTTGCCACAAATATCTGGCGAGACCGCTCTCCCCGCCGAGCGCGAAAGAGGCTTACACCTGCCCGAATTGCGGCGCGGTGAACATGCTCGATTAAGGGCACGGGACAGAGCCCGATTCTCCAGCGTATTTCGTTGCACCAAACCGGCCGCCTCGGCTAGATAGGCGGCGTGGAAATCTGGGTGCATCGCAACGGCCAATACGCCGGTCGCTTTTCCGAGTCTGCGATTCGCGATAAGGTTGCCGACGGAAGCCTGAGCGCGAGCGATCTGGCGTGGGACGAAGCGAAATCGGCGTGGAAACCGATCTCGGAATTTCTGGCGGCGCTGTCCGCGGCGAAATCGGAAGCGGCCGCGCCTTCTGTGTCTTCCGCTTCCGCCGATTCTCAAGCGAAGCTCGAATCGCCCGACGCCGCCCACAGGGCGGCGGTTACCGAAGAACCGAAAGCGGAGGCACCCTCGCCAAGCGAAGCGAAACCTGAAGTAACACCAGCGCGAGTAACGCCACCGCCGTTGCCCACGATGCCGATACCACCCGCCGGCCCGCCGCCGTTGCCGACGGTGGTCCCGAGTGCGACATCGCCAGTTGCTCCGCCATCACCCCATGAACCGCCGGAGGGCGAAACGATCTGGAGCCCGTACATGGCGATCTTCGGCAGCATCCTGCTGACGCCGGCGTTCGGTGGGTTCATTATCTGGCGGAACTGGCTGCGAATGAATCGCCGCCGGCGCGCGATGGTGGCAGCGCCGTGGTTTTGGCTGGGGTTCGTGATCATCGCGCTGCTTTTTTATTCGCGCGATCGCCTCGTCTGGATCATCTGGCTCGCGTATTTGCTCGCGTGGATCGGGTTCTCCGCTTATCCGCAAATTCGTTACGTCAACACGACGTTCAAACGCGAGCGGCTGCGCTCGGGTCTGCCGTTCGTGGCGGCCTGCTTTCTTTTTTTTGCCGGCTCCGTCACGTATTGGCTCACGTCGCCCAAGCCGATCGTCACGACACCGACGCTGGAACCGAGCCATGAACAGACGGTATCGACGCAGCAGCTCTCGCAATCGCACGATCGCGTATTCACCGCGGACGAGCTGCGCGACATTTACAAATCGTCGGTACTCGAAGTGCGCACGACCTGGAAAGAGAAGCGTTCGACCTTCAACAAAAAGGACAATGGCGCCAGCGGCACCGGCGTGTTGCTATATAACGACAGCGAGTACGGCTTGGTCGCCACGAACTGGCACGTCGTCGATCCCGGCGAAAACATGACAAGCGATTACAAGTGCGGCGTCCGGTTTTCGCACGAGAAAGATTTCGCCGATGTGGAAGTCGTGGCGAAGGCGAAGAACGATGTCGACCTCGCGCTACTTCTGGTCCGGCTCGAGGGAAAATGGACGCCGAACCAGTTTCCGATCCGGCGGTTGGACGCGATCAAGGAAGGCGAAGCGTGCATCGCGATCGGCAACGCGCTCGGCGAAGGGCTCAGCATTACCGCGGGAATCATCTCGCGTTTCGACAAGGTGAAAGACCAGACGTTGATCCGAACCTCAACCCCTGTCAGCCCCGGCAACAGCGGTGGTCCCTTGATCCTGGAGCGCGGCGGTTCGCTGGCCGGGATCGTGACCTTGCAATCGCGAATCACGAACGTGCAAAACGTGAACTTCGCCACGCCGGCCCAATATCTTCTCGACAAAGACATCTGGGATTTCGAATCCGGCGCGGACAAGGCGCACGAGCTTCTCGATAAGGCGATCGCGCAGGCGAAGAAGTAAGAGGTTGCGGCGTCCGCGGAATCTGGGGAGCGCACGCGCCTCGCGTGCTGGCGATGGCGTCTCGCCATCGTGAACTTCGTCCGGAAAAGATTGTTTCGGCGAGGGCGCCGAAACCAGCACGCGAGGCGCGTGCGCTCCCCAGAAAGAGAGTGGCGTTAGACCGTCGCCGGCGGTGCGATATCGTGCAGCTTCGGACTTACAGGGACTGGTTCACCGCCGCGACTGAGATAAAGGCGGTAAAGTTGTTTGTGCAGGTGCAACCAGCAAAAATAAATCGGCACCGTCGCAAAGTAGATTCCGACGCAGAGAACGATGGCGCCGGCCGCCATCAGAAGCAGACTGGCGGCGAAGAGGAAGAGTGAAGCGAGGATAATTTCTTTCCACGTCGAGGCGATGAACCGCTTGATGAAGGCAAAGTTGAACGCCGCCACAAAATCCTGAGTGAGCGATGCCCGAATCGTCAGCGGCGTGAGCAGCACCATCATGCTCACGATAAGCACGACGTAGAACACCATTAGAACGATGAACAGGAAGGCCGCGGCACAACCGCTGGCCGAGCTGTGATTGTTCGGCGTCAGCAGTCCCAGGATCATCGTCGTCGGCACGATGATGACGCAGGCGGCCATCGCGATCACCATGCTGCTCACGAACGTGACCAGGAACGGCCAGAGGCCGCGCTCGAGATATTTGCCGAAGTTGTTGAAATCGAAATCCGGGAACGTTTCCGGCCGCTCGTCATCGCGTCCCCAGAACCCGGTGATCATCCAGCCCTTGATCACGATCTGCCCGACGAACGGAATGAAGACGCAGACACCCGCCAGAAGCGTGTTCATCATCCACTTGGGACTTTTAAAATAATCGCTGACCGAAGCGGTGTAGTTCATCGCGCCGAACGATGGTGCTGAGGTCGATGGGTGAATGTCAATTCGCAAACGAATCCGAGTTTGGCGAATCAGCGCACGTTGTAGACTTCGACGACCGCGTTGCCCGTGGTGCCGCGAGCGCCGCGGACGATGGCGGTATAATTGCCGGCGGGAAGCGTGGCGACCAAACCGCTTTCGACCGGTGACGAGGGAGCCAATCCAATCGCGGCGAGCTCGACGGCCTGAAAGCCGTCTTCCTGCCAGTTGTCATTAAATTGAAGGAGGTTGCCTTGGCTATCGCGCAATTCCAGGGTGGGGTCATTCAACGGCTGAGTCGATCCGGAGGTTGAACTGAAGACGGAGGGACCGATCGCGCGGACAGCGACTTGCGACGTTCCTTGTTGCAGAATAAATCCGGCGATCATCACGTTGTCGTTAGTCTGGACGCCGCCGCGGGTGGCAATGTTGGCGAGACGCGATGCCGCCGGCTGAGGGTCGAGATCATAGACTTCGACGAGGCCCGTGCCGGTGGTGGAGTTGGCGCCGCTGACAATGGCGGTGTAGTTGCCGGGTGAAAGCGACCAAACGATCGCGCTTTCATGCGGATCGTTGGGCGGAAGGCCGGTAGCCTGAATCTGAGCGGCCTGGACTGGATCGTCCTGCCAATTGTCGTTTGTGATAATGGCGTTTCCGTTTTGGTCGTACAACCCGAGGAACGGGTCCATCAATTTTCCCGGGATGGGGATGGATGGGCCAAGGGCGCGGCTGATGATTTTCTTAGTGCCGCTGCCATCGATGATCAGCCCGCCAATGAGAACGTTGTCGCCGGTGCCCACATTGCCTCGCGTGGAAAGATTCGCCGAAATTCCGGTGAACGCCGATTTGTGCCCGAGGACCGATTCCACGGCGAGTTTCGCGTCGATCAATCCCTGGCCGTCGCCCGGCGCAAAGCCGTGGCCCAGTTGGTTGGTGAAGGCGGTGAAAAGCGACGCGCCGGAACTGGTAATGCCGGTGACGCTCGCGCCACCGAGGACGTCGGCATTATTTCCTCCGGCGTTGATGCCGGCGAAATCGCGATCGATGCCGAACGAAATCGTTTTGCCGCTGGTGAAGGTGTTCCCGAAGTTGAGAGTGAGGACGCGATTATCGGGCGACAGGCTCGACGTCACGTTAACACCCTGGGAATTTTGACCGACGGTGAAGGGAAATCCGAGATCGGCGCTCGGATCGAAAATCAGAGCCGTGTGACTCAAGTCAATGATCAGTTGCTGCAAAGTAACCCCAGCCCCATTGCTCCACTGAAGGGTGAAGAACGACGGATTGGTCGCACTCTGGTTGCTATCGTCGCCAGAGGCTGTCAGATCGAGCGTCGAACCGTTCGCGCTGATGGTCGCACGCGAAAAATTTGGATCGAGATCGTGCGGGAACGTTGACTGTTGCAGCTTGGCGCGAACCTGATCGGGAGTGAGCGATAACGGACCGCCAGCCGCTTCAAAGAGCAGCGCGGCAAAGGCGGCCGCGTTCGGCGCGGCGGCGCTGGTCCCGAAGAAATTTGGGAAACCGTCATTGTCGTAGTCCGATCCGGGATCCGTCGGAAAGAATGAAGTGTCGACGCCGTCCGCCGCGGCAAACTCAGGCTTCACTCTGGTCTGGGGAGAACTGAGACGTTGCCCTTGAGCATTGAAATAAAACGGGAGGTTACCGCCGACGGCGTTGAAGGATTCGATCGCCGGTTTGTAGGGGCCCGGCGGAGGATTCGTCTTATTTGGGTTGTAGCCGCTGACGATGTTCGGCGTGTTGTCATAAACGTAGGCCGCCACCGCATTCGCGTTCGTAGCCGTCGGATGGCCGAAGAGTGTGATAACGTTTGTGCTCAAATACGGCCCCGTGACCGCGCCGGCGCCGTCGGAAATCATGCGGAGATGGGTAGCCGTCGGCGGATTTGCGGAGGCGAGGCTGATGACCAGCTGATAGGTTGTGTTGGGACTGAGATCGACGATCTCGAGCGGCTCGCTCGTTGCGAAATTATTGTCCGTGCCGCTGATGGAGCCGAGAAAATTTCCAGCGGCGTTGAAAACCAGCAGATTGTAATCGGTGGTTACTCCGCCGGTGTTGAATGGATCGTCCCACTGAAATACCAGCTCGCCCGGATCGCTATCGGTGGTGACCGACATCACAATGGAAGGTGTGCCGCTTGTATTCAGATTCTGAAAGCCACCGGCATAGAGCGAAGACGGAACGGTGCCAAAATGAATGGTGGGCGCCGACTGAATTCCGGTCTCGACCGAAACGATGTTGGCGCTCGCGTCGTAGCCGCGGTTGCCGCTGTTCCCCGATGCGGAAAAGTAGACAACCTTTTTCCCAGTCAAACTATTGCTGGTCACGACGTCATCGATCGTCTGGGAAAGAAGTCCGTCGGAGAAGAATGGTTCGTCGGAAAATCCGATGTCGTCGACGATGATATCGCAAAGGGCCTGCCCGGAAGTTCGCAAATTGCGGATGCTGTTGGCCATCGAAGCCTGAGTCGGCCCGCAAGCGGCGAAGGCGATCTTTGCCGCCGGCGCGATGTCGTGGACGATCTCGGCCATGGCCCGGCCTTCGTCCGTCGAACCGCTGCCATTGTCGTCATTCAAAACCACGACCGGCTGGGTGTAGCCGTCCGGATTCCCCGGTCCCGGCAAATCGCCCGATGCGACCCCGACGCTCGCGCGCGGCACATTCTTGGCACCATCAAACGAGTCGGAGACAATCCCTACGGTGATTCCGCGGCCGATGATTCCATCTGGGGTAAAGATCCCCGGCTTATTCACTTCGGCGGCGTGTTCCACGACGCTGCTTTCAGCCGTAACGGCGCCGACGCGGCGGACGGGCTTCCGCGCCAGGGTAACACTGCGCACTCCGGGAAGATTTGCCGCGGCCGCGGCTTGCGAGAGCGGCAACCGCACCGAAATCAAACCGCTCCGCCAATGCTCTTCGATCGCGGTAACCTCCAGGCCGAGCGCGATCAGCGCAGCCTGCACCTCAGCGATCGGCCTTTCGCCGTTGAGCTGGACGTTCGCGACCACGGGACCGGAAGGGTCGACGTTAATCATCGGCGCCGAAGCCAACCTGCTTTGTAATTCCACTTGATCGCGCTGCGATATTTCAACGAGTTCCTTCAGGCCAAGCCCGAGGTTTTCCGGGAGTGGAGGAACCGTCTGGGCCTGGACTGCGGCGGCTGCGAAAAAAATGACAAGGTACCGAGACAAGGTGTTCATCAAACGGCGCGGGAACCCAAAAGTTGCGCGCCGAAATATGGCATGCGTTTGATAAAGAATCATCGCGGGCCGGCGGCGGTTCGCGTGTCCTCTTGCGCGGTGCCGTCGTGCAGTTCATCCTTAAATATGCACAAAGACAAACCGCCGGGGATTTTCGATCTGAGCGAGCGCTCGATGCGGTACGCGGCGGGTTTTTGTTTCGTCGTCGGGTTTCTGATCAGCGTGCTCGTGCGGATCGGCGTGGTCCTGGCGCGCGAACATTTTTCGCAGCCGACGCCGTGGTCGGGACAGTGATTCGAAAAAAAGTTTGCGGCGCAGGTTGCCTTTTTGACGCGAATCGCAGAAAGTCCCGCCCGATCAATCCGTGATTCCGTCGGTTGCCGCCCCGCAATCGCCGCCCCGAGTCCCGCCCGGAGCGAGCCGTCAAATCGAACGAAAACTATGCTACGAACCATTTTGTCCATCGCCATTCTCACCAGCCTCGCCGCGGCCAGCGTCGTGCAGGCTAATCCCTCGAAGAAGAGCAAAACGATGACTTCAAACTCCACCGCGAAAATTGAGCCGGCTGCGCCGCTTGCTTCCGGTTGGTCCTACGCGAGCGGCGTCTGGACTCATGTTGACGGCTACAAGCTCGTCAACGGTCAGGTGGTTCGAAACGGAGTCGCGACCCACAAGAAAGCGCCTCCGCCACCCACTAAAGCGGACATGGATGCGGTCATGAAGAAAAAGCCCGCTGCCAAGACGGCCGCTGAGCTGGCCGCGGAAAAGGAAGCGCAACGGCAACGTAATCTCGCCCCGCGCCCCGCGCCGCAGACCGGATTCCATTTGTAGGCGCTCCCGTTCGTCGGCGCGATCCGTGTCCAACGTTCAGGTTGGTCAACCGCCGCTCGTCATGATTTATTCGTGACCGCGACGGGCCTATAGCTCAGCGGTTAGAGCAGGGGACTCATAATCCCTTGGTCCCAGGTTCGAATCCTGGTGGGCCCAGCCTTCGCTTTGGCGCGCAGCGGCAACGCGAAGGCTGCCACGCCGGAGTGTAACGCAGGCGGGCTCGTTTTTTTGCTAGCACGCTTTCGCGCCAAAGACTACGGCTTGGCAGGCCAGCCCCCATGAATCGCTTTTTCTACGTCTACATTCTTGTCAGCGAAATGGACAACGCGCACTACACAGGAGTTACCCAAAATCTGCGAGAACGCGTTCGCGATCATAACCGTGGTGCATGCCTCTACAGCGCGAAGTCCTGGCCGTGGAGATTGGAGACCGCGATTGCCTTCACTTGTGAAAGTAAAGCGCGCGCGTTTGAGCGGTACCTAAAAAGCGGCTCCGGACGCGAGTTCGCCCGACGCCACTTCTGAGTCAGCCATATCCATTTTCGATTTTCCATTTGGAAAGCCCGGCCTCGCTCACTTTGTGAGCTGCGTTACGGCGAATTTCGATTAGAACGGTGCGGTGCGACGTACCCTCATCGCAATTGCGGAGCTGCTCGTTCTCTCGGCGTTGATCATCGCGACGCGGTGCGCGAATTTCGCTGACGTTTTTGTCGGCGGAGAAATTTATTTCACGGACGCGGATTGTTACGCTCGGATGACGCGGGTTCGAATCTGCCTGGAACATCCGGGGACGATCGTGCGCCATCACGGGTTTGAAAATTTTCCGAGCGGAACAACGCCGCACACGACGGCGCCGTTCGATTATTTGATTGCCGTGCTCAGTACGCTAATGGGCGGCGCGATCGATGTGGCGGGCGCGATCGTTTCGCCGGCTCTGGCATTGCTGACGGGTTGGTTTCTCTGGTGGTGGTCACGGCGAATCCGGTTGCCGTACCGAGGCGCGTTGCTGCTGCTTTTCGCACTTAGTCCGATTCTCGTGCACGGGACCGAACTGGGACGGCCGGATCATCAATCGCTCGTGCTCGCGCTCATTGCCATCGCGCTCTGCGCGGAATGGACGCTCACAACAACGGATTCGCGCGGGTGGAGCGTAACGAGTGGGGTTGCCTGGGGGCTGGCGCTCTGGGTTTCGCTTTACGAACCGCTGATCTTGCTTGCTATCCTCGGACTCGTGCAATTGATCGCGGCACGGAAAATTTTCCTGACGCGAAATCGCCTGATCGGTTGGGCGGTTTGCGGCGCACTCGTTTTGCTCGCGCTGCTGATCGAACGCCGATTGCCTCCATGGCCGGCGACGGGCGAAACTTTTTCCAACTGGGCGGCGACGATCGGCGAGTTGCGCGCGGTTTGGCCTAACGACCCAGTCTGGTTACGCTGGACTGGATTGTTGCTGATACCGTTTCCCGCATTGCTCTGGATCGCGTTTCGGTCGCGAACGATCCCGGTTTTCCTGGCCACGCTTCTCACTGCGAGTTTTGCTCTGACAATCTGGCAGGCGCGCTGGGCTTATTTTTTCATGATGCTTTTCGCGCTCTCACTCCCGATCTGCCTCAGCTTCATCAAGCACCGAATCGCGGGCTGGACGTTGATCGCCATTTCGTTCTTTCCCATTTTGAAAGATTGGGACGAAAGACTTTGGCCTAACGACTTTCAACGCGGCGCAATCGCGGAACGGCGAATGGAAAATATCGGCATGCGGCAAACCGCGCTGCAGATCGACGGACCATTTCTTGCGCCCTGGTGGTGGAGTCCAGCGATCGCGTATTGGTCGCGCCAACCCGGCGTCGCCGGTTCATCGCATGAAGCGCTGCCCGGGATTGCGGACAGTGCGCGCTTCTTTGCAGCGACCGACAGCGAAGTAGCGAAGTCGATTTTGCTCAAAACGAAAGTGGCCTGGGTTCTCGCCTACGATGCCGACCGAACCGTCGCGAATTCAGCCGCCATCCTCGGTTTACCGCCGCCTCAAACCCCCTTGGGAAAGATCCTCGACCGGACCCCGTCGCAGGCTCCGCCGTTCCTCCGGCTCTCAGCCCAAAATCCAGCCGGTAAACTCTTTCGCGTGCAGATTTTTCAGGAAAAATAGGATTTCCGCCGCTAATCCGTTGACAGCGTAAACCCACGTCACCATAATGCCGCGGTGCTGAAGAAATTCATTCCGCAAAAGCCCATGTCGTCGATCGGAGAAGGATCGTTAAGCGCGGGCACTGAGGAGGGCAATGGTCTCGCACCCCGCGAGGAACCACGGGCAACACCAACAATCGATCCAAAAAAATATATGGCTGAACATTCTGGCAAAGACATCCTTTCGAGCGACGTAGAAATCGAAGGCTCGATTAAATTCCAAAAGGAACTCCTCATCGACGGGAAGGTTAAGGGGGAAATTAATTCCGACGGCATCCTGACTATCGGCGAGAACGCCAACATCAATGGCGAAATCAAGACGAAGTCGATCACGGTCTACGGCAAAGTGCAGGGCAACATCACGGTAGCGGAACGCTGCGAGCTGAAGTCCCGTTGCACCTTGCAGGGCGATCTGAAGGCGGCGCGTCTCGTCATCGAGGAAGGCGCGACCTTTATCGGCAAATCAGAAGTCACCAGCGGCGGCGCGACGAAGCCCGCCAGCACTGCTCCGGCCCGTCCGGAAATCGTTCGGAACGAAGAGCCGGCCGCAAAACCCGCGTTCGGCGCTCGAGTCTAAGACAGTCACCTTTCGCCAGAGCCGCCAGTGGCCGCAAAGCCGTCTCCTGCAAAAGTCAGTGTGGAATGTCCACACTGCGGCTTTAAACAGATGGAGTATGCCGCGGCCAAGAGCACGATGTGCCGCCAATGCGGCTCGCACTTCGCGCCCCTGGCGCCGAAGCAGGAAATTCGGCTGCGACCCAAAGAAGAACGAGTCGAGGCTGCCGTCTCCGCGAGCGATTCTTCGCTCCGGCAAAAGCTGGAAGGATTCTGGAACAAGCACCACAGTTCGGAGATCGAATGCTTCGAGTGCAAAGCGCATCACGAAGTCAGTTCCGCGGCGACATCGAGTTTTTGCCCGAAGTGCAGCACGCACATCGACCTGCGGAATTATAAAATCACCACGAGCTTCAGCCGTTCGATCAAGACCCAGGGCGAGATCCACGTCACCCCGAAGGGCGACCTGAGCAGCACCACGGTGACCTGTCGCTCCGCGATCATCGAAGGAAAAATGCGCGGTAACATGAATTGCCTCGGCACCGCGACGATCAACTACGTCGGCAAAATTCCGGGCCGCCTGCTCGCGGACTACGTCGTGGTCGATCGCAAATCGGACGTGCATTTTTTCCGGCGCATCCGAGTGAAGAGCATTGAGATTCGCGGACGAATGACGGGCGAGATCATTGCGGAAGGCACAGTCGCGATCCATCGCAACGCCTTGCTCGATGGCAACGTCACGGCGAAATCAATCTCGGTGGAGAAGGGCGGAATTTTCATGGGCCAGCTGATCATCGGCACGTCCGGTCTCGCGCAGGGCGAATTGTTGCCGGAAGCACCGGCCGCTCCCGCGCCAGCCACGACGACGGAAGAAGCGACGCCGTTGGCGGTGCCCCACGCTTTGCCCGCGGCCTAGGCCGGGCTCAATGCAAAAGCTGCGTCCACGCAGTCCCTACGAAAAGTTGGGCGGATACGTGCATCTGCCTCGCTTGATCGACAAGGCGAAACTCCATCGCAAGGGATTGCTCGACGGTTATAACTACAAGACCGTCGGGTTCGACAAACATCTTCTCGCGTTCCTCCGCCTTAAAGGCGACGCGTTCGAAGAAATCGCCAACGAGCTCGACGACGACGAAAAAATTCTCGATTGGGTAAAGGCGAACGCCGCGAAGCATTCGGCCGAGGAGATCGAGCATTGGAACCAGACAATGATCGCGCGTCATCCCGATACCGCCGCGAAGAAAGCGCGCTTCGTTCATTTTCTGAAAGAAGCCGGCGGCGCCGGCCGGAAAGATATCAAAACCTACTTCGACCTCATCGAGTTCGACGAAGGAAGACTTCGGTAGGGGCGGTTCACCGAACCGCCCGCGACGGACGCGCCAGATGATTCCCGGGCGATTGGGGTCAATCGCCCCTACCTGAATTGCGCGAAGATCTGGTTCGCTTCCTCCAGCGTCTCTTTGCTGCCGATGTCGAACCAGGTGCCTTTGATCTGAAATGTTTTCACCGGCTTGCGCTGGTAGAGCCATTGAATGAATCGGCCGGGTTGATCGGGATTGTTCCCGGCGGCGATGTAGGTCGTGAAGAGCGGCACGATCTCTCGCGAAAAATAATAGAGGGCGATTCCCGCCATCGTGTTTTTCGGTTCGGGCGGCTTTTCTTCGAACTGAGTGATCACTCCATCGGCGTCGGTCGTGATGCTCGCGTATTTTTTCATCGCTTCCAGATCGCCGACGTCATAAGTCGCCAGCATTGCTTCGGAGTTTTTCCCAGCTCGGGCAAAATCGGCGAGCGGTTCGCTAAAGAGATTATCGCCCGCGACCACGACCAGGTTGTCCTTCGCCAGATCGTGCCGAGTCACAGCGAGCGTGATGTCGCCGATCGCGCCGAGCTTGTCGGAATCATCGGTGGAACCGTCATCGATGATCTCGATCGCAAACTTCGGACGCTTCTTCCGATACTCCTCGGCCCACGCTTGAAAATCCTTCACGAACTTGTGGTTCGTCACGACATAAACGCGCTCGAGATCGGGAACCGGCGTGAGATTGTCGAGGACCCAATCGATCATCGGTTTGCCAGCTACTTCGAGAAGCGGTTTCGCTTTCGTCTGGGTCAACGGATAGAGCCGGGTCGCGTAACCGGCGGCGAGAATGAGCGCGTTCATGGTTGATGGAATCGGCGGTGAAACTAGACGGAAACCGGCGCGCGGCTAGCGCGATTTACCGACGGCGGCTTCCTGCAATCGGTGCAAGAGCGCTGCGATCCGCGCTGAATCGGTGATTTTTGCGCGGGTCGTCCGATCCGCCACGTAGAACGTGTCGATCGCCGCGCCTTTTTCGGTGCTGATGCGCGAAAGGGCGATGGAAACATTTTCCTGGCCGAACGCGGAGAGCAATTCGTAGAGCAACCCGAGTCGGTCCGGCGTCTGGATTTGGACGAGGGTGTACGCCGGATGCGTTTTGTTTTCCACGGCGACGCGCGTGGGAAAACCAAGGCCGACGCGGTTGTGTTTCGCAATCTGGCGGCGCGCGCGTTCCAGTAACGGCGCGAAATCGAAATCGGGATCGATCAACGCGGAGCGGAGCGTAGATTCGACAAGCGCCTGGTCCCGCGGGTCGGTCACCGCGCGGAAACGCGGATCGCACACGCGAAAAATATCGAGCACGACGTTATCGCCGCGGGTGTAAATGTCCGCGCTCAGAATGTTCAACGGCACCACGGCGAACGCGCCGGCAATTTTTGCGAGAAACTCCTGGCCATCCCACGCGCAGAATGACGCGATGCTATGGCCCTGCTCGGGAAACGCCTGCCACGCCACCGCGGGCGCCAACGGCGGCTCGTCGCGCTGGTAAAGATTTTCCAGGAAGCGTCGGAACAATTTCAGGTGCGAAACGATTTCGTCGGTCGTGAACGCGCGGAAATAATTGTCCGGCATCACTTCGAAGTGGGCTTCGACTTCCTCGGCAAACTCGGCCCCGAGTTTTTCGGTCACGCGAGTCTGTAATTGTTCGCGCTCGATCTTTGTCTGGGCGAAGAACGCTTCCTGGTCGGACAAATAGTGCGTCGTCGATTCGTAAAGCTGCCAGACCAGCGACTCCTTCCAGTCGGACCACGCATCGGCGCTGGTGCCCTGGCCGTCGGCGAGCGTCAGCAGCATGAGCGCGTCGAGATTCGGTTGATCGCGAACGATGCCGGCGAATTCGACCGCGGTTTCCGGATCGTCGAGGTTTCTCTGCTGCGCCATGTTCGAGAGCGTGAGGTGATGGTCGACGAGCAGGACAAGCGAACGCCGTTGCGCTGCCGAGAGCCGGAGCCGGGCGGCGGCGCCTTGGGCGAAAAGCGCGCTCGCTTCCGAATGCGGACGCGCGCCGACGGCGCGGCCGGTGTCGTGAAGAAGCAGCGCGAGATAAAGAACAAACGGGTCCGCGAGATTTTCGAAGAGGCGCCGGTAACCGCGGAACTTCGTCTCCTCGGTGTGCATGACTTCGTCGAGCTTGTCGATGCAGACCAGCGTGTGTTCGTCGGCCGTGTAGCGATGAAAAAATTCATGCTGCACCAGGCAGGTGAGCTGTCCGAATTCCGGAAGGTAACGCCCGAGAAAATCGACGCGATGCATCATGCGCAGGACGCGGCCGACTTCGCCCTTGCGCGAGATGATGCGCTGAAAAATTTCGCGAGGCTTCTTGCTGCTGCGAAATGCGCCGGTGATCAGCCCGAGATTGCGGGTGAACAAATCGGACAGGTCCGGGCTAAGCTCGAGCCGGCGGGCTTGGGCCACTTCGAAAACTTCCATCATCGTGGCCGGTTCCTTTTCGAAAATATCGGAGCTTTGGGCGAAGAGCTGGCCCTGCCGAATCCGGAAACGCCCGAGCCGTTCCTCGGTTGATTTCAGGCGCGGGAGGAAACTGAAAAGCGAACGCGTGGTGGACGAAGAACGGCCGCTGGCGAATTGCTCCGTGATCCGCTCCGTGACGCGGAAAATATTTCGCGTGTGTTCGTAGTAATCTTTCATGAGCGCTTCCTGCCGGAGCGTGCCGCGTTTTTGCGCGTAGCCGAGCCGCGCCGCGATCTGGTCCTGGACATTGAAGTGAAGCGTGTCCGTGGCGCGGCCGGTCGCGTAATGAAGATCGGTCCGCAGCCGCAGAAGAAAATCGTAAGCAGCCTCGATCCGCCGCCGGTCCGGCTCGCTCAGCCAATCTTTGCCCACCAGATGCGTGGTCGTAAGTGCGCCTTCCTTGAAGAACGTCATCCACAGTAAATTCTGGTAATCGCGCAATCCGCCGCAGCCACTTTTTAAATGCGGTTCCTGCACGTAAACGGTGTCGCCGAATTTCGCGTGGCGCGTCGCCTGGTCCTGCATCCGCAGCGAAATGTATTCGCGGACATGACCGCGCACGCAGTGTTGGCGAAACGCCGTCCGAAAACGCGCCGCAATGGCGGCATCGCCCGCGAGCGAACGCGACTCGAGCATGGCCGTTTTCGTGAGCATGTCCTTGTTCGCCTGATCGACGGCTTCGTTGATGGAGCGCGTCGAGTGGCCGACTTTGAAACCCACGTCCCAGAGCAGGTAAAGAATCTGTTCGATGACCTGGGCCGCGTAGGGCGAGATGCTTCCTCGATTTTTCTCGTGGAGAAACATGATGTCGACGTCGCTGAACGGATTGAGCTCGCGACGCCCGTAACCGCCGAGTGCAAAAAGGGCGAGCGGGGTAGGGGAAACGCCACGATCGCGCGCTGCAAAAGTGACCGCCGCCTCGAAGATCCGTTGCATCAGCACGTCGATCATTTCGACGCGGAGCGCACAGATCTCGCGGCCACCGCCGCCGTATTGATGGCGAAGCCGAAGCCGGTGCTCCTCGATCTTCAGGAATTTTTTGTAGAGCGGAAGTGATTCCACCGGCCGCATCGTCCGGGCTGCGGCGAGCTGGCGCTCCGCGTGCGCGAGAACTTTTGCGAGATGACGGGACGCGGGCACTTCGGATTGTAGATTTCAGATTGCAGATTGTCGATTGATGGAGCGGCCCCGCTCAATCTGAAATCTTCAATCTTAAATCTGCAATCCTCAGAGCTCGATCGCGTAACGCTTCATCTTGTTGTAAAGCGTCGGGCGTTGAATGCCGAGAACCTGCGCGGCTTTCTTCTTGTTGCCGTGGCATTGGGCGAGCGCCTGGATAATGGCGTTGCGCTCGAGATCGTCAAGATTTTGGACGCTATCTTTGCCGGGGCGCTCCACATTTTGCAGCGCTGCGGGCAACTGCACTTCCGCCGGCAATTCTTTCACGCTGATCTTGTCTTTCCGGGCGAGGACGACGGCGTATTCCATCGCGTTTTGCAATTCGCGAACGTTTCCCGGCCACGAGTAATCGAGCAATTTCTGAAACGCATCCGGCAAAATTTCCGGCTCGGGTTTTCCCAGTTCGGTGGCGAACCGTTTCAGGAATGTCGAAACCAGCGGGGGAATATCTTCTTTCCGTTCGCGCAACGGTGGGATCTCGATCTGGAAAGTGTTGAGCCGGTAATAAAGATCGGACCGGAGCCGGTTCTCCGCGAGCGCGCTCGAAATCGGCCGGTTCGTCGCGGCGATGACGCGAAAGTCGGCCTTCAACGTTTTCGTGCTGCCGAGCGGGCGATACTCGCGTTCCTGAAGGACGCGGAGGAAGCGCGTCTGAAGTTCGGCCGGCATTTCGGAAATTTCGTCAAGGAACAGGCTGCTGCCGGCGGCGGCGGCGATCATTCCTGGAAAATCGTTCGTCGCGCCGGTGAACGCGCCTTTAACGTAGCCGAATAATTCGGATTCGATCATCGCCTGCGGAAACGCCGCGCAATTAAGCTTGATCATCGGTTTGTCCGCGCGCCGGCTTCGGGTATGAATCACGTTCGCGATCACTTCCTTGCCGACGCCGCTTTCGCCGGTGATCAGAACATTCGCTTCCGACGGCGCCATCGCGTCGATCAACTCCTCGATTTCCTGGAGCGCCTTGCTTTGGAAAACCGGAGCGAGCCGCGTCTCGGCAATCTCGAGGCGCTTTTCGAGCTGCTGCGTTTTTTTTCGGAGCTGCTCGGTCTCGCGGAGGAGCGATTGTTTCTCGAGCGCTTTTTCGATAAGGCTCAGCAATTCCTCCGGCGCATACGGTTTGCTGATGAAATGGTAGGCCCCGCGCTTGATCGAT
>Ga0307470_10000105_pt1 | contig 58177 bp, 53 predicted proteins | sample atmos_gasesAM3C__FD_204565 | JGI IMG/M metagenome (GOLD analysis project Ga0307470, IMG submission 204565) | Hardwood forest soil microbial communities from Morgan-Monroe State Forest, Indiana, United States - atmos_gasesAM3C_05 | ecosystem: Environmental > Terrestrial > Soil > Temperate forest... | reverse complement strand
CCTATAGGCTCCAAGCCTAACCCTATAGGCTCCAAGCCTAACCCTATAGGCTCCAGGCCTAACCCTATAGGCTCCAGGCCTAACCCTATAGGTCCCAGGCCTAACCCTATAGGCTCCAGGCCTAACCCTATAGGCTCCAGGCCTAACCCTATAGGCTCTGGACCTAACCCTATAGGCTCTGGACCTAACCCGTCAGGCGTTTTCAACAGATTAGACGGTCTTCCACGAATGCGGCCTGAACCGAATGAATTACGTATCCGCACGGCTGTAACATTGATGTTGCAGGTCTGTGATGAATGTTACCGGCGCTTCGCCGTAGAAGACTAAGGCACGCGCGCGTCTCCAGCGGGCGGTGCAGTATTCTCCTCCCGAACTCATGCACAGCACTCTACACTCTCGCTGATCCGGGCGTCAGGCGTTTCGTCCACACGATCCAGCACATCAGCTCGCCGCCGTTCCAGTCTGGCTTGCCTATTGCTCTACAGCATGCCAGGAGAAGCAAACAAATGAAGAAAGCGCTTGTATCCCTCATCATGTCCGCGGCACTGGTCACGGCCGTCGGCTGCTCGAACTGGAACAGGATGACGCCGAAATCGCTCGACAACGGGACGACGGCGACCGAGATCAAGAAGAACCTGCTGGGCGATCGCCTGACCGGCGTCGATGTCGACGTCACCGATGGTGTCGCGACCCTGAGCGGCCACCTGCCCAACGCCTCGGATCGCCAGAAGGCGTACGACGACGCGGCGAAGGTCACCGGCATCAAGAAAGTCGTCAACCGCATCGACGTACCGTAGCTAGCGGCCGGAGCGCTGGCAGCCTCGGCGGCGTCTCGCCGCCGAGCAAACTACCGCTGGATGCGCTATCTGCCAATGGGTTCGGCCCCGCAGGGAGCCTGGGCGGCACCCGTGCGACAATCTCGCCGATGCGATTAGCACGGCTTCTTCCACTGCTGGGTGTGGTGACTTTCGCAGCGACGATGTTATTCGTCCCGCGAATCGCTCAATCGCAGAGCTACCATGATTTCGCTGACCAGCGGCGACTGCTGCCAGGCGTACCCAATACACTCAATGTGGTGTCGAATGCGGCGTTCCTACTCGCCGCCGCAATTGGCTTTGCCGCGGCGGCGCGAGCAGATAGGTTTCGGACTTCCGCGGAGCGCGTGGACGCTCTCGTGTTCTTCACGGGAATCGCGCTCTCGGCCGCCGGCTCCACGATTTATCACCTGGCCCCTTCCGACTCGACTCTGCCGTATGACCGAGCCGGCATGACTGTGGGATTCATGGCCTTCGTTGCCATGCTCGCGCATGAGCATTTCGATGTGGGCAAATGGCTTCTGCCGGCCTTGCTGGCGATTGGGCTGGGAAGCATCGGCTGGTGGATGTTGCGGGACGATCTGCGACCTTATGGTTGGGTTCAATTCTTCCCGATCCTGGTTCTGGTGCTCATTGCCACCATCGGAAGGCCGCGGTACACGGGTGAGCGGATCACATTGGCGATTGTATTTGCGGCATACGGTGCCGCGAAGCTATTCGAAACTGCCGACCAATCGATTTACGCGGCCACTGCAAATCTGGTCAGCGGCCATACGCTGAAGCATCTCGCCGCCGCCTGCGCGCCGGTAGCAGTAGCGCTTTGGATTACTCGACGTACTGCCGTTGAGCCCCAAAAGGAGATAGAGGCGATTACGTCCGCGGTCGTCCCATGAGGCGCGAGCTCGTACCAATGAATTGGCGAGCGCGCCGGGCATGGGACCGGCCTCTCCTCATCGGAAGGGTCGGGAACGATGCCGAGGACTCCGTGGGCGCTCCGATGGTGGACGTTCCGATTCATCCTCATGAGGGAGGTTGGGAAATCCAAGTTCGGCCGCCATGGTGTGCCATTCGGACTGAAAATCGGGGCGCGAATGGTGCGGAAGGCTGATGCCGCGCGCGTAGAAATCAATGTGAAGCATTTCCGCCGCCCATGCGGCTGCCATCATGTCGGCCGGCGTGGAGGGCTCTCCGGAGACGGGAATCGCTCCTTTGGGCAGCCCGAAGGTCGGATTGAGAATCAGATCGTAGGCCTTCGTCTTCGTATGGTCGGTCGCTGCGACCAGCGTCGCGAGAGCTGGCTGCGGAGCACTACCGGCACCAACGCCCTGACCGTCCTCCCGGATCGAGACAGCGTATTCGGCGCTGTTGAAGCGGAGAATCATCCTTCGGCCGCCAGGCGTCGCCGCCCATTTCACCAGGCCGGAGCGCGTCGCTTCAGCGCTGTCCCTGATTTGAACTTCGGTGAATTCCGGTCTCGCGCTCGCGTCGAAGCGGATGCCCTCGCCCGCAAGACGGAAACCGGTCTCGTTTGTTGAGGTCCGCGGCGGGATCCTGTTGGCCGTTGCCGCGCTCACAACGAGAAGAACAGCGGCAATCGCAGTGCGCATGGAGTTCCCTGACATCCTACCGCCGTCATCTCCGCACGGCGTCGATCACATATTGGCCGCCGAGCGGAAGCCAGGCCAGGCGCGCCTCGAGCCACCGCCAGACGGCTCCGCGCCAGGGGAAGAAGAGAATGTAGCGGGAGCGAATGTCGGACAGGCCGGCGGCGGCGAACCGGCGTCTCGCTTCGGGCTGCGCCAATAGAACCGCGTCGCGGTCGAGCTCGCAGCGGCCGACCACCACGCGGGTCAGCGGATTCCACGGGTTGTGCTCGCACAGCAGGACGATGCCGCCGCGCCGTGTAACGCGCGCCGCCTCGGCCATGAAGGCCGCGCGCTGGTCGACGGGCACGTGGTGGAGAACGCAAACGGCGATCACCATGTCGAAGCTCTCATCAGCGAACGGCGTGCGGATGCCGTCCGCGGCGATCATCCGGCCATCGCGCGCCGCGGCCTGCCCGAGGCTGGCGATGGAAGGGTCGATCCCCCAGACTTCGGTGAGTAGCGGACGCAGGCGCTGTGTCAGCAAGCCGATGCCGCAGCCGATTTCGAGCACACGGCCGGCACGGCCGGCAGCGTTGGTTGCCCAAGGCTCGGCCAACGGTGGCGCACCAAACGTTTCTGCCGCGCAGCCTCCTAGCCGGCGCGTTGCGTCGAGAATATGCCGCACCTTCGCTTCGAAAAAGAAATCGTGCTCGAGGCCGACGACCGTCAAGGCCCGGTCCATCTTCTGCGAATAGTCCGCGCTGTGCTCGTCGAAGCTCAAGCCGCGGCCTCCTGTCGTGGATGGAAGAGAGCGTTCAGTCCCTGCTCGAGCGGCCGGGCCGTAAAACCGAATGCCAGAAACGCGCTCTCGGTGTCGTAGCTCTTCGGACTGAACAGGCGCGCCACCTGGTCGGCATAGAGCGGTGGCTTTTCGATCCGCAGAAGCGCGAGCGCCCGGGCCGCGAGCGCGAGCAGGCTGGCAGGCACGCCGATGGTCCGCGGGCGCGTGTGGAAATAGGCCGCCAGACGCCGGATCAGTTGCATGTAGGTCATTTCTTCAGGCCCCGCGAGAACGTGTACACCGCCATGGCTGGGCGCACTCACGGCGCGGCAGATGCCATCGATGACGTCGTCGAGATACACCGGCGCCAGCCGCGGGCTGCCGTCCCCGGCGACCGGGACCCAGCGGCCCTGGCGGCAGCGCTCGATCAACGTCGAGATGCCCTCACCGCCCGCACCATAGACTTCGGCGGGCCGCAGGATGTTCCAGGCCAGACCCGATTCCCGAACGATTTCCTCGGCCCGGATCTTGGATCGGCTGTAGGCGCCGCCCGCGGGGTCGATCGCGCGCGTGCTCACCAGAGTGAACCGCTGGACGCCCGCCCGCCGTGCCTCGGCGACCAGATTCAGCGTGCCGAGAGCATTGACCTCGGCGTAGCGATCGCTCCGGTTGGAGTGCGTGACGGCCGCCAGATGGAGAACCTGATCGCAGTCCGTGCATGCCCCCGCCAGGCTCTCCGGCAGCGTCACGTCGGCGCGGACCGACCGCCAGCCGGGCGGTAGGGAGGCCGATGCGCTGCGATGCAGGACCGCGCCGGTGATGCCGCGCCGGTGCAGCTCTGCGATCAGCGGACCGCCGAGGCGGCCGGGGCCTGTTACCAGGATCCTCATTTCCGGCGTCCCCGCCGGAGCTCCCGGATCCGGTAGCGCAAGAGATTGCGCAGGAACTCGAAGACGGCCGCCAACTTGATGAAGGAACGCCGGCCGGTCAGCCCGAGGAACTCTGTTTCCGTCTCCCCGATGCGAAGTCCGAGACCGCGAGCCTGGATCAGGATCTCGGCGTCGATGAACCAGTCGCTGGATTGCAGGGTCATGCGCTCGAAGGCCGCGCGGGTAAAGATCTTCGGCTTGGCGTTGATGTCCCGCGCCGGAACCCCTGGGAAGAGAACATGAAAGAGCCCGTTGAAGACCAGCGAAAAGATCTTGCGCTTGAGGCCGTCGCCGCGCTGCCTGCGGTACGTCATCGCCAGATCGAGCTCCTGTTCGCGGAGCAGCCGGTAGATCCGCACAAGATCCTCGACCAGAACCTGGCCGTCGCCATCAATGACCGCCAGGTACTCACCGGTGGCCAGAGCCAGTCCGCTGCGCAAGTCCCAACCCATCATTCCCTGTTTCTCCACAGCCGAGCACACGATGCGGGGATCATCGGCCGCAAGCTCCCGCACCACGTCCGGGGTCGTGTCGCCGCTGCCGGCCACATAGTTGCCAACCAGCACGAGCTGATAGTTGTCGATGCCCGCATCGAGCAGCGCCTTACTGATGCCTGCCGCGAAGGAGCGCGCGGCCCCGCCGGAGCGGTAGCACAGGACGACGACGGAGAGCTCCGGGCGCATAGAGGAAGCCCTGATCTACTCCAGCAACAGAGCCCGTTGCCGCAACGTCAACGGACGTTCCACGATGCGGGCAGCGGGCCGATAGCCAGCCAGCGCCGCGGCGGTTCCGCCCAATAGAGGGTCACCCTGCGGACTGGAAACCAACCGCCAGGTTCCGCTCCGATTATCGAAGTCCAGGATCACCAGCGTCTCGTAGGGAAAGCGATCGGCCGCACATGTGCCGGCGTCGAAGCACTCGGCCTGCTGCTCGTGCCAGCATTCGAGCCCCTCGGGTGTGGCACGGCAACCCGTCCCTCGGTCGGGGGCCATGCGCAGGGCGTGTATGCCAGGGTCGTCATAGAGCAGTACGAGCCAGCTTTGAGCCAGATAGTCGGCTTCGGTCGCGAGATACAAATCCGGCGTCGGCGGGCTGCGGAGGATGATACCAGTGCCGGGTGTCAAGGCCGGGGCGGTGGTAACGATCGACAGGAGCTCTTTCTTGTGCAGCCGCCAGGTCGAGACCCAGAGGTCCTGACGCTCCAGTCCTCCCCAGACTCCGAAACCGACGAAGAGGACCGGCACGAGCAGGAAAGCGGTCCGGAAACGAGGCCATCGTTGCACCGCCCAGCCGGCCAGAACCGCGACCGCCAGCGATGCCCACGTGCGCGACAGGATGTGCGTGCGATAGTGGATTTCAGCCATCTGCAGCCCGGCATAGGCGGCATTCGCAATCAAGGCCATCGCAGCGAAGATCCCAACCAGCAGGAGTATCCGTGTGGTGCGCTCCGGCCGATCCGGATTCTGTGCCCGGAGTGCCCGGAACGCGAACCACGCCGCCGCCACTCCTGCCGCGAGTGCCATGGCCCACAGCGGAATCGCCGCCGGCGGCCTGGGATACCAGGTTGGGTGTGCAAAGGCCCAGCGCCACGGTGCGAAGTTCTCGCACCACAGGCTTGTCGTGCGATCGAGACGCTCCGCGAGAGGCATCGGCCGCATGGCCACTGCCGCGTAACTGGTGGGGTCGTGCAGAAACTGCCACTCGACCCGGGCAGCGGGAGCCAGCGTGAGACCGACCGCGGACAGCACCAGAAGAATCCGGAGCCAGGCCGCGGTACCGCCACGCCAGAACAGGAGCAACGGTACGAACGGCAGGGCGGGGATCGCGACGTCGATGGTCCAGATGCTGATCGCGGTTGAGACGCACGCGACCGCGATCCAGCCGGCGCTCCCGCCCGCCAGGTAACGCAGGCTGCAGCCGACGGCCAGCAACAGCATGAGCGCGCTGATGTTGTAGGCCACAGAGGTGAGATTGTTGGTCAGGTAGTCGCTGGTCGCTGTGAGCGTCAGGCAGATCGCCAGGAACTGAGTGAGCCGCCTTCCCGGCAGCAGCAGCCGGACGATCCAGCCGGCGGCGAGGGCCTGCCCGAGCCAGGTCACGCCGAAGATCAGGTGCAGGGTCCAGATGGGCTGCGGCGTAGCGAGCGCCAGGAGGAACGGCAGGGTATTGAGGCGCCGCAGGGGAGCGACCACCGGGGTCAGCGCGGCCATGAAACCATGGCCTTGAAAGTGACGCGCCAGCCGCAGCGACAGGGTGTCGTCCTGCCACATCCCGCGCATCGGCACGGTCAGCCCCCAAACCAGAAGGAGCAGGACGCCGTAGAGCACACCGTCGCTGTTCAGTCCGTCCGCGAGCCGGCGCGGCCACCCGCCCCGAACTGCCGGAGTCTCACTCAACACCATCTGCCGGCATGCTATCTCCTTTCCATTGCAGCTTCCGGCCGGAGCGCTGGCAGCCTGCCCTGAGCGGAGCGAAGGGTCCTCGCCGCTGCGTGTACCAGCGATGTTTGGGATCCGCCGGCCAGTTGAGTGACGGAGTGAAGAAAACGAACGCCTGACACCCTTGGATTCTCGAGGGTAGGTGCGGCGCATCTACCGGTTGTCGTTGCACATCCCCTGGTCTGTCGTGCGCACACCGAGGTTTCTCCGGAACACCGTGTGGTCTGTCGTGCATACCGCCGAGGTTTCTCGGTAACACCATGTGGTCTGTCCCGCGTACCGCCGAGGTTTCTCGGGAACACCATGTGGTCTGTCCCGCGTACCACCGAGGTTTCTCGGGAACACCATGTGGTCTGTCGTGCGTACCACCGAGGTTTTTCGGGAACACCATGTGGTCTGTCCCGCGTACCGCCGAGGTTTCTCCGGATCACCATGTGGTCTGCGTTGCAAACCACGCGGTGTAACAGCGCGCACCACAAGGTGAAACGCGCCAACCCGCGCGGTGTACAGCGCAGACCACGATGTGAAACGCGCCAACCCGCTCGGTGTACGGCGCAGACCACCAGGTGAAACGCGGCAACCCACGCGTGTTTACCCTGTTCACGTGGACAGAACGAGCCGTCGAGCTTCCACCCGACGGCTCGCGCGCAAAAAATTGACCAACTGCTAACGTTTCACGAGGCCGGTCTTCACGCCGCCGAGATAGGTGTCGACGACTTTGATGTCGCTGATCTTCGTTGGATCGCCGTTGGTCGGCGGCCCTGGTTCGTAGAGCATCGGGTCTTCGCTCAGGACCACGAAGTCGGCCACCTTGCCCACCTCGATGCTGCCCAGCCAGCGGTCGAGCTCTTTCTCTTCCGCGGCACGGATCGTGATGGCGCGGAGCGCTTCGAGAACCGTGATCCGTTGATCCGGACCGAGCACGTGCATAGACGAGGGCTTCAGCCCAGGGTAGGTCCAGGTTTCGCGTGTAACCGCCTGGCGCACGAACCACAACGGCCTCGGGACCGAAACCGTGGCGTCGCTGTGCAACGTGAAGGGGATACCGTAATGCAGATCGGAGCCTGTGGGATCGATGTTTTGAGCGCTGTCTTTACCGAGCTGACGCTCCAGGACATCGCCCCAGTAGGGGACATGACCGATCAGATGGCTGAACCGCAGATCGAGGTTCGGAACGGTCTTGCCCTCCACCAGAATCGGCTTGCGCAGACCCTGTGCGCGAGCCCACGGCGCTTCCTCGCCATTTCCACTGATCACGGTCGCATGGAGTATGGTCGCGGTGTGGTCGTTGCGCTTCTGGTCCAGCAAGCTGGAAAACAGATCGAGTGCATCGGCGAAGGCCCGATTGCCGTTCGCGTGAAATTCGAAACGCCATTCGCCGGACTCCCACAGCTTCTTCAACGTCTCGTTGCGGAGTTTCACGAGCTGCTCCGGGGTGTAGTTGCTCCTCCCGTCGGGAGGCCGGCACTCGCTTTTCTCCTGATAGGACACCGGCGCCTGCAGCGCCGCCGTGCAGCCCTGGGTCGAGCCGTCCAGAAGGATCTTGATGGCGCTCACCCCCAAGTCCCGCGGTAAACGGCAGCCGTCCGCCGTGGGGTAGCAAGCCGGCTTGATCGGCATCGGCACGCCTTGCGAGTCCTCGGTCAACTTCTTGTCCACCATCTCATAGGCGGTATCGGGCTTCACAATGGACGCGATTCGGATCCCCGATCCCGGCAATTTGGCCAGCAGCCCCCACGCGCTGACCTCGTCCGCGCTGTCCGCCATGGTCGTGACCGTCGTCAGGCCGGCCGTGCGGAAGGCCTTCAGCGTCTTCCTGACTCCTTGGAGACCGCCACCGAGGAGACTGACGTACGTATTCCACCGGTCACCACGATCGTTGAAGACCTTATTCTTGACGGCCTGGAAGAAGGGGGAGTAGCCGGGTTGCTCGGTTAGAAGACCCGTGTAGCAGTCAATCTCCCCAGTGTCCACCGGGCTCTTCTCAATGCACTTCGGTGTCCTGTTCCACTCGCCTCCTTCAGGGAACGGCCCAGGTGGCCAACTCTTGCCCTCAACCTTGAATACCTCTCGCAGCGCAGAGAAGGCAGCGTGATTGACGTAGCCGAAATGCCCTGATTGATCGATGATAAGAACCGGCCTGTCTTTCGTCAGATTTTTTTCGATGTAATACGCTGGCTCCTCCTTGAATGCCGCACTCGGGATCTCCTTGGCTATCAACGTCGCTTTGGCGTATGGCTGGCGCGACGGATCGAGATTAATGCCGACAAGGAAAGTAGCGTTGAGCTTCTCGCGCGCGTCGGCGTCGAGCTTTTTCGCCTCGGCCTCGAGCTTTTTCCTGACGACGCCGAAGGTCTCCTTGATGTACGGCTTGCAGCCCGCCGTATTGGCCGAAGCATACGGACCAGGGAAACACGGCCCGACCAAATAGGCCAAGCCGCTGTACGTCGTCAGCAACGCGTCGAGGTGCAGGTGGGCGTCGAAAAAGCCCGGCAGTAACGTTTGGCCCGGCTTGAGTCTGATCACACGCAGGTCGCCACCGGCCACATGCAGAACGTCCTTCCTGCTGCCGACAGCCACGATCAAGCCACGCTTGTCGACCCCAACGGCTTGGACGACCCGATTGCTGCCGTCCATGGTCCGGATTTTGCCGACGAAGATCTTGACGATGGGGCCGAGTGTTGGCGTTTGCGCCAGCGCCGGTGCCACCGCCGCCACCGTACATAGCAGCAGGAGCGCGAGGCGCGCCGCGCAGGCGCAGAGACTTCCAATCGACACTGGCAGGAGCCTGCGTGGCGCAGGGTGATCGTTGAACAGTTGACGCAGCTTTTCCTCGAATTTCATCATGATCCTCTTTCTTTCTGCACTGCTGAGTGAACCCGGCAGTAACTATGGAGTGCTGCTCCCCCGTAGTCATGAAGTTCCGTCATTTCGGAGACTGGCTGCTTACGGCAGCGTCCGCTGGTACGCCGAGGGCCGGTCAGACCGAGTCCGCGGAGTGGGACAGGAACCGATATCCCCGGCCGGGGACGGTGACGATGTATCGCGGCCGCTGTGAATGGCTCTCCAGCTTGGCGCGCAGGTTCCGAATGTGCCTGTCGACGACGTTGCTCTCCGCCACGTAGTCGGCGCCCCAGAGATAGTCGAGAATCTCGTCGCGAGTCAGGAGGCGGCCCGCGTTCGCTGCCAGCAGGTAGAGCAGACTCTGCTCGAGGCTCGTGAGGTGAAGCTCCGCGCCGCCTGCACGCACGCGTCGGTTCAGGATGTCGATTTCCAGGTCGCCGAGGCGAAGCAACGGCGTAAAGACGGCGGCATCGCGATACGTGCGCCGCATCACCGCCATGACCCGCGCCACCAGCTCTTCCGGGGAGAACGGCACGGTCAGGATGTCATCCACTCCCTGCTCGAAGGCCGACAGTTTAGATTTGAGGTCGCCGCGGCGTGTCAAGGCGATGACGGGCAGGCGTCCTCCTTCCAGTGTCGCGGCGCCGAAGCGTTTCAATATCTCATTTCCCTCGATGTCCATGTCCAGTATGACGAGATGGGGGCTCCAGTCAGTAGCCGCAGAAGTTGCTTCCTGGCCCGTTGACGCCACGCGCGTGATGTAGTGTCCGTGGTTGAGCGCCAGACTGACGACATCAGCGAGGACCCGTTGGTCGATCACCAACAGCGCACGGGCCGGGCCTCGCAGCCGCTGATCCCGCGAGGGATCTTTCTCTGAATGCGACGAACGCAAAGCGCTTATCCTCTCGACGGGGACGACCGAACGGGCTGCGCTGCACCAATCGCAACGGCACAACCTTCCTATGTGGGGAGACCTGGCTTTGATGCCGTAGGTCGATCTTAATGGCCGGCTATCCGGGCTGGCAAGCTCTTCGTCTGACCGACAACGCCTCTATGTCGCTTGCTGTAAGAGCGGCAGATGCTCTTTGTCGCTGCACGCAAAACTTAGCAAATTAAAATCGATCGATCGCTACTTCACAAGAGGAAAATGGAACTGCTTACGCGCCGGGCAGCCTTTTCGTCGAACAATGAAACTCCGACAGAAAAGCATCTGGAGCGGGCGACGAGATTCGAACTCGCGACCAAGAGCTTGGGAAGCTCCTACTCTACCAACTGAGCTACGCCCGCTCACCGGGTTGGGCGAGCGATTGTACCTCACTGCCCCGGGGCGAGACTATTCATTGGACGGACCGAGTCGGGAGAGCTCTTCCCAGAGATCATCGAGCTCGATCACCAGGTCGCGGCAGCCCGGCACGAGATCCATCCGGCCCTCGGTGGCCCGCGCGGCGCGCGCGTAACGTCCGCCAAGCAGCTCGAACACCTCGAGCGACTGCAGGCTCGGGTCGAGAATCCAGTAGTACCGCACTCCAAACGCCGCGTACTCGTCCATCTTCTCGATGCGGTCACGCCGTTCGTCGCGCGGCGAGGGAGAGACCACCTCCACCACGATGTCAGGCGGTACACGCACGATTCCGCGTCGCGGCAGGTGACTCCCGTCGGAACCGAGGTACACCGTGACGTCAGGCTTCCGACCGCGATCCGCACGCACGGCATACTTGGCTGCGGACCCGAACACGAAGCCTTCCCGGCCCAACCAGGTCCTGAGCACGTGAACCAAGCCAGGACACGACCAGCTCATGGACCAGATCCGGCACTTCCTCCGCCTCGAGACGGCCATCGACCAACTCGCCCGGCTCATCCTCGGGCATGGCCGCCCATTCCTCGAAGTTCATGGGATGTACCTCACTGCTGCGGGGTGATGTACTCGCTGAACAGGCGGAGGAAGGCGCCCTTCGGGCCGGTCAGGTAGGCCGTTCCGCGGATTGTGACCGGCTCGGTGGAGGCGATGTGTCCGCCGCGGGCGTATCCCCAGGCGGAGATCGGCAGCGATCTGGCCTCGCCGGGGCCGAGGTCCATGTTGATCGGGATCGAGGTTCGACGGATGGTGAAGGCGCCTGAGCCGATCGTCTGGATCTCGACGCGGTTGATCTTCACGGGCTGGTTGGTCGTGTTCGTGACCGACAGGGCGAAGGCCAGGTTCAGCGCGCCGTTGAAGGTGTAGGCATTCGCCGGCGATTCGTACTGCTCCAGATGGAAGGTGATGTTCGGTGCGTTCGGGTCGTCCTGCACGCTGGATGCACAGCCGGCGAGAACGACCAGGAGCAGAACCGCGCGTCTCATCGCATCATCATCCCGCGATGGCCGGCAACCCGGTGGCCTGCTCCAGGTCCGCCTCCTCGGCGATCCATTCGTTCGTGCGGAAGGCGCCTTCCCAGCGGGCGATGACGACTGTGGCCAGGCAGTTGCCGATGACGTTGACGCAGGTGCGGGCCATGTCCATCAGTTCGTCGACACCCAGGATGACGATGACGCCCTCGGCGGGGAGATTGAACGACGCCAACGTGCCCAGGAGGATGACCAGCGAGGCGCGGGGAACGCCGGCTACGCCTTTCGAGGTCAGCATCAGCGTTAGGAGCATGACGAGCTGTTGCGCGAAGGTGAGATGTACGCCGGCGGCCTGGGCCACGAAGATGGAGGCCAGGGAAAGGTAGAGAGTCGTGCCGTCGAGGTTGAAGCTGTAGCCGGTGGGCAGGACGAAGCCGACGATTCGTCGCGGCACGCCGAGGCGCTCCATGTTCTCCATCGCCTTCGGCAGCGCCGATTCCGAGGAGGTGGTGGCGAAGGCGATGGTGGCCGGAAGCTTCACAGCGCGCAGGAAGTCGCGCAGCGGCACGCGGAAGAGCAGCGCCACCGGCAGCAGCACGCAGACCAGGAAGACCACCAGCGAACCGTAGAGCGTCAGCACCAGCATGCCGAGGTTCTTGAGCACGCCCAGGCCGGAATGGCCGATGGTGTTGGCCATGGCCGCGCCGACGCCGACCGGAGCGAACTTCATCACGAACTCGGTGAAGCGGAACATGATGTCCGCCAGCGACTCGCACCAGGCCACGACGGGCCGGGCCTTCTCGCCGATCGACGTCACCGCCAGCGCGAACAGGACAGAGAAGACGACGATCTGCAGCACGTCGCCTTCCGCCATGGCCTTGAGGATCGAGGCCGGCGCCAGGTGCGCGAGGAGCTCGCCGAATTTCTGCTGTTTGGCCGGGGGATCCGGGGCGCTCAATCCCTTCCCCACCGCGTCGGCGGCCTGAGACGCTTTCAACGCGGCGGTGGCGGTATCGCCGTGCGCGGCGGCATCATTGGCTTCCTTGGCCAGCTTCGAGGCGCGGTCGGCCAGGACGGCTTTGTTCTCCTCGGTGTGGACGCCCGCAAGCGACACGCCGAGGCCGGGCTTGGTGAGATTCACCGCGCCGAGGCCGATGAAAAGCGCGAACGTGGTCACGATCTCGAAGTAGAGAAGGGACTTGAATCCGATGCGGCCGACCTGTCGGATGTCGCCGGTGCCGGCGATGCCGATGACCAGCGTGGCGAAGATCAGCGGGGCGATGATCGACTTGATCAGATTCAGAAACAGAATCGACAACGGGCGCAAGGACATGCCCAGCTCCGGCCATCGCCAGCCGATGAGCACACCGATCACCAGACCGATGAAGATCTTCTGCGTGAGGGAGACTTTCGGAAGTGCCATGTGCGCGGAAGTGTAGGGGAGGTGAGCACGCGAGTACAGGGTTCAGAATCCGTTGTCGGTTATCGGTTGTCGGTTGTCCGGACTTGCCAGTTAACGCAGGAACGAACGATTTGAGACTCACGCGGAGGCGCGGAGTGGCGAGGATTGGCGCATCGTCAGCGAGCGGTGGGAGACGAAGTTGAGTAGTAACCAGCCGTGAGCGCGTCTCAAAAGGCCGATCCGCAGATGACGCAGATGAACGCAGATAAAACCAGATAAGACCGTATCTGCGTCTATCTGCGTCATCTGCGGATGGTCGTCCTCTGCGACTCACACCGCGATTTCGGAATGAATCCGTCGAAACGATACGATACGGCCATGCGCAGAACAGTCATCGCCGCCGCTCTCGCCCTCCTCACCTCCACCGCCCTGCACGCCCAATGCGCCGACATCGCCGGAGTCCTCGGCCGGCTCGACGGCGCGAGGATGAAACTGACCGTGGAGAAGCTGGTCTCGTTCGGTACGCGGCACACGCTCTCCGATACGAAATCGGATACGCGCGGGATCGGCGCCGCGCGTCGCTGGATCTTCGACGAGCTGACGCGCGTCGCCGCCGCGAGCAATGGCCGTATGACGGTTTCGTATCAGTCGTCGATGCAGCAGGGGCCGCGAACGAACAACACGCCGGCGGAGATGATCAACGTCGTGGCCACGATCCGCGGCACGACCGATCCGGACCGGATCTACATCGCCACCGGACACTACGACTCGATGAACTCCGACATCATGAATTCCACGCTCGATGCTCCCGGCGCGGACGACGATGCCTCGGGTGTGGCCGTGATCATGGACGTGGCGCGCGCCCTCTCCCAGCATCCGCTCGACGCCACGGTGATGCTCGTGGCCGTACAGGGAGAAGAGCAGGGACTGCTCGGGTCGCGAGGACTTGCCGAGGAGGCGGTGGCCAAGAAGTGGAACGTCGAGGGGATGATCACCAACGACATCGTCGGCGGCACAGTCGGCGGCGAAGGCGACATCGACAATCGCACCATCCGCATCTTCTCGGCGAACACGAAAGGAGCCGGCGACGGAACCTCCCGCCATTGGGCGCGCTTCGTTCGCGACGGCGTCCGCCTCTACCTGCCGCACGTCAAGCCGCGGCTGATCTACCGCCTCGATCGCTTCGGCCGCGGCGGCGACCACTCCTCGTTTTTCGAGAGAGGCTTCCCGGCCATCCGCTTCACCGAGGCCAATGAGGATTACAAACACGAACATCAGACCGTGCGCGTCGAGAACGGCGCTCAGTACGGCGACCTGCCGGAGTTCGTCTCCGGCGATTACATGCGCCTCGTGGCATCCGTCAACGCCGTCGCCCTCGTCACCGGCGCCTGCGCTCCGGCCGCGCCGAAGAACGTGAAGGCCACAGGCGCGGTCACCAACGACACGACACTGAGCTGGGACATGGGAACGGACGCCGACCTCGCCGGCTACGAAATCGTCATTCGCGAGACGACCTCGGACGATTGGGAGAAAGTGATTCCTGTCGGAAAAGTGGCCCGCTACACGCTCAAGGACTTCACGATCGACAACGTGTTCATGGGCGTGCGCGCGGTCGACAGCGACGGAAACCGCTCGCCAGTGAGGACGCCGGATGAAAGGCTGCCGGAACTGCCGGCGCGGAGCGCGGTGGCGCCGGCGGCGGCGCCGAAGTGAGTTGACCTGTCATCCTCGCGCCGCCGAGCCCCTTCTGCTTCGCTCAGGGCAGGCGGCGGCGGTCCGGCCGGCCAGCGGCCGGCGCCACGAGCGCTCCGCTCCCCTACGCCTTCTTGATCGACAGCTTCGCCGAGTGCGGCTCGACGAGGATGCGGGCGGAGTCGGCAGTGTGGCCGCGGCGTTTCTGGATGGGCAGCCTGGTGTAGACCTGCGTCGAGAGGATCGAGGCATGGCCCAGGATTTCCTGCACGTCGCGGATGTCGGCGCCGGATGAGACCAGCATGGCCGCCATGGTGTGACGCAGCGAGTGCGGGGTGATGTGGCGCTTGATCTCGGCCAGGCGGACGTGCTTCTTGAAGATGTTCTCGATCGAGTAAATCGTCAGGCGCGTTCCCGAGCGGCCGACGAAGAGCGCATCGGTGTTCAGGGTGCGGTCGGCGCGCATCTCCAGATAGGTCATCAGCGAATCGATGACGACGTGCGACGTGATCGTCACCGTCCGGCCGCGGGTGGCGCGGCCGATGATGTGGATCTGGCTGTTCTCCATGCCGACGTCGGAGACGTTCAGGGCCACCAGCTCGCCGATGCGGATGCCGGTCGAAAAGAGAAGTTCCAGGATGACGTTGTCGCGCACCGCGCAGAAGTAGCGGTTGCGTCCGCCGGCGGAGTGATCGCGCGATCCGGAGAGCGCGCCGATCTGATCCTTCGGCGCGGCCAGCAGCGCGCGCACTTCGCGCGAGGAGAGAACGGTGGGCACGCGGTTCTCCACCGGCTTGCGGATCTTCAGCTTGCGCGCGGGCGATTCGTTGAAGATGCCCTTTTCTTCGAGGTAGCGGAAGAAGACTTTGAGCGCGGCCACCTTTCGCCGGATCGAGGTATCGCGATACGGTCCCGTGCCGAGCTTGTCGAGATACTGCTCGAGGTGGTCGGGGGTGATGTCGACCATCTGCGCATTGTCAACGTGGACGTGAAACTGGCTGAGGTCGGATTGGTATGCGCGAATCGTGCGGTCGGACAGATTGCGCTCCGCTTGTCCATGGTGCAAAAACTCGGCGATCGCCTCTTGTACGTTCATCAGTGCGCTCACGTAGAAATAGATTTATTGCTGGTTGGGGGACTCCGGGCAGTGTAGTTGGCAGGTTTCGATTGTCAAGAATTATTTGCCCGATCGCGTTATGCTGTAAACGCATGAAGGCAGCGGGTTTGACGGGCAGCAGACACCAGCTTCGTCGACGTGCGTTGACAGCAACGTGAAAGGCCAGAGGCTCTTTGTTCGCCCTATCGAGACCGCGGATGCCGGCGCGGTCCGCGCCTTCGCCGCGCAATACGGCGGCTCGCCCGAGCCACGTCTGGGCCTGCTCGGCAAGCTCGTGGGCGAACTGGTGTCGGTGCTGTCGATGGAAATCGAAGAAGACGCGGTTCGCGTCGTCGGGCTTGTCGTTGCCGAAGAGTTGCGCCGTAAACGCATCGGACGCGTCATGCTGAACGAGCTCGCGGCACTTGCGGCAAAGCTGGAGCGACAATGGCTTGTGGCCGATGTCACCAATGCCGAGTTTCTGCGGCACGTCGGTTTCATCGAAGAGAATGGCCTGATGAGGCGGAGGGTGTGATGGAAAGCAGAAGGCAGAAGGCTGAAGGCAGAAGGGACGGCGGAAGGCTGAAGGATGAAGGCAGAAGGCTGAAGGGACAAACCAGAAACCAGAAACCAGAAACCAGAAGGGGGACGGGACTGGTTTCTAGTTTCTGGTTTCTGGTTTCTGGTTTCCGCGTTCTGACTTCTGCCTTCCGTCGTCCGCCTTCTGCTTTCCGCCTTTTGCCTTCCGCCTTCCGCCTTCCGCCTTCCGCCTTCTGCCTTCTGCTTTCTGCCTTCTGCCTTCCGCCTCCCGCCTTCTGCCTTCCCCCACAGTCGCTCGACGACGTGCGCCTTTTGCACGCGAACAATCAGCCCGACCTTTACGAGAGCGGCCTGAAGACCCTGACGCATTCCACCGATGCGCGGACCAGAGGCCGCGCGCTGGCGTTGCTCGCTCTCTTCTATGTCGACCAGAAACGGACGAACGACGCGCTGCCGATGCTCGGTCAGGCGGCGGACGCCGATCCGCTGGCCGCGCCGTGGCTTCGGCTGCGCATCATCGACATCGACGGCGCGGCCGGCAAATGGGCGGACGCCCTCATCACCGCCATCCGTATCATTCATGACACGCCGGCCAACTCCGCGGCCACGATAGCGCGGCTGCGCCTCCCCGCGCTTTACGCGGCCGCTGGCGATCGCTCGGGAACAGATACGGCGTTTCAGGCCGCGAACGCAATCGCCATTGATGCGCTCACCGAGGAGGATTTCGTTTGGCTGGCGAAGTCGCTGGCAAAGGCCGGGCGCATGGATCTGGCCACGCCGCTGCGGATGAGACTCCTCACTGAATTCACGCAGGGCCGCTTCACCGAGGACACTTACGATCACGTGTCCCAGTCCACGCCGTCGCCGCTGAACTCACTCTCGTTCAACGACGAGCTGAAGATCGCCCAGCAGCTCGCCCATAACGATCGTTATGGTCGCGCCTTCGATCTGCTCGGGCGGATCGCCAAACGGTTCCCGCGCGAATCGAAGGCCTCGAACGCGTACCGGGCCGTGCGGCTGCACGCGCTCTTCAACTCGCGGCGCTACAACGACCTGCTGGCCGAGACCAGCCGGGTCAAGCTCACCGTACCGTCGCTCATCATCATGCGCGCCCGGGCCGCCTGGCGCGCCAACCAGCCAACGCTATTCCTGGCCGGCCTGCGGCAGGTCGAGAAAAAGTTCCCGAAGAGCAGCGAAGCCGCCGAGGCCAAAATCCTTCGCGCGAAGTACTACGTCACCGATGAGGTGAAGTATAACATCGCCATCGCCGATCTCGAATCAGCGATCGCCTCGGGCGCCGCCGGCAACGAGGGTGAGAACATCTGGTCCCTCGGCTGGACGTACTTCCGCGCCGGGCGCCCCGACGACGCACTCCGCATCTTCGCCCGCTACGCGAAGCAGTTTCCTGATGGTGATTACCTCTCGAACGCCCTTTTCTGGACCGCTAAGATCCAGGAGCAGCGCGGCAATCGGCTGGCGCGCGATGCCGCATTTCACGAGCTGGAGGCTGCCTATCCCTACAGCTACTTCAGCTATCGGGCGCGCGCGATCATGGGCGCGCCGATGCTGGCGCCGAACGATGTCGCCAACGGCAACGTCTTCCCTGATGTCGATTCGCAGCTTGCCACCGCGAACGAGCCGCGCCTCGATTCTGTCCGTGAGCTGGCATGGCTCGGCCTCTATCGCGAGGCAACCCACGAGATGAAGTCGGTCACCGCCGCCTACCCGGCGAGCCTCGGCATGCAGTTCATGCTGGCCGATCTCTACGTGCAGGGCGGCGAGCCCTTCTCCGCCAACAACGTGCTGCAGCGCAAGTTCCGGCAGTTCGTGCGCCACGGCGGCACTAGCGTCCCCCACCGCTTCTGGGAGATCCTCTTCCCGCTCAATTACTGGGAGACGATCAGGACGGAAGCGGAGCAGCGTCAGATCGATCCCTATCTGATCGCTTCGATCATCCGCCAGGAATCTGGCTTCGAGCCGGCGACGGTCTCGAACGCCGACGCCATCGGCATCATGCAGATCATGCCCGCCGAGGCCGCGAGTATCGCCGCGAGGGCCGGCCTGACGCCGCCCACCCGCGAACAGCTCTTCGACCCGAAGGTGAACATCGCCGTCGGCGTGGCCGAATACTCGCAGAAACTGGCCTCCGAGCACGGCAATACCATGCTCGCAATCGCCGCGTACAATGCCGGTGAAGAGCCCGTTGGCAGATGGATTGCTCAGACGCCGGTCGACGATGAAGACCTGTTTGTCGAGGCGATTCCTTTCGCGGAGACCCGGCTCTACGTAAAGACCGTCAGCCGGAACCGATTCGAGTATCGGCGGATTTATGAGGCATCAACAAAGCCGTAGAAGACACATCCTCCCGGCCCTCACACTCGCCTGCCTCCTGGCCGCCACGGCAAACGCCTCTTCCACGCAACTCATCATCGGTCCCGACAGTGCGCCGGCCGGCGACATCAAAGGAACCGTCGATCTGACCATCGTCCCCCAGCTCGAAGACGCGCGCGTCACCGTTACCGTCGACGGCCAGAAGATCGTCGACGGACTGCGGTCGCCCTGGCACGTTCCGGTCGACTTCGGCCCCTTGCCCGTCGAGCACAAGATCGTCGTCACCGCCGTCGGCGCCGATCACCAACGCGTGCAGTGGCAGACGGCGATCAACAAAGGCCGTCAGACGCTGCACGTGAAGATCGTGCCTGTCGACATGGCGGATCTCGTTTTCGAAGCGAAGGTGACGTCGCCGAGCGAAGACCCGGTCGTCAGCGTTTCGGTGTGGGAGGACGGCAAGCCCGTCGCTTCGATCGACGAACCGCCATACCGCTTCACCATTCCGCGCCAGCTCTGGGTTCAGAAGACCGTTCAGGTGACGGCGAAGACGAAGTCCGGCGATGAGGCCGCCGATTTCTGGTCAGCCGCGGGCGCCGTGAAGAGTGAAGCGATCGAAGTGCGCACCGTTCCGCTATTCGTATCGGTGGTCGACAGCAACGGCACGACGCGCACCGACGTCGATCAGGCGCTTTTCAAAGTGATCGACAACGGCACCGAGGCCAGGATCCTGCAGATCAGAAAGGCGTTCGATCAGCCGATCTCCATCGCCCTGCTGCTCGACGCCTCGACGAGCATGATTTACGAGATGCCGAAGGCGACGCGCGCGGCCGTCAACTTCGTCGAACGAACGCTCAAGCCCGGCGACCGCTGCGCCGTCTTCTCGGTCCGATCCACCCCGCGACGCGAATTGGAGCTGACCACCGACCGGGCCGTGGTCGAAAAGGTAGTTTCCGCGCTGAAGGCCAACGGACAAACTGCGCTCTACGACGCCATCGCCAGCGCCGAGCGTGAGCTGCGCGACGAGAAAAACCATCGCGCCATCGTCATCCTCACCGACGGTGGGGACACGTCATCGATCGAATCGTTCGATGAGATCGACCGCATCACAAAGGCAGCCGGCATCCCGATCTACGTCATCGCCTACGACAGCCGCGTCAACGAGGATGCGCCGCAGGACATCATCCGCTTGCAATACCTCGCCGACCAGACCGGCGGTTTCCTGGTCACCGCCTCGGCCGAGAATCTCCAGGCCCGCTACACCGACATCGAAAAAGACCTCCGCGCCCAATACGCCATCACCTACCAGATCGCCGATCTGGCCCGCCCTAACCAATGGCGCAAGGTGCATGTGATGCTGAAGTCGCCGCAGTTGACGGCGAGGACGATCAGGGGGTACTTCGCACCGTAGGGGTTGGTAATCTGTGAAAAAACAACTGGGCAATTGTCATCCTGAGGCTGCCGCAGCCGCTGCGCGAGCGTAGCGAGCGAAAGGCGGCGGAGGACGGCGAAGGATCTCGAACTACGCCGGCATGGGGCAGAAGCGCAGATGTGGTTTTGTGAGGAAGATCTGCGCTCGTGCCCCAAGCAGCGCAATCTGGCAGCGCCTGTGGGAAAGGGCAGCGTAGTTCGAGATCCTTCGCCGTCCTCCGCCGCTTCTCGCTCGCTACGCTCGCTCAGCGGCGTAGCCTGCCCTGAGCGAAGCCGAAGGGGCAGTCTCAGGATGACAAATTGCCTAATGGAGTGGGGGCTCTCGGCGCCCTCCGCCGCGAATTTTGACCAGCGCTCGTGCCAACAGTAGAGCCGCATCTACAGCAGCTCAGGAAAACAGTTTTGGCTTTTGGATTACCAGAACCGTCCCCGCCGCATCCCCCCGTTGCGTCGCAAACCTCCCGATTACCGACGCACCCACCCCCGCGACATCGCGATAAACCACCCGCTCGTCGTACGCGTTCACCTGGATGTACGACGGGAGGCGGATGTCGTGCCGTAAGGCTCGGTGCACGGAGCGCGCGCGAAGCATGCGCGCGAGACGCTGCACGCCTCCGCCGGGCGGCTCCAACGTCAACTGCAGTGCGGCGACACCGCCGGGACCGAGCAGGCGCAGAAGAGTGCGAATGAGCTCATGCCCTTCCGCCGGACGGATGTGCTCGAAAACGAGAAGCGAGCAGACAAAATCGAACTGGCCGTCGGGCAGTCCGGCCAGTTCAGCGGTCTCGATGAACGTCACGTTGCGCAGTCCCGCTTCATCGGCATTCCGCCGGGCGTGTTCGAGGATCGTGGGGGCGACATCGCAGGCGACCACCTGTGTCGCCCGTCGTGCCAGCGGAAGAGTGAGACGCCCGGCGCCGCATCCGAAGTCCAGGGCACATGCAGGCCGAATCTCGCGGCCGAGGATCGAGGCGATCACCGAGAGCAACAGCGAGATGTCCGCTTCGCCCGTCTCCAGGAAGGCACCCTCGCGGACCCCCTCGTTCGTGAGAACAGGGAAATACGGCTCCCGGCGCGCCAGCTCCTCCCAGTCACCTGCATTGCGATCCTTCACACAGGCAGAATACTCGCCGCCGGACGAATGATCCGTTGACGCGAACCCTCCGGCACGTTACAAAGGATGACCAATGCCATCGCGCCTCCCCTTCGTTCCGCTCGATCAGCAATGCGAGTGGATCGGCAGCCGCTACACATTCCCGGATAAGGTTCGCGACGGCGACTCGGTCATCCAGCCGCAGGTGATCATCTGGCTCGAGTTGCCCAGGGGAGTGCTCCTCGCCACAACGCTCATCAACCCGCGCAATCCGGTCTCGTTCGCGGAAACACTCGAAGAAACGCTGCGGAACCCTGCCGAGGGATTGCCGCGGCGCCCGGCGCGGATTCGCGTGCCCGATGAACGACTGGCCAAGGAGTTGCGGAAATCGGCCGGTGGCATCCCGATCATCGTCGCCCCCGTGCCGGAGGTCGACGCTGTCTTCGCCGAACTGACCGAGGCAACGGCCGGTCAGGAACCGACACCGACCTACCTCGGCGACGGCGACATCCAGCCGGCGGTCGTCAAGGACTTCTTCTCAGCGGCCGTTCTTCTCTTTCGGGCCGCGCCATGGCGTCATGTTCAGGAGTATCAGGTCCTTCGAGTCGATATCCCCCGTTTCGATATCGCGGACGCATGCCTATCCGTCATCGGCTCCTTCCGCGAAAGTGAAGGGATATTGCTCTTCCGATCGATCGCCGATTACCTTGTCTTCGGGTCGACAGTGATCAAACCAAACCGCACCGGTACCGGCGGGATCGCCATGCGCTCGCTCTCGTTCGACCGTAAGAAGATTATGCCGCCGTCGATGGTCCGTGAGATCGAACAACATCGCTGGCCGATCGCCGGTCCGAAAGGCTACCCAGCCTTGATTTGCGTTGACGCGGAGATGAGCCTCGTCGTGCCGGAGGAGCACGACTATCGGATCATGACGGCCTGCGCGCAGGCGTTTGTGGCGTTCTTCGCGCGCCATCGCCGCATCTTCGCCACTGATGCTCCAGACCAGATCTGTGAATCGCTCACGAGCGACGATGATGTGACGGTGACTCTCACCGCACCCGATTTCACGGAGGAGCTCACCGACGTAGCAAATTTTGAAGGTGACGAGCTCGACGACGACTCAATCGAGATGGCGCCGCCGCCTGCTGGAAATGACCCTTGCCCCTGCGGCAGCGGGAAGAAATACAAGAAGTGCCATCTCGTGTCCTGACATTCAATCGTGACCGCAAAAACGGCCGATTCACGTCGACAACGCTCGGCGGCGCCTGCCCTGAGCGGAGTCGAAGGTCCCGCCACCGAGTGCGGGCGTCGACCTGTCCTCTTCCGAGGACAACCAGACGTGCGAACAGGTTCCACCTACCCATTCATATCTGGGGATTACCCATGAACGGGTAAAATTACCCGTTCATATCTGGGGATTACCCATTCATATCTGGGGATTACCCGTTCATTGGTAAATTTACCCGTTCATATCTGGGGATTACCCATTCATTGGTAAATTTACCCGTTCAGCCGGTCCCGGGAACGCGTTCGCCGGTTCCTTCTGACAATTTTTGTCATCAAACGCCTATCGGGTAACGCCCGACAGCGCGTTGCCTGCACGCTTCGCGTGCGTTGTCTGCGAGGCCCGCGGGTGGTCAGCTGTCGCCGGCGGGAGCCGGCGTGAGATCCGTAGCCACCGGCTTCAAGCCGGTGGTCTGGAACGCTCCCAATGTCGGAGCCCGCTTCCGCGGGCGACAGAGTCGTCTACGCGGCCTGAGATCGGTTCAGCAATCACCGCCCACCGAACAACTGCCCCAGCGACCGTTCACCGCTTGCGGAGAAGACGACGACGCGGCTGTCGAGCTCCCGCCGCGCCCAGCGCAAAGCGAAGATACGGGAGAGAATCGCCGCGCCAAGTGCACCGCCGAGGTGGTGACGACGCTCGCTCCAGTCGAGGCAGGGCCGGCAGAGCGTACGTCGCGCGGACGCCAGCGCCTGGACATCTATTCCAAAGCCGGCGAAGAACGTCTCTCCGTCGCTCGACACATTGCAGCCATCGCGGCCTCCGAGAAGCTTGCGCTCACGCAATTGATCGAGCATCCAGACGCCCCGCTCCCCGGCCAGATGGTCGTAGCAAACGCGCGCCAGTCGCAAAGCCGGATCGGAGGGACCGATTCGCCGCCGCGGCCCGCGCCGTACCGCAATCTCCATCATCCCTTCCAGCATCGCCGCGATCTCGGCATCGAAGATCCGAAAGTAACGATGCCTCCCCTGCTTCTCAATCGCCAGAATGTTTGCCTCGGCGAGCTTGGCCAGATGCGCACTCGCCGTCGACGCCGCCACCCCCGCCTCGAGCGCCAGCTCGGTTGCCGTCAGCGCCGTCCCGCCCATGACCGCGGTCAGCATCCGCGCCCGCGCGGGATCGCCGATCAAGGCGGCCAGGCCGGCGAGGTCAAGGTCGTTGTTCATGCAGGCAATGATAGCGAGGTTGGAGCGTTGATACTTCGGCGCGGAGCGAAGTATCGGAAATCTAGTAATTGTCAACAGCCGGTATCTGCTGTGGCCTAACAGGCCATAGCGCAGGGCCGCGCTAACAGCAGGTAGGAGCGCACTGTGCGTCGGCAATGCGCGTCCCATTCTGAATGAACTTGAGGTAGGGATTGCTTGGCTGCAACACCTGTAAGCGAACCACTGGAAGGACGGCAACCAGAGGCTTCTTTACCGGCCGGTGCTTGTTCAACTTGTCATAAAGCATGAAGTGACTGGTCTTCTTAGGATCGCCATCACAACTATTTGGCAGAAAGAGATCGGCGGTGTTCGTAAAGACGACTTCAAGGCCTGATTCGTCACGGGGGTTCTTCAGAGTCAGCGTCTTCTTCAGACGCCCGGCAGTGGCGCTGATGGTGATGGTGTCGGAGTCGTTTGGGATCGTCCACTTCACTACAGCGACGTCATACTTCTTTTCCGCGAGGAATGAATAGGCGGTGAGCTGGCCGCCACGAATCGGCACTTCCGCGATCGTTTCCGGATGGTCCGTGTCGATCTCGAAAGGAAGATCAGGAGAAGTCGTCTTGATCTTGTTAAGTCCGCCAATGAGATTCGTGAATTGTGCTGGACCGATGTTGTCATCGGGGAACGTGATTTCGGCGGGGCATTTGATTTCGCCGTTAGTAGGAATACGAAACTCAATTACTATTCTTGGTTTCCCCTGATCGTCGAGAAAGGGCAGTGGATGGTCCTTCCTGTAACCGTCCCACCAATCATAGGAATTGTGTATGTTTGGCTCGACGAAGAGGCTCGCGTAATGCGGAGCCTCGAACTCCGTTCCATTCGGAACCAGCGCCCGTTTCGTCCCAGTCGTACAGCCGTGATGATAAACGATGCCCGCCATATAAACAGTGACCATAAAGTCCTCTCTCTCTTTCTACGCCTAATCACGTGATCAGCTTCCTATGTCCTGCACCGCCGCCCACAACGACACTGGGACGTCTCCGCGTTGTATTGATTCGAGTTGCACCGCGCGCAGCGCTCTCGCGGGCGAGAGACCCTCGGCGAGCCGCTTGTGCAGGCGCGGGAAAAACCGTGAGGCGGCGTCGTCTGCGATCGGCCAGAGCGTGGCGATCACCGACGGCGATCCGGCCGATAGAAAGCCGTGCGCGACGCTGATGACCCCTTCGGCGGCGCGCCGCTCGCCGCGAGCCGTATTGCACCCCGCCAGGACCACCACCGACGTGTGACGGAGCTTCAGTTTTGCAATCTCGTCGACACGCACCCGTCGCTCGCCACCGTTTTCGCGCAGAACGATGGATGCGGGTTCGAAGCCGCTGTCGTCGCCGATTGCGTGGCCGGCGAAATGAATTACGTCCGCATCCGCTGCGCGCGCGGTTAGCTCATCGAACTGTGCTGCATCCTCGCGCACACGGGTCGCGGTCCTGTAGACGGCGGCTATTTGCCGCGACTCAGCGTCGGCATAAACAAGCGAGCCGGAATCCACTGTCGCCTCCGCGGCCTGGATGACCAGCACGGATCTGGGTTGTGCTTCCCGTCTCCGCTCCGTGGCCGCTACGAATGCGGCCGCGCTCGGCGCGATCACAATGGCAGCCTTTTCGATCAGATACACACCGCCCGGGTCGGTCATCGCACTGAACGGGACGGCGGACGTGACGGAATCCGGAACGAAGACGATCGTTGTGGCGCCGAGAAGTCGCGACGCGATCGGGCCGATCAGCCGGTGGTAAACCATCGCGGCCGTCCCATCAACGGGTGCGCCTTCACGCAGCATTTGCATAAACGCATCCGCATCTCTGGCCAGCATCTCATGGCTGCACCCCTCCGACACGGCCTGGACGCCCGCGGAGTCGACCGTAAAGATAACCAGTCGTGAAGGCAAGACTGCGTACTCGACCACGACGGTTCCTGCCGGTAGCCGGCGGTAGTCGAGAAGCGCCGAACGGCCGTAGGACTCGAGCAAAGCCCTCGCGCGTCTCCGCTCCGCGAACCGGAAGGCGGTCTCGGCGTCATTCGTGGCCATCGCCTGATCGACGGCCTCATCGAACAGCTCCTCAGCCGCGTGAAATGCACCCCATCGCGCTTCTCCCTCAGGGAGCGACTGGCGATTCCGCTCCAGCTCTGCGATACCGCGCTGAAGGTCCACCATCGCTCCAGCGGTGTTGCCTGCGCTCCGTCGCGCTCGCGCCCGCTGCAACAGCAAACCGGGAACATTTATCGATTCGCTTCGCAATGTCTGAAAGTTGAGCGCTTCCGTGAGTAGCACCTCGGCCTCGGACGGAGGCGTTCCGGCGAGCATCGCTGAAGCGCGCAGTGCCGCGATCCGCAGGTAAGCCGCGTAGGCTGTATCTTTTACCCGTGCCGCTGCCGCCTTCGCCTCGGCAATATCGACCATCGCGCCCAACGCATCCTTGAGGTTGTCGCGAACGACTGCTCGGATCAGGAGTGTTTCGGTCAGTTGCACGTCATCGTTGATGCGCCGTGCGATGGCGACCACGATGCTCAGGTACGAAGCCGCCGTATGCCATTCGCGGCTGAGAATCGCTGCATCGGCAATCGACGAGACCACTTTCTCGAGCTCCAAATTGGAGCGCCCGCCCAACCCACGCAGCGCAGCTACTCGATGGTTTCTTGCGGTGACCGGATCTCCGATGCGCTCGTTGACGAATGCAAGGGCGCGCTGCACAGCGGCAACGTTCTGCGTTTCCCCGAGACGATCGAAGAGCGATGTGCTTTGCTCCAGGAGAGTGATCGCGATTCCCCAGTCGGCGCGAGAGCCGTGGCAGTTTCCAAGCTGCCAGAGGATCAGGGCGCGATAGGCAGGAAAGTCCGCGGAAACAACGGCGAGCAACCGCTCGAGCTCGCGTTCGGCTTCGTCGTGGTGGCCTTGCACGTAGACTGTGTTAGCTACGAAGTAGCGAGCCGGCAAAACCATCGGATTGCGCGCGATCTCGAACGCCGAGGCAGCACGGCGAAGCAGAGATTCGGCGTCCACCGGCCGATGATCCTGAAATGCCTTCAAACCGCTTTGATAATCGACGTGTGCCGATGCGAGCAGCGATCGCGTCGGAGGGTCAGCGTTATCGATCGCCGCCACGGCCCGTTCGAGCATCCGATCGCCACCGCCGCGACTCACGGCCGCGCCGAGTTGCCGTGCAACGCCGAGATGACGATCTGCATCACGAGCGTCCCCGCGTTGGACGGCTTGTCCCCAGCGGCCGAGCACCTCCATGACACCCATACCGCGAGCGCCGAATGGATCGCGTGCGGCGAGCGCCGCAGCGGCCCCGGTATCGACGCGCACATGATCGTATTCGCGGTCGAGACGGGCGAGAAACGGCTCCTCGGGGCGTAGCGCGCCGAGGTGCTGACGGGCCTCAGCGGCCCAGGAACTGGTGGAATCGCTGGCGAGGTATCGCGTCCAGGCGTCATGCGCATCGTCCTTGAGCCCAATGCGCTCGATGATCAGCGATCGATTGAAGAGCGCTTCGTTGAATTGAGGGTCGATCGCGAGAGCGCGATCCGAAGCGGCCAGCGCATCCGAAAGCAGTTCCGGTTCGTCGTATCGTGACGCCGCTACGAGGTATGCCGCCGCCAGATCACTCCAGATCGCGGGCTCATTCGACTCCTTCGCCGCGGCGGTCAAACTCGCCACCGCGTCGCGTGGTTTGCTGCCCAGCAACTCAGCAACCCCAGCGGCGTGACGCGAACCCGCCGTCGATTCTCCGCGAACTTTCGCGATCGTTGTTCCGATCGCGGCAACGAGGGCGTGATCGTTCGGCGAACCGCCGCGGGTAAGTGAACGGAATGGCGCCCATGGGAATCCTCCGCTGAGGCGCGGCTCAACCGTCCGCCGTTCCTGGCTCGATGCATCAACAAGCGCGGCCATCGGCGCTTGCGCGGATGAACGACTGTATAGCGGCAGGAGGAAGGAGACCGCTACCGCGAGAACGACGGCAACAGAAATGAACGATTCCGAAGCCGCGAGCCACTGCCGGCCGTCGCCTTCGTGCCGGCGCGTCAAGATTGCCTCTCCTGCCACTGGTGCTCCCTCGCCATCGATAGACGGACGTTCACCAGCAGTTCTTCGCGGCATCGGCTGCGAAAGCGGATCGCCACACGCGCTCCAATCGTTCCGGACGTTATTCCAAAATTGTTGGGAAAGAGAGGGCAAGGATACACCCGGCCGATGCTGGCTACATGAAAAACGCGGTCTGAAACGATCGGCCCGCCCGAGCGCCGGTCGGACAGGAGAGTCCGACCTACGTTCGATTCGCGATTTGCGCGGCCGCTATCGCGCCCGAACCGCCTCCTGTATCGCTGTCAGTACCCGCCCCATCGCCCGGTCAATCATCTCTGTCGAATCATCGTCCACCCGTTCGTCGAGTACCTCGTCGTGCATCGTGTGGATGACCGCGGCGCCGGCGATGCTGAGCGATGGATCGGGCATTCCGAGCGCATCCAGGCACTCCGTGAGGCGCACGCGCAGCATCCATTCGTCGGATCCGCCGCGGGCGATGTGCAGCAGGTGGAAGAGCACCTTCTGCATCGGCGTCTCCGCGATCTGCTCGGTTCCGCCGCGGTACCACTTGACCACCTCGGGGAGCGGTACGGTGGTCGTCACCGCCGCGTAGGCGAATGCGGATGCCTCGAACGAGAGGTCGTTGACGCGGTATTCTCCGCCCGTGACCGTGATGGCGCCGCTGAAGGATCCGGGGAGGGCGATGTTGAAGAGCAGGAACACGTCGTGGAAGAAGAGCTCGGCGAATGACGGGACGTCGCGCGGCGCGAGCTGTCCGGCGTCGTCGATTACCTTCACCTCGATGCGGACGATGTCCTGCCCCGAGGCCAGCGGCGCCCAGTCGGCCCGGACGCGCACGACGCCTCCCGGCGTCGTGTAAACGCGCTCCTGAAGCGCGGTCACCGCGCTACGCCACAGCTCCGCGGCGGCGTTGGCATCGCTGTTCGTGACCGGCGCATGGCGCGCCACCTCGGCGGTGAATCGGTATTCGCTCATGGTCGTTGTCTCCGTCATCAGAATCGCACCGCGCCGGCCCTCTCCTGGATTTCTACCGCCTGTCGTTCGCCGCGCCGAGGCCTGCCCTCGGCGGGCATGGCCGGGTGCCGCCTGTTCCTCTACGAATCGTGGAGAGCGCGGCGCGCCTACGTACGGGACGTGCCGACCACGATGCCGATCAGTCGAAAGCGCGATGAGTGCTCGTCAACCACCATCGGCTTGTGTCCGCGGTGCGCGCTCTTCAGGATGAGCTTTCGTCCGCGTGTGTCCAGGCGCTTCACGAGGATCATCTCGTCGACGGCACAAACGACAATGCGGCCAATCGCCTCGGCAATGTCGGGAGTGCGGTGAACGTAGAGCAGGTCGCTGGGGAAGATGTTCTCGCCGGTCATCGACTCTCCCTGAACGGAGAAAACCACGTCAGCGTTCATGCGTTTGAATCGCACTGGGATGCGCCGCTTGGGCAGTTCGAAGGCGCCGGGATGGAGCGCAAAGCCCGCGCTCGCAGCGACGGGATGAACATGCGCCAATTTGATGCGTCCTCTCTGGCGAGCCGGGATCTCCAACGGCGTTCCGGCTTGCTCGCGCGTGGTCCGCTTGACGATCCAGTCTGCTGTTTCTCGCAGCCGGTCCAAATCCGCGTTCGTCCAGAAGACGCTCGGATCATCGACGATCGCGCTGAGCGGTTCGCCAATCGCGCGCGCGATGGCGAGCACTGTGAAGAAACTCGGATCGCTTGTCGTCCCTGTCAGGATGTTGCTCAGTGCCCCCGGTGTCATACCCACCTCCTCCGCCACCCAGGCGTGGGACTTATGTTTCGCGTCGATCGCGGCCCGTAATCGTTCGCCGAGGGTTTTGAGTCCGAGCCGGAGCGACCGCAGTGGCAATTGTTCTAGCTGACCGTAACGATCCGCCATCATGATAGCCTAAACCAGCATACATGTTTGAGTCAACCATATTATTACATGTGATTCGTTACTGGCTGCGATAACACATCGCTGCGAGTCGGCGCCGGCATCTTCCCGCTCGAATGGTGAGCCAGCGCTGGCGGGGCCGGCCGCGAGGATATCGGACTGTTTGCGGATCGTGACGTAGGCCTCGAAGTCTTCGAAGTCGCTCGTATACGCCGCGCGCTCGTCGGTGCTGGAGGCGAAATTGGCGAGCAACCAGGCGCGTACAGCGTCAGCACCTTCCGCTGCGGCTCGGTCAACGCCTGATGCTCCATCGACGGCACGAGCGCGCAGATGGGGACGTTCATCTCCATGGCTGCGGCCGGCTGTCGGAGACGGAAGGCCTCCCCTCAGTTCCCGAGGCCATCGCCCCGGCCTGACGGAGCAGGGCGTCGAGGTCTGGGCGTCGAAACAACTTGCCGCCGACGATGACGGCGTCGATCATTCGGGTGTTGTGGATCGGCTAACGGGTCGGTGGTCAGCAGGACGAGGTCGGCGAGCTTGCCGGGCTCGATCGTGCAGAGGTCCTTCGGCGCATCGTCACAGTGGCCGCGTTTCGCGTTGCTGCATGGACTCGTTCGCGGAACCATGTAACTCTGTCCAACGTCAACTAGAGCTGCGTGAAGCAGGTCGAATCGTCGCTAAACTGCCTCCGGCAAACAAGTTAACTGCCTCTTGGAACAACCTAACTGCCTCTGGGAACCAGTTAACAGCCTCTGGGAAGCTATTAACTGCCTCTGAGAGGCTATTAACTGCCTCCGGGAGGCTATTAACTGCCTCCGTGAGGCTATTAACTGCCTCTGAGAGGCTATTAACTACCTCTGGGAGGCCATTAACTGCCTCTGAGAGGCTATTAACTGCCTCTGAGAGGCTATTAACTGCCTCTGGGAGGCCATTAACTGCCTCTGGGAGGCCATTAACTGCCTCTGGGAGGCTATCAACTGCCTCCGTGAACCAGTTAACTGCCTCCGAACCGCGGCCAACCACCGAAAATGGCAGGTCGGTGATTCCCTCGGCGCTCTCTTCAGGTCCCCGCAGTCCCATCCGGCCATGCCAAGGCCTCATGCAGCCCCGGCAGTACTGACGCCAGCTCCTCCGCGTGCGCCGAGGCCACATCCTCCAGCTCCCGCGTCAGCACCGCGTCGATCGAGGTCCCATCCCACCGGGCCAGCTCGCACAGCACGTCGCGCTGATACCGCGGCACACGCGCCCGCAGCTCGACCAGGCGGATGGCCTCCGGCAGCAGCCTCGGCGCATCGTCGCCGAGGGCGTCTTCGATTACACCCTGATCCCACCTCTGCATGGCCACCGCGATCATCTCCTCTTTGCTGAGCCGCTGCCCGAGGGCGCTCGAAACCGCTACAATCGTTCCATCCTCAATGTCTGCTTTCAACTCCTTCAGCGTCACCCCAAGCAGATCCGCCGCCGTGAAGAGCGCGACGTTCGGACGAGGCGTGAGGAAGATGCGGCGGATGTTGTCGGGGTCGGGTGGGGTCATGTTTTACCTCCATCGATGGTACTTGATAGCGTATCACTTGCTCGCCGCGAACACAAGCGAGATTTGCTCGTGACGATCAAGACGCAGCCGGAGGGCGTCATCTTCGGCCAACGGCTTCGCGAATTACGAACCGCTCGCGATCTCTCGCAATACGCGCTCGCCGATCTCTGTGGTTCGCACAAGCCGTTCATCAGCGAGCTGGAGCGTGGCGTGAAAGTGCCGAGTTTGACGATGATCCTTCGGTTGGCGGAGGCGCTTGACTGTCGGGTGTACGACCTCCTGAAAGTTTTCGACCAAGGTGACTGAAGGAGAAGACACGCGCGTACCTGACAAGCTGTCGCGGGCATACGTGCATCAAGCGGTTACGGTCTTCTCATCCGCGCAGTCCTGAAGATAGCGCCGCAAATCAGGCAGGCCGCGAAGTATTGTGGACCGAAAACGCCGCTGCACACCGGACCTTCTCAGCAGATCGATCAGTTCGCCGTCCGAAGTTGCGAAAGCGTCACAATAACCAACACCTAAACCTGCGTGATCATAGTCGTAAAAGTCTTGAAGCTGTGGTGGTCGGTCTCTGTTGAGTCGACGCTGAATATGCATTTCGCAGGTCAGCGACTCATAAGGCATCACATTAATTCCTCTGGCTAGAGTCGCCGAGCTACCGCGCACCCCACGTGATTGAAAACGCCGAAGGGCGAAGTACACCGCAGCTATACCCACCACACGAGGAAGCAGTTTTAAAACGTACTCGCGAAACACGAAGTAATGTTCCTCGTACCGCAACAGCTTCGCACTCGGAGTTCCGTCGGCGTTGATCAACTTGGACTCAGCAGCAGCATTGCGTCTTTCGATTTCGGTCAACCACTCTTGATCGCCCTGCGTGTACCGTGCGCGATAATCGTCGTCGCCAATATGTTCCAAAAACCAGTTCACTCCGGGCGTCGCCTGTATTATGTCTTCTGTCATCGCCGCCGCGAGAGCCGGCGGGGTGCCTTCCGGATATTCTAGACTTGCATCGCCGAGATAGCATGCGGTTACCGTGAAGACCTCGTCGTAATGCGAGCATGCTTCACCCTGCACCATGTACTCATAGATACGACGAACCTCCAGCGCTCGAATATGCCGCCAAGCGCGAAACGAAACGCCCTCGCTGAGTTCATCCATGATGTGCGCCTGCACCAGTAGCCTTCGTCGTGGAGGCTGCTTAAGAAACTCGGTAATGGACGCGTAGGAGAGGGGAAATATCGCTAGGCCAGATCGTTGAACAAGCCTTGCCAGCGATAACGTTTCGCGGGCTACATCTGATCCGCCTTCAGCGAGGTCAATCCACACATTCGTGTCGAGATAAATGGAGCGGCGTCCTTTTACATGGTCGTCAAAGACCGCGCGTGGATCCGCGATATCGTGCTCGATCACGACGCGTTTCGCGCGATGGGCGCCAGCGACGCCCGTCCTGACTCTTCGAGAAAGGCGATTGCCTGTTCGCGAGAGACACTTGGAAAGTCGCCGAGGAACTCCTCAATCGTTTCGCCGCCTTCGAGGTAGTCGAGCAGGGCCTGCGCGGGGACGCGCGTGCCTACGAAGACGGGCGTCCCGCTGACGATCTTAGGGTCGGAATGCACGATCTGCTTCGGGTCCATGGCTGTGTTAAAGCATACCGCGTTCCGCCGATCACGATGTTGGTTCGAGTAGACTTTCTTCATGCCGTCCATCCGGATCGAGGGGCCGTACGAGATCTACTTCACCAGCCACGACCGTGGCGAACCACCGCACGTGCATGTCGATCGTGAGAATATGGCTGCGAAGGTATGGCTTACGCCCATCAGCGTAGCGTACAACCTGGGGTATTCTCGTCACGAGCTCCGCAGGATCGAGCGCTTGATTGCCGGGAACCAGGAACTGTGTTTGAGGAAATGGCATGAGTACTTCGGAACCTAGGGCCGGGGAGCGGATCACGGCCGTTCGCACGACCGAGGATTCGCTCACGATCGACCTTCTCGACGGACGCACGGTGACGGTGCCGCTGGCGTGGTATCCCCGGCTGCTGCACGCCTCCGAGGGTGAGCGGAACAACTTTCGGATCATCGGCGCGGGGTACGTGATCAACTGGCCGGATGTGGATGAGCATCTGTCATCACAGGGGATTCTGGCTGGGGCTCCGGCGCCTGCGGTGGCAGCGGCATCGCATCGCGGCTGACGTCGAGCGGCGGCGGGACGCCGCCGAGCCAGCCGGCGCGGACGCCAGCGCTCCTGTGGGACGCACGATACCGGCCTACACCCTCACCGACTGCCCGTGATGGAAGATGTTGTGCGGATCCCACGCCGCCTTCACCTTCTGTAGGCGCGGGTAGTTCTCGAGGTAGTAGAGGTGCTCCCAGTCCTTGAGGTCCATGTCCGGGTAGTTCACGTAGCAGCCGTCTATGGTGCCGTCGGGGTGAGGGCCGCGGGGGCCGTACATGGCCGTGTAGAAGTCGTTGATCCAGCGGAGGTTCTTTTCGGTCTCGGCCTCCGTGGTCCAGTAGGTCTGGTATTGGAGTTTCAGGATTGAGGAGCGTTGGGGGACGGCGGTGGCATCCGAGGGGATGGCGTTGATGCGGCAGCCGTAGGAGTCGACCTGGAGGAGGGCTTGCGGGTTGTCGAAGCCGTCGCTCAGGAACTTCCATAGCGTGTCGATCTGCGGCTGCGGGAAGGGATGGCGCATGTAGGCCGACTTGTAGTTGCCGCGCTGATTCGGGCCGGAGCCGTCCAGCGTCTGCGTGGCGTAGAGCCAGGGCAAGCGCTGGATCTCCTTTGTGCGAGCAGGCAGATGATGGCGGCCGACGGCGTAGATCTGCGGCACCGCCTTCGGTAAGTTCGCGTGACTCATGAAAGCCACGAACTCGTCGAGCCGCCGCGGCTCGTCGCCGACGTACTGCGCGGTAAGCACGATCTGCGATGCGGTCTTGTGCGTGAGATGGAGCAGCCCGAACAGACCGTCGTAAGGGCTATCGACGGCGCTGTTCTCACGGAAGAAGGTTCCGTAGAGGGCTACGAGCAGCGTGAACTGTTTCTCCGTGATGTCGCTCCAGTTCCAGGCCAGATTGACGAGATGGGCCTCGGTGGGCGCAGGCGGCAGCTCCTTGAACCAGAATCGGGTGACGATGCCGAAGTTCCCGCCGCCGCCTCCCTGGTTGGCCCACAGCAGGTCCTTCTCCCCCGCCGTCCCGTCGCGTCCCGCGATCACGACCTCGGCGCGGCGGTTCTTGTCGACGCAGACGATCTCGACGGCGTCGAGCCAGTCGACGATCAGACCGTACTTGCGCGAAAGCAGCCCATACCCGCCGCCAGTGATGTGCCCGCCGGCACCGACCGAGTAGCAGGAGCCGCCCGGGACAGCCTTGCCATACTCCTTGTAGAGGTTCCAGATGACGTTCCAGAGCGTGGCCCCGGCCTCGATGCAGTACGCCCTGCGCTCGCGGTCGTAATAGACGCGATTCATCGGCGCCATGTCGACGATGACGCCGCCGTCGTTGCCGACCGCGAAGTTCTCGTAGCAATGCCCGCCGCTGCGAACGGTGATGCGGAGGTTTTCATCGACTGCCTGCTGCACGGTGCTCCTCACCTGGCTGGCATCGCCGCAGACGGCGATGTAGGAGGGCCGGCCGACCCAGCGGAGGTTGAATCCTCGGATGAGGGTGTCGTAGCGGGGATCGCTCTTGTCGACTCGGCCGCCGGGGTAGGGTTCGCAGTCCGTCATTCCGGAATGATAAGCCCCCTCCTGTCATTCTGAGCGACGCGAAGAATCCCCAGCCTGGAGTCCGCGGCAATCGCGCCTACGCGGTCCGTCCGAGGGAGGGCGGTCGCGCGCTGAGCGAACGTTCTGCGCCTGACCACCGCCCCCGTATGTGCCGTGTATGCGACGAGCAGCGTTCACCGTTCGGGGGATTCTTCGCGTCGCTCAGAATGACAAGGTCAGAGCCCGCATAGAATCCCCCGCGCATGACCGAACGTAATGACACGCTGCTCGCTGAGATCCGCGAGGAGCTGGCGCGCACGAAGGCGTTCAAAGCGATCGACAAGCGGATCGCGGAGGGGCGCATCGATGTCACCGGGGCGGCCGTCGAGGCACGCGCGCTGGTGCTGGCGACGCTGCGGGAGAAAACCGGACGGCGGCTGGCCATCGTCGTGCCGGGCGATGCTGCGATCGACGACTTCGAATCGGCGCTGCGACTTTTTCACAGCGAGCCGCGGTGCGTCTCCTCGTATCCGTCGCCCTCGCTTTCTCCGTATCAGGATCTGTCGCCGTCGCTGGGCGTTGTGCGGAACGAGATCCGGGCGCTGGGGATGCTGATCGACAAAGCGATCGAGGTGCTGCTCATTCCGGCGCGGGCGTTGTTCTCGCGGTTGCCGCGGCCGGAGGAGTTCTCGGGCCGCATCGTCAGGCTCGCCAAGGGCGCGGAGCTGGACATGCGCGTCCTGCTGGAGCGGTTGATTGAAAATGGCTTCGTGCGGACGGATCTGGTCGGCGAGGCGGGCGAGTTTGCCTTTCGCGGAGGGATTCTCGATCTCTTCCCACCGAACACGGCGCGGCCGGTGCGGGTGGAGCTCTTCGGCGACACCATCGATTCGTTGCGTTGGTTCGAGGTGGAGACGCAGCGGTCGGAGGATGAGAGCGGGCCGGTGAGCGTCCTGCCGATGACGCACTTCCCGGTCACGAAGCCGATGCGGACGGCGCTGGCGCGGCGGCTGTCGCTCGACTTCATGGATCCGCTGTTCAAACGCGACGTGTCCGACAAGATCGACCGGCTGAATGAGAACGGGACGTTTCCGGGCATCGAGCATTACCTGCCGGTGGCTACGGAGACGGTGTCGTTTCTGGAGTACCTCGATCCGGCGGAGTGGATGTTCGCGCTCATCGAGCCGGACCAGATCACGACCAATGTGGCCAAGTTCGAGTCGCTGCTGCGCAATGAGTACGACGCGGCGGCGGAGAAGGGACGGGCGGTGTATCCGCCGGAGAAGTTGACGACGGCGGGTTCCGACGTACTGGAGTTTCTGGACGCGGCTAGGCTGGCGTTTAGTGAGGTGCATGTGGGGAGGCCGGGGCCAGCGCCACCGGACAATCGAGAGCCCCTTCGTCGCTATCGCTCCTCAGGGCAAGCTTCGGCGGATGAGGGGGCGGAGCTCGCGCTGGAGTCGACTCTAGGCGGCGCGCGGCGGCGAGACGCCACCGAGCCAGCCGGCGGGACGCCAGCGCTCCGTTCCGAATTTGAAGAGCTGCGGTTGCGAGCTCCTCAGGTCGATCGGTATACCAATCGGTTGCCCGAGTTTACGAACGATGTGAAACGGGGGCATGGCGACGGGCGGAGGCAGGTGTTCTTTGCCGCGACCAAGGGCGGTCGAGAGAAGGTCGAGCGGCTGTTGAAGGAGTTCGACGTTCCGTTCGTAGCGGAGAGTGACGAGCTCAAGGCCGAGATCGTCATCGCTGCCGGCGCACTCCCCCGCGGGTTCGACTTCGAGGAGCTGAACCTCACCGTTTACTCCGAGTGGGACCTTTTCGAGCCGCCGACTTCGACGCGCGTTGGAGGGAAGAAGCGCGCCTCCGAGGCCTTCGTCACCGATCTGCGCGACCTCAAGGTGGGCGACTACATCGTTCATGTCGATCACGGGGTGGGGCGGTTCCAGGGGCTGCAGCGCATCCCGTTCGGGCCGAACGAGCGCGAGGTGATGGAGATCGAGTACTCCGGCGGCGGCAAGCTGTTGATGCCGATGGAGAACCTCAATCTCATCCAGAAGTTCTCGGGTGGCGCGGACACGCAGCCGAAGCTGGACCGGCTCGGCGGTACCGCCTGGGCCCGCACGAAAGCGTCTGTCAAGAAGGCCATGCGCGACATGGCGGACGAGCTGCTGAAGCTCTACGCCACGCGGCAGATGGTGCAGGGGCATGCGTTTTCGAAGGATTCGCCGTGGCAGTTCGAGTTCGAGGATGCCTTCGAATTCGACGAGACCGAGGATCAGGAATCGGCCATCGACGACGTCAAGTCGGACATGGAATCGCGGAAGCCCATGGACCGGCTGCTGTGCGGCGACGTCGGATACGGCAAGACCGAGGTCGCTATGCGGGCGGCGTTCAAGTCGGTCATGGACGGCAAGCAGGTGGTGGTCCTCGCGCCCACGACCGTCCTGGCTTACCAGCACTACCGCACGTTCCTGCGCCGCTTCGCCTCCTTCCCCGTCACTATCGAGCTGCTGACGCGCTACTACTCGGCGAAAGAGCAGAAGGCGATTCTGGCGAAGCTGGAAACCGGAGAGATCGACGTCATCATCGGCACGCACCGCGTCCTCTCGAAGGACATCAAGCTCAAGGACGTCGGGCTACTGGTCATCGACGAGGAGCAGCGCTTCGGCGTCGGGCAGAAGGAGAAGCTGAAGCAGCTCAAGAAGGCCATCGACGTGCTGTCGATGTCGGCAACGCCGATCCCGCGCACGCTGCACATGTCGCTGGTCGGCATCCGCGACATCTCCGTGATCGAGACGCCGCCCAAGGACCGGCTGGCCATCCAGACCGCTGTGGTTCCATTCACCGACGACTTCATCCGCGAGGCCATCGAGTTCGAGACCGGGCGCGGCGGGCAAACGTTCTTCGTCCACAACCGTGTGGAGTCGATCTACGCGATGAAGGAGTATCTGGAGAAGCTCGTGCCCGGCCTGAAAGTGATCGTCGGGCATGGGCAGATGGAGGAGCGGGAGCTGGAGCGGGCCATGCTGGCCTTCATCCAGCGCGAGTACGACGTGCTGCTGGCGACGACGATCATCGAGAACGGCATCGACATCCCGGCCTGCAACACGATCCTCATCAATCATGCCGAGCGCTTCGGCCTGTCGCAGCTCTATCAGCTCCGCGGCCGCGTGGGCCGGAGCGACCGGCTGGCGTTCTGCTACCTGCTGGTGCCGAGCGACAAGATCCTGGCGTCGGACGCGCGCAAGCGCCTGGCCGCGATCCAGGAGTTCTCCGACCTCGGCGCCGGCTTCCGCATCGCCGCGAAGGACCTGGAGATCCGTGGCGCCGGCAACATCCTCGGCGGCGAGCAGTCCGGCCAGATCGCCGCAGTCGGCTTCGAGATGTATACGCGCCTGCTCGAGGAGACCATCCGCGAGATGAAGGGCGAGCGCATCGAGGAGGAGGTGGAGACGTCGATGAACCTCGGCGTGGACATCTATATCCCGAAGAACTACATCAGCGACGAGAACCTGCGCATGACGTTCTACAAGAAGGTGGCCTCGGCATCGACCGACGATCGCCTCGACGAGATCCGCAACGAGCTCCGCGACCGTTTCGGCGCCCTGCCGGAGAACGTCGAGAACCTTCTCCGCTTCGTGCAGGTCAAGCGCTTCGCGCAGCAGATGGGCGTCATCTCCATCGTCCGCGAAGGAGCGCGCGCCGTGGTGAAGCTGACGGCGCAGGCGAAAGTCGATCCGAACAAGCTGCTGATGCTCATCCAGCAGGAACCGCAGGTGAAGTTCTCACCGAATGGCGTCCTGACCTTCCCGCTGAAGGTGCAGGGACCCGAGGTGATCGACGCGATCGAGGCTACGCTGCGAGTCATCGCGGCGTAGCGGCCTATCAATACCCGATCAGCGACAAATCGTCCGGCGTCATATCCGCTGAGGCGAGCGACACCCATCCGTCGCCGGTAACGTTGTCGGTGCTGCTGGCGTAGGCGACCCAAGTGACGAGATTGCTGCCGGCGTCCGTCACGTCATAAATGATCTGCAGCGCACCGTAATTACCAGCGGGGATGGCTTGCTGAATCATTCCGAACGCTTTCACGGTAATAGTCAGCGACGTCGTCAGTTTCTCGCCCTGGAACGTGAGCTTGAAGACGTGGTCGCTCGAATCGGTGTTGACGATGCCGAAGTTCGTGCGGAAGTTAGCATCCTGCCGAAGGCCGAGAGCAACGCCCTCGTCGAGAAGTTGCGCGGAGAAGAAGTCCGGATCGACTGCCTCGAACGGTTGCGAGACTGTCCCGGTCGAGCCTGGCTGCGTGGTGTAGATTCGCGAGAAACCGTCGACGGCGGCGTTCTGATCGAGTGCGGTGCCCGTGTATGGCAGGAAGACGAGCGCGCCGAGGGAATTCGACAATCCGAGGCTGGTAGCGACGAAGTCCTGGACTGTGACGTAGGAGTTGGGCTGGAGCGTGATCGTCTTGTAATTCGCGGCGTTCAGCGAATTCGTCGTCCCCTGAACCCACAGGCCGGCCAGCACCTGCTCCGCGGCAGAGCCATAGTTGACGAGTGTCACATCAGAGCGGAAGAAGGTCCCGCCACCGCCGGCGAGGCTACCGGCCGCGGGGATGACCAAAGCGCGCGTGGAGACGGAGTCAACAATGGCGGACGCATGCACCCCCGAGCGCAGCGCCGCACGGCGCGCGGCCGCGCCCGCTTTCCATTGCGCGATCAGGCGCGCGGGCAGGTCGGCGTCGACTGGTGCAATCACCAGCGTTGCCGGGTCGACCGACGTCATCCGCGAGAGACGTGAAGGATTGCGGGCGTAGATCGGGAGAGACAGAGCAAGAAGCGAGAGAACCAAGGCCATTTTCCTCATGACGAGCTACCTCCGAAAGCTTGTCATTCTGATCCTGTGCCGGGTCGCAGAGCAAACCCGAATCGGCTACACTTCCGCCCGCCCCGTGCGCCGCCTCGTCGCCCTCGCTGCCGTGCTCCTCGCGGTCGCTGCCTGTCATCGCAAGCCGTCGGTCCCACCCGACGTCATCGCCCGCGTCGGCGACCGGATGGTCACGCTTGGCGACTTCAAGCGTTACCTCGACCGTAATACAGGCACCGACCTCGCCCAGATGGGCCCCGAAGTGGCCAGCGCCATGACGGACCAGTACCTCGAGGAGGTCATCCTTTCCGAGTACGCGGCCGGGCACGGCGTGGAGATCCCCGCGGAGAAGATCGCCTCGTCGGTGCGCAACGACGCCGGCGCAACGGTCATCGAGAAACGGGATGAGCTGCGCCGTCAGAAGCTGATCGGTGACATGTCCGAAAACATTGAAATGCCCACCGATGCCGACGTCCGCGCCTACTACGAGCAGCATCCCAATGAGTTCCGGAGCGGCGAGGAGTTGCACGTCAAACAGATCCTGGTCCACGACGAGAGCGTGGCCGGCGAGATCGCGCAGAAACTCCACGCCGGCGCGTCATTCGAGGAGCTGTCGAGCCAATACTCCCTCGCGCCGAATGCGAAGAAGGGGGGCGAGATCGGCTACGTCAGCCGCGGCGAGCTCCCGAAGATGTTCGAGGACGAGATCTTCGCCCTCAAGCCTGGCAGCGTCAGCGGCATCATCCGCACCGATGCCAGTTTCCACATTTTCAAGGTGCAGGACCGCCGCCCGCCCGGCGTCATCGACCTGCAGACTGCCTCGCCCGTCATCCGGGAGCGGCTGAAGGACGACGCCATCCGCGAGCGCATGGCTCAGTTGGTCGCCCGCGCCCGATCCGAGCTCACGGTGTCCGTCCTGACCAAACGCCTTCCTTTTAAGTACACGGGAGGCTTCCCGAAGTCGGAAAACGAATAAACCGGCCTGAAACCGTCGTTGTCCGTCCGTAACAGCAACCGCGACCACCAGACAAACCAAGAAGAGAGACGCATGAAGAAAACGATCCTCGCACTCGCCCTCACCGCCTCGGCGGCCACGCTCTCCGCCGCCCAGCTCCTGGAAGCGATCGTCATCCGCGTCGGCGACCGCATCGTCACCCGCACGCAATACGCGCGTCGGCTCAAAGACGCCTTCACCGAAATCGATCAGACCTCCACGTCGCCGGCCGAAGCGACAACCAAGAAAGAGGAACTGCGCAAGAAGCTCTCGGACGACCTCATCGCCGAGCTGCTCATCAAGGATCGCGCCGACCGCCTCGGCCTGTCGGTCAGCTCCGAGGAGCTGAAGGACGCGATGAGCCGCCTCAAGGATCAGTACGGCATCAAGAGCGACGCTGAATTCGAGGAGTCGCTCCGCAAGTCCGGGATGGCGCGCGGGGACATGGAAGCGCGCCTCCGCGACACCATCCTGATGAACAAGGTCTTCGCCAAGGAGCTGCGCCAGCGCGAAGATCTGTCCGACAAAGAGCTGCGGGAGCGCTATGACCGGGAGAAGGAGCGCTACCGGCTTCCCGAGCGCGCCCGTCTGCGCGAGATCGTCGTGCTCAAGCCCGACGATCCGTCCAAGGTGGAAGCCGCGCGCAAGCGCGCTACGGATCTCGCGGCGAAGGGCCGTACCGAGGATTTCGCAAAACTGGCCACGACGTCCTCCGACGCCGGCACGAAGGATAAGGGCGGCGATCTCGGTGAGGTCGCCCGCGGCGAGCTGCTCCCCGATCTCGACAAGGCAGTCTTCAACGCCACCGCCGGTACGGTTCTCGGCCCGATCGAGTCCAAGTCCGGCTGGCACATCCTGAAAGTGGAGACCCGCCTGCCCTCCGAGGTCCCAGCGTTTGAGTCGGTCAAAGATCGCCTCCGTAAGGACGCAAGCGAAGATGCCTGGCAGCGCGACTACAAGGCCTACATCGACCGCCTGCGCAAAGACGCATTCATCCAGATCAACGAACAGAACGTCCCGACGGCGTAGTGGTAGACGTAGGTCGGACTCTCCAGTCCGACTGGCCGGGTTGAAGAACCCGGCCCACGTGATCATCGGTTCTACACGCTGTAGCGGGGTGCACAAGGTCTTGTGCCCTCGGACAACCCGACATCCCCCGAATCCGTAGAGTTTGGGCGTTTTGACCGCCGTGCGCTTTAACCTCAGCGCATGCACGAACTGATTGCGGACATGCCGGTTGATGAGCGTCCTCGCGAGCGGATGCTGATGCACGGTGCTGACTCTCTCTCCAATGCGGAGCTCGTGGCGGTACTCCTTGGCTCCGGTGTACCTGGTAAGAATGCGATCGAGCTTGCTCGCGAGCTGATCCGCGAAGGATTCGCATCACTGGCACAATACGATGCCGCGCAGCTCGCGAAACTGAGCGGCATCGGCACGGCGAAAGCGACGCGCATCCTGGCCGCGTTCGAGGTCGCACGCCGCCTGGCCAGCCACCAACCCGAAGACCCGCCGGACTTCGACCCGAACATCTTCGGCCGCGGACTCGTCGCCCGTTGCGCGTCAATGAATCAGGAGCGACTGGGTGGGTTGTTTCTCGACTCACGCAACCGCGTCCTTCGCGAGCGCGAGATCATCTACGTCGGCACACTCACAAAAGCCCTGGTCTCTACTCGCGACGTCATCCGCTTCGCCCTCGACACCAACGCCGTGGGCGTCGTTCTGTATCACAACCACCCCTCAGGCGACCCGGCGCCGTCGGTGCACGATATCTCATACACAAAACGAATCCGCGATTCGCTGAAGTTGATCGATATCAAGCTCGTCGATCACCTCATCGTCGGGAGATATGGCTTCACGTCGATGCAACGGAAGGGGATGATCTAACCTGCCACAAGCGCCGGCTTCCGCATAGGCGCGGCCCGCTCGGCGTAGACGGGCGTGAACCATCCGTAGCGGTCGGGGATCACTCCGGCGATGTAATCGAAGAACTCCTTCTGGATTCGCTCGGTGATGGGCCCGCGGTGACCGTTGCCGACCGGGATCCGGTCGATGCTGCGAATGGGCGTGACCTCGGCGGCCGTGCCGGTGAAGAAGACTTCGTCGGCCACGTACAAAAGCTCGCGCGGAATCAACGACTCGACGACTTCGAATCCAAGATCGCGGGCGATCTTGAGAACGCTCGCGCGCGTAATGCCGGCCAGAATCGAGGCGCCAAGCGGTGGCGTCATGATCTTTCCGTCGCGGATGACGAATACGTTCTCGCCCGAGCCTTCGCTCACGTAACCGTTAACGTCGAGGGCGATCCCCTCGGCGTAACCATCCGCCGCTGCTTCCTGGCGGATCAGGATCGAGTTCATGTAGTTTCCGGTCGCCTTCGCCAGCGCCGGGAACGTGTTCGGGGCCATGCGGTTCCAGGAGGAGACGCGAACGTCGACACCCTGCTCGATCGCCTCGGGACCGAGGTACTTGCCCCAGTGCCAGGCCGCGACGACGATATCGACCGGGCAGGCCGCCGGGTAGACGCCGAGGGAGTGGAAGCCACGGTAGACGACGGGACGGAGATAGCAATCCTCGAAGTCGTTGGCGGCGACGACGTCGACGCATACCTTCTTGAACTCGTCAGGCGTGTACGGAATCTCCATCCGATAGATGCGGCAACTGTCGTACAGCCGCCGGATGTGCTCATCCAGGCGGAAGATGGCCGGCCCCTGGTTGCGCGTGTCGTAGCAGCGAATCCCCTCGAAGAGCCCGGACCCGTAGTGGAGGGCGTGCGTGAGGACGTGAATCTTGGCGTCGGCAAAGTCGACGAAGCGCCCGTTCATCCAGATTTTCTTTACTTCCTCGAACGGCATCGGAGCCTCCTGATCGGTGGGCAGCGGTGGACGGGCGCAGCGCGCGTCGGGGGTGAATTTTGCCGGAGTATAGGGTCCGGCGTTTCAGCAAGTCAAAGGTAACGGCGGTCTCGACTATGCCAACACTAACAGCGTCATCATGACGATGAGGTAAATGTTTGATGCCATGAACAGCCGCCGGGCTCGGACTGGCGTGCGAGAGGCCAGGAAGCTGAAGCTGGCAATGGTCAGGGCCGCTCCGGCGACGACCGCGCCCGCGAGATAAATGAAGGTCGCCAGGCCGAAAAGCGGCGGGAGAACGCTGACAGCCAGAAGAGCGAAGCTGTAGAGCACCGCGTGCCGGGCCGTGGCCTGGCCGTCCTGGTCGCGCACGGACAGCATGGCGAAGCCGCCGCGGGCATAATCGTCGCGGTACATCCAACTGATGGCCATGAAATGCGGAAGCTGCCAGAAGAAAAGGATGGCGAAGATGATCCAGCCGCCGGCGCCGACGGAGCCGGTAGCGGCCGTCCATCCCATCAATGGCGGGATCGCGCCCGGGATGGCGCCGATGAGTGTGCAGATGGTCGAGACGCGCTTCAGCGGCGTATAGATGAAGATGTAGCTCGTGAGTGTGAATGCTCCAAGCGCGGCGGTGAGCCAATTCACAGCCAGCCCGAGGTAGGCGGTGCCGATCATGGCGATGGCGACCGAAAACAGAAGAGCGGCACGCGGCGAAATGCGTCCATCGGGCAGCGGCCGGAGCCGCGTGCGGCGCATCCTTCCGTCGTACTCCCGCTCCACGTACTGGTTGAGCGCGTTCGTACCGGCCGCGACGAGCGCCGTGCCAACAAGGGTGTTGATGAGGAGCGCCCAATCGACGTGCGGCGCGGCGAAGAAATAACCGGCCGCCGTGGTGATCAGGACCATCATCACGATGCGCGATTTCGACAATTCGAGGTAATCGCGCGAGACGCTGGCAAAGCCTGCCGGCCGCGCGAGGGCGAGGACGTCGCTCATGCCGTGACCTCGGTCGCGAGAAGCGTCCCGGACTGCTGGCGGCGCGTCCGCCAACCGATCGTTCGTGCGGTCAGCGCGGTGATGAGCGACAGGGCCAGCGTCGCCGCGCCCGTCATTACGTGCATGCTGGTGATGACCGGCTGCTTGCCGCTCCAGACGACATAGCCCCCGAGCGCAATCTGAATCATCACAACGGTCACGAGCAGATTCGAGAGTTGTCGCAGCGGATGGGTTGACTCGAATCGCCGCAGACGGATAGCGGTGTAGATCACCAGCGCGGCCACGCAGACACCGCCGACGCGATGCGCGAAATTGACAGCAATCCCGATGCTGGTAAACGCCGGCACGAGCGACCCGAACGACAATGGGAAGTCAGGAATTGCCAGCCCGGCGCCGAGGTGGCGCATGGTCGCGCCGATGAGGATCTGCACGTAGGTGACGAGGACGAGCAGCGACGTGAGACCGATCGGCGCATCGCCTTTCTCCATCGCACGCGACGCGCGGAACCAAGTCGACGTGAAGAAGGCGATGGAGGCGTTGAGGCAGAGGAAGATCTCGGCGAGTGCGGCGTGGGCGATGGAGACGGAGTGCGGCAGCAGCAACAGCACCGTCACACCGCCGAGCACTCCCTGCGCGATGACCGCACCGACCGAGCACCAGCCCAGGATGCGCGCCACGCGCTTCGGCTCGCGCAGTTGCAGCCAGATCGCCTGGATTACGGTGAGCAGGCCGACAGTGGCGGCGATCATGCGATGGCCATGCTCGTAGAAGATCCCGCCGACCATCGGCGGCATCACCATCCCGTAGGAAAGTGGCCAATCCGGAACGGCCAGGCCGGAGCCGGTCGAGGTAACCATCGCTCCCGCGAAGATGAGGAAGAGCGTCGAGCCGGCGACGAGCTTCGTGAAGCGCCGCAGCCACACCGGGGTCACGTCGGAATGCCGCAATGCCTCGGGTGACGCTTCGAAAGAAGGTTTCATTTCCTAGGAGCCGCCGATACTGGTTTGCGCAGGCGGCGCGGCCGCCAGCCACTTCGTGAACGCCTCTTTCGAGTGCACGAACATCTGCCCGCGCATCCGGAAGTGTCCCAGTCCGCAAAGCTGAGCGCAGGCGATCTCCCACTTGTCGCTCTCCGCGTTCGTTTCATTCGTCAGGACGGGAGTGAAGTGGATCGCGATCTCCATGCCCGGGATGGCGTCCGTTTCGACGCGCATGACCGGAAGCTTGAAACTGTGGATGACGTCTTTCGACGAGACGTGAATGATCACGGGCCGGTTGACCTCGAGATGGAGGTCATTGATCGTGACGATGTCGTCCTTCGCGTGAGGGTCGGTAAGATCGAGGCCCAGAGGGTTCGATGAGGTGACGAGTTTGACGTCGCGCCTGCCGAAGACTCCGTCCGGTCCCGGATATTGAACGTTCCAGGCGAACTGCTCGGCCACCACCCGGATCTCCAACGGGTTCGCGGAGGCTGGCGGTACCTGGGTCCACCGGGACCACATCGGAATGGAGAAGGCGACCAAGAGGATGACTTCGACAACGGCCACGCCGGCCTCGGTGTATGTAGAGAAGTGACTCTTGACGCCGTGGTAGCTCGCCTTCGGATTCCGCTTGGCGTTATAGCGCCACAGCGTATAGACGAAGAAAAGACCCCATCCCACGAACAACACCAGCATCAGCCAATGCACGTTCGCACTGAGACGGTCCAGGGAGGGACCATGCTCCGAGGCGTCGACCGGCATGAACTGCGCGAGAAATTTTTCCATGACGATTCCCTTTCGGCGCGCCTAGTGCGCCGCTCCTCCCTCGATCACGTGGAACGACTCCCGCAGCCGGCGCATCTCCCTGGCGCGCCGCCAGAAGCTCCAGAACATTGCAACGAAGCCGACCTGCACGAAGCCGATCACGCCGAGAAGAAAAATGATGGCGTTATTCGAGCTCTTGGTCATTGGCGAGTTCGGAGCACCATAGCAAACAGGGCAGGCCGAAAGGAGCGCCGGAATCAGCAAGAGAACGATCGCAATCACTACAAAGCGGGCGCGGCGTGTCATGACAGCTCCTTCAGCTTGGGAAACACGCGTTTTCCGTACCAGATGAGCAAGGCGCCGCCGGCCACGCTAACGACGATCATCGAAGCCGCCAGACCACTTCGCGTTGCCATGAACTCGCGCACACCCCACACCGCGAGGTACAGCGTCAGAGCGACTGACACTGTGATGAAGACGATGTGAAAGACGCGCAGGGACATTTTTACGATCCGAATGGGTTGGCGTGATGGCTGACTGGCAGCGTCATCAGGAAGATGAAAAAGATGACCGTGAGGATGAGTACGCCGTAGATGACTTTCTTCTCCGACAGCAGGTGCATGAAGAAACCGGCCACCAGGAAGCCCTTTATCGACGCGATGATCAGCGCCACGATGATCGCGGTATGGACAGGCAGCTTCAGTCCATAGCAGGCACCGACCGTTACGGCGGTCAGCACGGCGAGTCCGATGAAGACCGATATATAGACCCGCATTTCCGAACGGATCTGCTCCGGGGTGTGATGGTGAGCATTGGGGTCACCCACGCCGGCGTGCTCGTGCACGTCGACGCCTGGCTCCACTGCGGCTGCGGGATCGGTCACGTCGTGCTCCTCCTACATGAGGTACAAAACAGGGAAAAGGAAAATCCAGACCAGGTCGACGAAATGCCAGTAGAGGCCGACGACCTCGATCCGGTTGGTGTAGCGCTCCGGATCGTGCGCCCACATCTTCGCGCCCGGCCCGAGGAAATAGAGAAAGACGATTACGCCGCCGATGATGTGCAGACCATGCAACCCCGTCAGCGTGAAGTAGATGGCGAAGAAGTTGTTCGTCTTCGGGAAGTTGTGCTCGCGAAACTCGTGGCCGTACTCGAACCCTTTGTTCACGAGGAAGATCAGCGCGCAGAGGATCGTCGCCGAAATGTAGATGCGGCCCCACTTGAGATTGCCGAGCCGCAGTTGCGACCAAGCCATGACGACGGTCACGCTCGACACGATGAGGATGAACGTGTTGAACGTGGCCAGCGGGACGTTGAGCATCTCGTATCCGCGCGGCCACGAATCGGCCCCGGTGCGCAGAAGGATCAGCGACGAGAAGAGCGCACCGAACAGCATGACCTCGGAAGCCAGGAACAGCCAGATGCCGAGCTTGGCGTTGTAAACGCCCGTGTCCGGACGCGGATGAACGTTGTACGGGATCTCCAGCTCTGCGTGTCCGACTGAAGCGTGCGCGTCCATCAATTCTCCCTCATGGCAACTGCCGTCGACGGCAGCAGAGTGCCGCCGCGGGGCGCGGGCTCGGGCGCCGTTGGCATGTGCTGCGGAATGAACTCGGCGGCCTCGCCGGGAACGTTGTATTCATAGGGTCCGCGGTGAACGACCGGCATTACCTCGAAATTGCCGTGCGCCAGCGGAGGCGACGTCGTGGCTGCCCACTCCATCGTCGTCGCTTCCCACGGGTTCGAGCCGAGCTTTTCGTCACGGTGACCGAGCGCCGCGGCGATGGCGTTGTAGAAGAAGTTGATGATGAACGGCACCTGAGCAACCAGCAGGCCGATCGCGCAGATGGACATGAACGGATTCGTCTGCGCCGCGATCTGCTTCGCGTGCGCGTATTGCGCCCCGCCGTCATAGAGCCGGCGCGACACGCCCGCCAGCCCCTGCGCGAACATCGGGAAGAAGATCCCGTTGATGCAAACGAACGAGATCCAGAAGTGAACGCGGCCCCAGAAATCGTTGAGCTTGCGCCCGGTCGCCTTCGGGAACCAGTAGTAGATGCCGCCGAACATGGCGAAGATCGTCCCCGGCGCCACGACGTAGTGGAAGTGGCCGATGACGTAATACGTGTCGTGCAGGTGGATGTCGGCGGCGGCCAGGCCGAGCGGCAGGCCGGTCAGTCCACCGATGCCGAACATCGGCAGGAAGGCCAGCGCGAACAGCATCGGCGTCGTAAATCGTATCGAGCCGCCCCATAGAGAAATGAAGAGCGAGCTGAGGATGATCACCGACGGAATGGAGATGATCATCGTCGTCGTCTGGAAGAAGGCGCTGATCGTCGTACCCATGCCCGTCAGGAACATGTGGTGAGCCCACACGACGAAGGACATGAACCCGAGGAAGACGGTGGCAAACACCATCGACTTGTAGCCCCACAGCGGCTTGCGCGTGCCGTTGGCGATGATCTCGGCCACGATTCCCATCGCGGGCAGAATCAGAACGTAGACCTCGGGGTGTGCCAGGAACCAGAAGAGGTGCTGCCACAGCAGCGGATTGCCGCCGCCCGCATTCGTGAGCGCCTGGCCGCTGACGACCAGGCCGCTCGGCAGGAAGAAGCTCGTGCCGGCCACCCGATCCATGAGCTGCAGCACCGCGGCCGCTTCGAGCGGCGGGAAAGCGAGCAGCAGCAGGAACGAAGTGACGAACTGCGCGTGGACGAAGAAGGGGAAGCGCATGTACGACAGCCCCTTCGCCCGCAACTGAACGATCGTCACGATGAAATTGACCGACCCGAGGAGGGAGGAAGTGATGAGAAACACCATCCCGACCAGCCACCAGGTCTGTCCTTGCGAGGCGATGACCGACAACGGCGGATACGACGTCCAGCCCGACTGTGCCGTGCCGCCGGGAGCCAGGAAGCTGGCCAGCATAATCAATCCGCCCGGCGCATAGCACCAGTAGCTGATCATGTTGAGCTTCGGGAAGGCCATGTCGGGCGCGCCGATCTGCAGCGGCACGAGGTAGTTGCCGAAGGCGCCGACGGCCAGCGGCACGATCCCGAGGAAGATCATGATCGTGCCGTGCATGGCCCCGAGCTGGTTGTAGGCCTCGGGAAGGAGCACTCCGCCCGGCGCGCGCGACTCGCCGAGCACCTTCATGACGTTGAAGGCGGTTCCCGGCCAGCCGAGCTGCAGCCGCATCAGGATCATCAGGCAGAAGCCGAGCAACAGGAACAGCAAGGCGGTGAAGCCGTACTGAAGCCCGATCCATTTGTGGTCCGTCGAGAACACATAGCGCCGGATCCATGGCAGATGATGCCCGCCATGCTCGCCGCTCTTCTCATCTTCCATGACGCGCAACGCTTCGCGGAGCGCCTTGTGCGCTTCGTCCGCGTACATCCATTGCGAACCTACCCGGATCTGTCGTCTCAATGCCATGTTTAGCTCTTAGCTCTTAGCTGTTAGCTCTTCGTAGCGACCCATCTCCATCGTTATCCCTTGAAGGTGAAACTCAGCGCCTTGGATTCTTTCGCGCCGACGGTGACCTGCTGCTCCTGCTGCCCATACTTCTCATGCCACGCCACGACCGTGTAGGAGCCGGGCGGCAGATTGGAGATCGTGAACGAGCCGTTCGTCTGCGAGACCGAGTAGAACGGATGGGGCATGACAGCCATGTACGACTTCATCCATCCGTGTACGTCGCACTTGATCTTGAACGGGGTCATCTCGGGCTTGTCGAGTTTCTTCGTCGAGACCATCCCCTGAACGGGCTGGCCCTCATTGAACTGCGAATTGGCGACGGGCAGGGCGTGGATATTGTGCAGCGTGGCGTCGTCGTTCTTGATCTGCAACGGCTGGCCGACCATCACGGCGTTGACGTGCGGATAGTAACGGCAGCCCTTCTGGTCGATGGTGGCAGGCGTCGACGGCGCGGTGAAGTTGCCCTTGATGTCTTTGATGTAGACGAATACGTTGGCCAGCTCGCCGGCCGGTCCGACGACCACGTCCTCCTCGGTTGCCGGAGCGCTGGCGTGCTGCGACTGGCAGTACGGGTCGGCCGACATCTGGATGTTGGTCATCTTCGGCGCGGTCCCCTCCAACTTCACCACGCCGGTGAGCGTGGCGGCATCGGCCGACACCGCCGCGGCAGGAGCCGCGGCCGCCGGCGCCGCTGAGGCGGTGCTGGCCGTGGTGGTGGCCGTCGTCTGCGTTTCGTCATCCTCTCCCTGGTCTTCTTTCGACGCTTCTTTGCCTTTGCCGCAGGCGATGGAGAAGACGAGGGTGCTTGCGAACAACAGCGATACGAATTTCTTCATGGTCATTAACCTATCTCCTGTATTTCTAGCGTCCGGGTCCGCCGCTCGCCGGTACGGCGCGCTGATTGCGCGTCGATTTCGCCGCCGGCACCGCGGGCGGCGGCAGCGACGGTTGCGGCATGGCGATCGCCGGCACGTTAGCGTCCGGCGCGGCAGACCGCATCTGTGTAATGCCGATGCTCCATATGTAGTCGCGCAGATAATCAGTCAGCGCCACCACATCGCCCATCGAGCGTTTCAGTTCCTTCGCATCGTTTCCGAACAGCGGCAGCAGCGTGGCCTTGAATTGCGCGAACTGCGGCGTATCGATGGCCATCGCCAGCGGCGACTGGAACCCGCCCGTGGCCGCGTCGCGCGGGAAGTTCGCGGGCATACGCGTGCCGGGAATCATCTCGTTCGGACGGCGGATCCAGTCCGAGATCCAGTCGTGACGCAGGCGCATCCGCGCCAGCGTGAGATTCGGCGCCAGAGACGTAGTGTCGGCGGTATTCGGCACCGGCGGATTCTCCGGGTTCACCGGCGTCGTGATATGGCACTGGGCACAGCGAAGCATCGTGAATACCTGCTTGCCGATGGCGGCGTTCTGCGGCGACGGGTTGGTGCCCCGCGTGGTGTCGAACTGATCTCCCTTGCCTGCTTCGGCGAAGAAGGTGACCAGGGTGTTGGCTTCCTGGTCGGTGAAGTGGAACGTCGGCATGCGCACGCCCAGCCACGGCCGGATCTTCATCACCGTCGGGTCTTTGAGGAAGTTGAATAGGAACGGAGACTGCGCCCTTGCTCCCTCGGGTGTGAGATCCGGCGGCAGGAAGTTCGTGTCCGCGATCGTCGAGGCTATAGCACGCCCGCGCCCATCGACGACGTGGCACGCGCGGCAGTTGTGCTGCGAGACTCGTTTGCGGCCTTCCTCGATCAGGCGCGTGCGGGCGTCCAGTCCGGCCATGCGGTTCTCGGCGACCTTCTCCTTGGTCAGGCCTACCACGACCATGGCGATGCGACGCGCTTCCTCCGGCGTGAGGTGGAAGTTCGGCATCTTCAGCTTGTCGTTGTAGATCTTCGTGCGGCGATCGTCGTAGATCCGCGGATTGCGCAGCTTGTTGTAGACCCAGGACGGCACGGTGTGGATGACGTGCTCCGTGGAGCCGTCCTCGTTCTTCCACTGCTCGTCGGTCATGAAACCAAAATCGAAGAGGTGCAGCGCCTTCGATCCCTCGACCGTCAGCTCGGTGCCGATCGGCTTGAGGCCCTCGAAGCCCTTAATGTTATGACAGGAGTAGCAGCCGTACTTCTCGATGGACCGCTGCCCGAGATAGACGAGCTGCTCCTGCGCCGGCATCGACCGAAGCTTCATCTCGGCGTCACGATCGCTCAGCGTGTTGATCAGATAGCCCTTGGCCAGATCGTGAACGGCCTGTGCATCCGCCTGGCGGATGGGCGTGTTCATGAAGCCCGGCTTCTGCATGGTGAGCAGATACGCCGTCACGTCAGACGCTTCCTGATCCGTGAGGCGCAGCGACGGCATCGGGGCCTCGGCGTAGTAACCTTTCGGGTTCTTGATCCAGTTGTAGATCCAGGCCGCGTTCGCCTTCGTTCCGACGCCGGTGAAATTGAATCCGTAGTTGCGCTCGAGCGGGAAGTCGTCGCGTCTGGCCAGCCGGATCTGACCGGTCTTCTCATCTTTCACCTGTTCGGTGTCGATGTGGCAGCCCATGCAGCCGACGCTGCCGACGATCTGCTTGCCGCGGGCGGCATCACCGGCACCCGGCGGCGACCAGGAACGATGGGTTGACTTGTCGAACAGATAGCTGACGATTGCGTGGATCTCGGCGTCCTGGAGCTTGATGTTTTGGGCGCGCTCCTGAGGCGGCACGACACTCGGGTCGATCATGTTCCGCTGATAGAAGAACGAGGGCATGCGCGTCGTGGAGCGGAAGTTGTGCGGCTCGCTGATCCAGCGGAATGCCCACTCCGGCGTGGTCTTCTCAGCGATGCCGCCGAGATCAGGACCCGGCTTGCGAAGATCGGTGAAGCGCCAGTTATTGATCTTGTGACAGGCATAGCAGCCGTAGAGCTCGACGGTCTGCGTCGCCTTGGTGATGTCTTCACCGCGGTCGACAGACATCTGCGCTGAATGGCACTTGATACAGCCGGCCTCGTAGTAGTGCCGCGGGTACATCGGCGTCTCGATAAACTCGTTTTCCTCGTAGCCCCAGTTCCGCTTTTCGAAGTCACTCGGCAGCGGGAAGAAGCCTGCCGAGAGCCAGGTGCGCTCCGCCCAGCGGTGCTCCATCCTCGGGCTGGCCGGCGTGTGTCCGGCGCGGCCGAACTCGGTGGCCCTGTCCTGGCCGCGATGACAAACGGTGCATCCGTACTCGAGAAGCGGATGGGACGAAGCGGAACCTACGTACAGATCGAGCTTCGGATGCGTGCGCCACGGGTTGAGGATGTCATTCGGCGCATCCTGAATCCGCTTGAGCTGGGCGATCCGATCCTCGGTCTCCTTCCGCTTTTCCTGTGGGATCTGATACCCGTCGAGGCTCTGCTGCAGTTCCTGGGACAGTCGCGCGGCCTCGGCCTTCGACTCCCAGCCGGGCGTGTCGATGGCACGGTGGCAGGTCTGGCATCGATCGACGCGCGGGACGTTCATGTAGTTCATGTCGATCGACAGATCGTTCAGAACCACCTGGTCGATCTTGATCACCGGATTGACGAAGTCGAGCAGCGGCTGACTGAGGATCCAGTTCGTGCTGAACCGGTCCATGTCCACGGCGGTCAACTGCTTGTTCAGCAGGTCCACCGAGGCTGTCAGCTCTTTCTTCTTATCCTCGGCATCCTTGATCTTCTTCAGCCACTGATCGACGTTCGCCTTCGCGGCGTCCCGCTTGCGCGTTGACTCCTGCAACGCAAGCTGCAGATCGGCCAGACGTTTGGTCTGCCGTTCGAACTCTGCCTGCTGCTGCGCCGCGTCGGGCCGGTGCTGCACAACCGAGGCCTCGGTGATGTAACGCTGGGCATCGAGGTTGGCCTTGGCGAAGCGATAGTCCTGATCGGCCCGGTAGTGGTCTCCCTCTTCCGCGTCGAGAACCTTCTGCGCTAAGAGGTACTGGTCGCGATGATGAGCCAGATCGATGCTGTTCTTTTGATCCTGCGCGTCCAGATCGGCCAGTTGCTGCTTGTTCTCCCCGGCTTTCGCGCTCTGAATCTCCTGGACGATGCGCTCGCGCTGCATGCGCATGAATTCGAGCTGGAACCACTTCCAGCCGCGGATGTAGTCGTAACCGACGATGAGCCCGGTCACCGCGAGGAGAACGAGACTCGACAGGGCGAATATCAAATTCAGCCTGCGAATCGAGTAGTTGTGCGGAATCGGCTCTTGTGGCTTCATCGGTTAACGGGGAGTCCTCAAACGTTGAAGAAGATCTCCTGGATGTGCAGGATGTATTTCAGGTTGAACAGCCAGCGCAATACCATCTTGATCGGCAACGCCATCATGATCAGGAAGAGGTACGCGCCGACGTAATACCGGGCCGCCCCCATCTTCTGATAGAAGCGGCGGAATGGCCCGATCTTCATCAGTGGCGGCAGACCGAGATATCCACCGATGAGCGCCAGCCCGAAGATCTCGCGGATGATCCAGAGCTTCGGCAGCGACGTACCGAGCACCTTCACCCACATCAACTCCGAGAGATCGACGTTTACCAGCGGAACGAGCTTGTTCGGATCCCAGAACTCATAGGGCCCGAAGAAGTTCCAGTTCGGCCCGCGAAGAAACGTGCCGGTGATGATCAGGAATGACCAGAGCACCAGGAACCCGTAGAGGAAGACGCCGATCTCCCACTTCCGCTCGCGGAAGGAGTAGTAGCCGTTGCCCTTCGGGTTCGTGTCGATGTAGGGAATGGCCATGAGACCGACGATGATCAACGTCGGCAGCACCACGCCGGCCAGCCATGGGTCGAAATAGACCAGCATCTCCTGCAGGCCGAGGAAGTACCACGGCGCCTTGGCGGGATTGGGAGACGAGGTCGGATTGGCCGCCTCTTCCAGCGGCGCACGCAGAACGACCGACCAGACGATCATCACGATCGTCAGGAGGATCATGCAGAGCATTTCGGTGTAGACGAGATCGGGCCAGGTGAAGAGCTTCTCATCCGACTCGGTCTTCTCCCAGGGAATGCCGCCCACGACGATCTGCGTGTCGTTCAGATAGGCCTTGCGCAGCGCCACCCAGGTGAAGAAGCCGAGAAGGAAAATCATGGCCACGATGGGGACGTTGTCCGGCTTCGCGGCGATGAGGAAGAAGTTCGGATCGAGCATCGACGCGCCGAACGCCAGCGCTCCGAGGACGAAGAGGCGAAGGCCGACCTTCGTGTCCCACAGCCGTCCGCCAAGCCGCTCCAGCCCGAAGAGAATCAGGAGATAGGCAACGCCGAGATAGAGCAGCGGCGCGATAAAGATCCCGGCGATCAGGAGAGCAACGCCGAACCCGAGGAAGGCGAAGCCGCCCGCAGACTTGATCCGTCCGCCGAGGAGATTGAAATAGATGATCAGGGCAAAAATCGACGTCAGCAGCAGGAACGAGATCGATCCTGCCGACAATACGTTGATGAAATCCTTGATGAAGACCATCAGCGATCGGCCTCCGTGGGACGGGGGTCGGGTGTCGGGTGTCGGGTGTCGGAGGTCAACCGGCAACCGACAACCGACAACTCACTGACTGACAGACAAGGCCTTCTCATAACGGACCCGAAATGCCCCCGTCTTTTCGAACTCGCCAGAAGTGAATGGCCATCAGGAATCCTGCCGCGAGCGGAATGACTACGCAGTGAAGGACATAGAAGCGCAGCAGCGTGGCGGCCCCGATGGACCGCCCGCCTATGAGCGCGAAGCGGGCATCATCGCCCGCATGAATAAGTCGTATGTCCCCCAGCTTCACCAGGCCCGACATCGGGCCTTCGTTACCGGCACCCGGTGAGGCGCGGGCCATGGATGAGCCCACCGTGATCGCCCAGATCGCGAGCTGATCCCACGGGAGCAGGTATCCGGTAAACGAGAGCAGCAGCGTCAGCACGAGCAGGATGACGCCGACATTCCAGTTGAACTCGCGGGGCGGCTTGTACGACCCGGTCATGAAGACGCGGAACATGTGCAGCCAGACGGCGATGACCATGGCGTGCGCGCCCCAGCGGTGCATCTCGCGCATGATCCCGAACGGCGCCTGCTCGCGCAGGTCCATGATGTCGGTGAAGGCGTACTCGATGGTCGGCCGGTAGTAGAACATCAGCAGCAGGCCGGTGACCGTTTCCACCAGGAAGAGGAAGAACGACGTCCCCCCCATGCACCACGTGTAGCTCATGCGCACGCCGGAGCGGCGGACCTTGACCGGGTGCAGGTGGAGAATCAGCGATCCGAGTACCGCGAGGACGCGTTTGCGGTTGGTGTTGGGGACGCCGACCCGGAAAACGGATTTCCAGATCTGCGAGTTGACGATGCCGTCCTGGAGTGCTCGAAGATTCGCCATTTGTCCTCTTGGGAGTGGGGGGTGGGGAGTGGGGGGTGGGAGCGACGGCTTTCAGCTCCCACTCCCTACTCCCCACACCCCACCCTCACATCTTGATAAACGCCTCGGGGTCAGTCCACTCCCCGCGCTCCTGGTGGAACTGCTTCGATTTGTCGACGACGATCTGGCCGTCGGCGACGTCGATGAAGATCTTGGCCCGCTCGAGAGGACGCGGAGTCGGTCCCTCGAAGTTGATTCCGGACTTGTAGTAGCCGCTGCCGTGGCAGGGGCATTTGAACTTGTTCTGAGTCGGAAGCCAGTTCGGCGTGCAGCCGAGATGGGTGCAGACCGTGATGAGCGCGTAGATGTTCTCTTCGGTACGGACGATCCAGATGCCGAACTTGTCCTTCCAGCGTTCGTCGACTTCTCCGATCGAGTAGTCGGACGGCAGACCGGCCTTGAACTTCTGGACCGGCTCGAACAGGACGTTGGGGAAGAGGAACCGCCCGAGGATGCTGGTCAGCCCGCCCAGAGCGGCGGCCAGGGCCACCCACGCGGAGGTCAGGACGACCGGAAAACTGCGCCGGGTGATCTCGCCTTGTTCGCGGATATCAGCAGCAGCGCTCCCCGCAAGGGGAGTCTTCGGAACCATCTGATATGGCGTGATTTCGTCAGACATCCAGGGTTGTGAAGGTGCCGAAAAGAGCCCGTTCCGGCGCGGGCGTAAATATCTGCTTTTCGACAAGCGCTGTCAACGAAAAAGGTGACAGGAGAGGTGGATGTTTTGCGTGATTTCTGAACGCTTTGTGCTCACTCGGTCGCGCGGTTGCGCGGTCTCGAAGTCGCGCGGGGTGTCACCGAGGCTGTCACCGCGAAACAGCGAGACCCCGAGACCCCGCAGCCTCAGCCAGCGCCTGCTTCGCCGCCGCGCGGACAGGAAGGCTGGGGTCGGTTACGGCGATTCGCTGAAGGTCGGGAGCAGCGTCGGGTCCGGCCAGCTTTGCGTAGGCTGACATCGCCACGATCATGGCGTCTTCCTTCTGGTCCTCGCGCATGGTGGCCACGCGGTTCAGCCGCGAGCGGTCGAGGATCTCGCGCAACGGACCGAGAGCGCGCTTGTCACCAAGCCGGGCAAGTCCGATAGCCGCGTTCCAGCGAACGTCGGGCGCCTCTTCCTTCAAACCATCGGCCAGGACCGGCACGGCGCTGGGGTCGCCGATCGCGCCGAGCGTGAAGTAGGCCGTGGCGCGAACATCCTTGTCATCGTCCGCGGCCGCCTGGGCAATGCGCGGGATGGACGCGGGATCGCGCAGCTCGCCGAGGGCCATCAGGGCATAGATGCGGTTATCGACGTCGCGATCGTTGAGACCCTCCAGCAGGAGGGGCGTGGCGCGCCGGTCGCCGAGCGTGCCCAGCACCATGCCCAGGTAACGGCGGATGCGCGGATCGTCGGTCTTCGAGTTGGTGTACAGCGTGGCCACGTCGTGCTCGATGTTCGGATACCGCTTGGCCTCGCCGCGTTTGAGCGACTTCGAGAGCTGATACGCCGCCTGCCATCGTTCGTGAGAGCTTCCGGAGCGGATGGAGTTGAGGTAGTCAGGGATGGTCTGCTCTTCCGTGGCCAGCTTGCCGAAGAGGAAGAAGATCAGGACCGCGATCAGCACCACGCCGAGGGGGAAGACGACGAACTGGAAGAGGATGGTTTTGGAGGACTCTTTGGGAAGGTCCGTGGGGGGTGAGCGGTGGGGGGAGGGAGATGAACTCTGCTCGACCGGCGGTTTCACCCAATCTGTTGTTGGAGTAGGTGGTGGGGAGTTAGGGGTGGGAGAGGGGCTCTGCTCAGCCGGCCGTTTCTCCCACTCCCCACTCCCCACTCCCGACCCCCCACTCAACGTCCCGTTCCCATCACCACGAAATCAGGCAGATATCCCTTGAGCTGCGTCG
>Ga0307470_10000104_pt1 | contig 58700 bp, 61 predicted proteins | sample atmos_gasesAM3C__FD_204565 | JGI IMG/M metagenome (GOLD analysis project Ga0307470, IMG submission 204565) | Hardwood forest soil microbial communities from Morgan-Monroe State Forest, Indiana, United States - atmos_gasesAM3C_05 | ecosystem: Environmental > Terrestrial > Soil > Temperate forest... | reverse complement strand
GTAACCGCGAGACCCCGCGACCGCGCTAACGACTGGCCACCCGCGACACCCCGCCCGAGACCACCAGGGCCATGACGCTGGCGCTGTCCACGGCCAGCGCCTCGACTCTCTCCCGCGCCACGACGACCAGCGTCCCGGCCACGCTGTAGGAGAACGGCAGATAGACGGCGATCTGGCCGGGCATCGAGAGAAACCCGAGGTCGTCCTGCGTGACGAAGCCGAGCGTTCGCACCCCCTCGGTGATGGTGACCGCCACCGGCTGATCGAAGCGCTTCTTGTCGCCGACGAACGCTTCCAGCAGGTCCCTGATCGACGCATAGACCAGCCGCACCAGCGGCGCCCGCGTGAAGATCGATTCCGTCAGTTGGAGAAGCTTGCGGACGAAGAAGTTCGACGCCACCGCCCCGATGGCGATGATGGCCGCGATCGTGATGGCGAACCCCACCCCCGGGGTCTTCAGATTCAGCAGCCGGTCGATCGTGACGAAGGCCTCGTAGAGCAGATACAGCGTCAACGCGATCGGTACGACGATGACGAGCCCGCGGAGGAAGTTCTTGATCAGCCAGTTCATGGATGGAGTCTAGCGGTTGCGGGGTCGCGAGGTTACGCGGCTGAGCACGTCAAGGACGTCGCATCACGATTGGAGCGAACGGTTCCATATGTGGAGTGAGCGGTTTCCACTTGTGAATGACCCGGTTCCACGTGTGGAGCCGCCGATTCCAGTTGTGGATCATACGGTTCCACGTGTGGAGTGAGTCGTTCCAGTTGTGGATCACACGGTTCCACGTGTGGAGTAAGTTGTTTCAGTTGTGGATCACACGGTTCCACGTGTGGAATGAGTCGTTCCAGGTGTGGATCACACGGTTCCACGTGTGGAGTGAGTCGTTCCAGTTGTGGATCACACAGTTCCACGTGTGGAATGAGTCGTTCCAGGTGTGGATCACCCGGTTCCACACGTAGATCACCCGGTTCCAGTTGTGGATCACGCGGTTCCACATTCTGATCGCGCTATTCCACGCGGCGGTTGTACCGAGGCTCACACTCTGATTCTTGATGTCCGCTCTCTCTCTGCGTCTCTGTGGTCGGCAGTTCTGGAGATGTGCGAGCTACCGCGCCCCGAGGAGCTCGCGCACCTTCTCCGGATCGCTGGTCGGAAGGCGGCAGAGGTGATTCGTGCAGACGTACGCCGTCGCGCGTCCGCCAACCGCCCGCTGCATCGAAGTGAACGGCGCGATGCGGGCGATGCCGGCGCCGCTGTGCAGCACCACTTTGTTCGGGACGAACGACGAGAACACGGCGCGTTGGAGCGCACGTATGTCCTTCCCGGCGAGTACGACTTCGAACGACGGCCCGAGAAGGAAGTCGAGGGCGCTCATGAGATGTGCAGAGGCGGACGGGATGAGCGTGACGTCGTCCGCGCTGGTACGCAGGAGATCGTTCGCGGCGGTTTCGTAGAGCGAGTCGCCGGTGATACGCCCGAGACGGACGAGATTCATGAGCTGGACGGAGTTGCCGGACGGCACAGCGCCGTCGCCCGTCTCCCGCGGGCGGACGAGCAACGCCTCGGTATCGTTGGCGGTCAGGTAGAAGCGGCCTTTCTCGTCGCGGAAGCGGGCGAGAGAGTCGCGCTCGATGGCGATGGCCTTTTCGAGGTAACGGACCTCGAACGTCGCTTCGTAGAGGTTCAGCAGACCCCAGACCAGGAAGCTGTAGTCGTCGAGAAAGACTCGCTCTTTGCCGGGCCGGCGTTCGTGCTGCAGGCGCCCAATGAGCAACGCGTCAGCAGCGCGGCGGGCGGCGATCGCGTACGAAGAGTCATCCAGCACCTCAGCGCCCTGAGCCAGGGCGGCGATCATCAGGCCATTCCAGTCGGTGAGGATCTTTTCGTCGCGGGCCGTCCGCTCGTCGGAATCCTGTGCGGCGTAAAACGTGCCGTTCGGGGCACGCAGGTCGCGCAGCACGTAGGTGAAGATGGCGCGGGCCGTGGCGGCGTACTCCGGCTTGTGCGTGGCCTGGTAGGCCTCGAGATAGGCCATCGCCAGCAGCGCCTGATCGCAGAGCATCTTCTCGAAGTGCGGCTCGTTCCATGCGGCGTCGACGGCATAGCGATGGAACCCGCCGCGCCTGGCGTCCCAGATCGCGCCGTGGCGCATGGCGCGCAACGTCGTTTCCACCATCTCCAGCGCGTGCGGTTCGCCGGTGCGGCGCCAGTAGCGGAGCAAAAACATGAGCTGATGCGCGGCCGGAAGTTTCGGCGGCGGGAGGAAGCCTCCGTTGACGTCATCGAAACGCCCGGCGAACTGCTGGTACGTCTTCGTCAGCATCTCCGTGCCGATCGCTTCGCCCGCCACCGCCTCGGGGGCGAGCGACTGCATGACCATCGACGCCGTCGACGCGATCTGCTCGGGGTGTTCCTTCCACGTTTTGCCGAGGTTCGTGAGCAGCGCGCGCAGGCGATCCTTCGGGATGTAGGCCGCGGCGAAGAACGGCTTGCCGTCGGGCGTGAGGATGATGTTCAGCGGCCAGCCGGGATCGGCCATCAGTTTGCGGGCGACGGCCATGTAGGTGCTGTCGACGTCGGGCCGCTCCTCACGATCGACCAGGATGGCGATGAAGCCGCCGTTCATCAGCGCGCCGATCTCCGCGTCGGAGAACGATTCGGCCGCCATGACGTGACACCAGTGGCAGGTCGAGTAACCGATGGAGAGAAAGATCGGTTTGTTCTGCTCCCGCGCCGCCTTCAGAGCCGCCTCGCCCCACGGATACCAGTCGATGGGGTTGGCGGCGTGCTGGCGGAGGTAGGGCGACGTTTCGCGGGTCAAATCGGAGCGCTGGCGTCCCGCCGGCTGGCTCGGCGGCGTCCTCGCCGCCGGGCTTACGGCGGATGTCTGGAGTTCGCCTGGCAGGCGGCGGGACGCCGCCTGGCCAGCCGGCGAGACGCCAGCGCTCCAGAGCAAGAGCGCCCCCAGGATCACTTCTGCAGGCCTGCGGCCTGGCTGATGCGATAACTACGGTCCGCGGCGAGACCCTTGAAAGTCTGCCGCTCGCCGTTCGGCCAGATCACCGTCACGTCCGCGCGTGTGTCGGCGCCAAGGCCGAGGTGCTGCTCCTTGGGAGGCGAGGTCAGATAGCCGATCGTGCTGAAGACCTCGCGCCAGAGATTCTTCAGGTGCGCGGTGTCGACGAGGATCTTCGCGCCGATGGCGTCGCGCGTGACTCCCTTCGACGGATCGCCGGTCAGGCGGATCTTGATCCAGTGATTGCCGTTGCCGGCGGAGTTGTTGCGGTAGAGCATGGCCGGACCGTTGAAGTTGTTGACCAGCATGTCCAGAGCGCCGTCGCCGTTCATGTCGAACATCACCACAGCGCGGGCGTTGCCGAGGGGATCGGCGCCGCTCTTTGCCGTCTCTTCGTTGAGCATCCCGTTGCGGTTGACGAAGAAGACCGGTGATTCTTTCTCCGCGACCGGAACGATCGTCTGCCGCTGCTGGCCGGAGGAGTCGGTGAAGTATGGGTTGACGCTCGAGTAGACCGCGTACTCGTTCATGCCGTTGACGAGATAGAGATCGTCGTCGCCGTCGTTATCGAAGTCGAAGAAGTTCGCTCCCCACGACCAGCCGGTCGACTTGTAGCCGCGGCCGACCGCCTGCGACTGCTGGTACGAGACGAGCTTTCCGTCCTTCGCCGTCGAGGTCCAGAGATCGTTCGCCTCGACCACGCGCATGTTGGCCATCTTCTGGGGATTGAACTTGAGCCGCGTCTTGGCGTCGGGGAGGACGTACTTCTCGTCCTTGTCCATGGTGACGATGTTCGAGATGTAGACGTCGGGGAAGCCGTCGCGATTGAGGTCGGTGATGCCGATGTTCATCGTGTAGCTCGGCTTGTCGGTGCCGATCTTCGGGGAGACATCCTCGAACTTTCCGTTGCCGAGGTTGCGGTACCAGGAGTTCGCGCCGAAATCGTTGCCGCAGATGATGTCTTCCCAGCCGTCGCCGTCGAAGTCGACGTGATTGACGGCCTGCGCCCATCCGGTGTTGTCGACGCCGCTGCCCGCGGTCACGTCCTCGAAGACGAAGTTGCCTTTGTTGCGAAAGAGCTTGTTCGGCAAGCCGTTCATGTTGCGGCGGGCGAAGGTCGGCAGGATGCCGTGGATGTAGTCGCCAAAATAGCCGATGTAGAGGTCGAGCCGCCCGTCCTTGTCGAAGTCGAGCGCCGTGGCCGGACCGCCGACCAGACCCTTGCCGCCGAGGTTCGTGCGGGCGGTGACGTCCTCGAACCTGGCGTTGCCGAGGTTCTTGTACATGCGATGGTCGTCATCGGCGTACGTGATGAAGATGTCCGGTAGGCCGTCGTTGTCAAAGTCAGCGATGATCGGCTGGCGCGGCTCGCCGGGGTGTCCGTCAGGACGCTTCCAGTTCAGGCCGGAGGATTCCGTGACATCGGTGAAGTGACCCTTGCCGTCGCCGAGGTAGAGAGCGTTTCCGGATCCGCTGAGGATGAGGACGTCGATGTTGCCGTCGCCATTGACATCCTCGGCCGCGATGCCCGAGCCGCCGAACGCAGGCGGGACAGAGAGCACGGTCTCACTCGCTTTGACCGTGTAGCTGCGGATGAGACGCGACAGCCAGTCGGACATGCGGTGCTCGAACTGGATGCCGCTGCCGGCTGTGACGTCGGTGAAGAACTTGCCTCCCGCTTTCGGAGTGGCCGTCGACGGCGCGGAGGCGATTTTGGTTGATCCAACCTTCTTCACCGGCGGCAGCGAGGCGCTCTTGTCCAGCAGCGTCTGGATGGTCTTGACTGCTCCCGTCAGGTGCCCTCGATCGAGCCTGTCCTTGCCCTCGGCCGTAGCAATCCTGCCGGCCACGCGCAGGATGAGTGTTCCCATCTGCGCGCCGCCTTCCGTGAGCAACTCGGCCGCGAACGGGTCGAGCTCGATCGTCCCCTTGTACTTCGGATCGTTGAGGACTTCATTGAGATACCGCCAGTGCAGCCCCGGATCGCGGAAGGCGTCGAGGTCGTAGGCTTCGATGACGATCTGATCGCTCTTTGGAAGACGCGGAAAGTAGATACAGTCCTCATATTCGTTGAGCTCGTGCGGCTCGTACATCTGCACGGCGTCGTGAACGTCGTCGATGCGGATCAGCGGATGGCCGCGCTTCTTCGCGCGCTTTTCCGCTTCGAGCATGACGTCGGCCGTCCAGGCCACCATGATCTCGGTAAAGCGCTCCTTGAAGACCTTCCCCTCCTGGGCGTCGGTCGGCCACATATGCCGGGCCATGTAGACCTGCACATTGCGTGAAAAGACCTCGTTGGAGAGGTCGTTGTAGACCTCGAACGAGGCGAGCTTTTCGGCCACGATAGCCTTGCTGGTGGCGAATTTCTCGGCAGGTTTGGCCGCGGCGCTATGCGTTTGCGGTGTGGCGGGTTTGACCGTTCCGACGATATCGGTCCAGGCGGTTTTGATCTCCGCGCCGCCGATGATGTGCTGATTGGCCGTGCGCGTGGCGCGGTCGGCGCGCTGCAACGTGGCCAGCGTGATGAGATCGATCGACTCCTTGAACAGCTCCACCGCCGGCGTATCGAGCGGGACGAGGCTCGTCCCGTCGATGAAGGAATCCTGCTGCACCGACAGCAGCGCGCGCAGCGCGTAGGCGACGTTGCCGTACTGTCGCTTGTCGCGCGCGGTGATGTCGGTGCGGCGCTGGTCGTCGGGAAGGACGATCCAGTCGCCGGCCGGCGTGGACACGTACGGAACTGCCGCCTGCAGAACGGGGCGGAGCACGTCGACATCGATCTGCGTCTTGCCGGCCTTCCTGGCGGACGCGCTCGCTTTCACCCAGAGCTCGCGGATGAGCTGCTTCTGCAGCGCGATCTTCACGGCGCGGGCTTCGAAGTCGAGCGAAGTGCCGTAGATGAAGTCCTCCAGCCGGTTGGCCGTGGCATAGCACTTCGGATCGCGCAGCGACTCGAGCTGGTCGATCTCCTTGATGATCGTCGGCACCTGGGCAAGCGCGACGATCGAGAAACAGAGGCTGAAGGCGACATAAGCGATACGGACTGTACGCATTGGACGCTCCCCCTGAAAAAAGTTGTACTGCGGAGTGTATCGCGGCGCAACCTTCATCTGCGGGAGCTCGTTGCGCCTCTCCCTTTACCACGCCTCGGCCTGCTAAACTCTGCCAGCCCATGCCCGATCGTGCAGCGCTCGCCGATCTCTACGACCGTCACGCACCGCGTCTTTACGCGATCGCGTTGCGCGTTACGAACGATGGCGATGCGGCGGCGGATGCGCTCGAGGCGGCATTCGTGGCGCTGTCCCGGAAGGACGACGTTCAGGATCCGGTGACCTATCTCGTCCGTGCCACCCGCGATTGCGCGCTTGCCCGACAAACCCGACCGGCCTCGGCAGCCGTAGTACCAAAGGAGGCCACTCCGAGGACCCTGGTCGAGGATGCCTGGTACGGTGGGTTGAGCGTGAAAGATCTGGCTACGAAGTACGGGATTCCGGAGACTACGGCGCGCGGGTTGCTCTGTGATGGAATGGCGCAGTTGCGTTCGCAGTTTGCGGCGGGAGTGAAATGACTGAGACTCTATCTCGCGAGGACATGACCCTGCTCGACGCCATCGTGGCCAGGTCGATCGAACCGATCGCTCCGCCCGTCGCGTTACGCAACCGCATCCTCGACGCCGCCGCTTCAACACCTCAGAACACGCGCACCGTCCGCGCGGATGAGGGTCGCTGGCATCGCATCGTTCCCGGCGTTACCGTGAAAACGCTTTCCATCGACCTCGAGCGCGATACGGCCACGATCCTGATGATGTTCGAGCCTGGGGCGAGCGTTCCCGCCCACGATCATGGCGGCGCCGAGGACTCGTTCGTCGTCAGCGGCAGTTGCCGGATCGGCGAGAGATACCTGCTCAAGGGCGACTTCCACCACGCCGATGCCGGCACGCGCCACGAGGAAGTCGTCAGCGATGAGGGCTGCGTTTTGCTGCTGGTGGTGGATCGTCAGGACTACCTGGCCGCGTAGCGCTCGATCGCGTCAGCCGCCGTCGCGAAGCGCGCTTCCCAATCGCCGCTGATGGTGATCACGTTCGCGTCGTAGTTTGCCAGCGTCGTCGCGAACTGTCCGTGAAGAGCGGCACGTGCAGCGGCCGTATCGCGTACGTCGTCGGCTGTCCACGGAACGTCGATGTCGGTTAGCAGATAAAGGCTCGCCTTGCGCGCCCTCGCTTCGGCTTCGATCCACTCCGGACAATGGCCGTAGTAGTGCCGGCTGTAGACGACGGTGCTGATGAGATCCGTGTCAAGGATGAGGAGAGAATCGGTTGTCGGTTGTCGGTTGTCGGTTGTCGGGTTCCTGGCCGCATCCTCCAGCGCCATCTGTCCTCGGGCGATCGGCTCGACATCATCGACAGTCAGCGGTCGCGCAACCCGCTGCGCATACTCGCGCACGAACTCGGGAACCCAGGGCGCATCGAACCGGACGGACAGCCGCTCGGCGAGCGTGGTCTTGCCCGTACACTCCGGACCGATCAGACAAACGGTCAGGCGGATGCGAGTGCGGAGCGGCGCCAATCGAGCAGCCCTTTCACGCAGAGGAAGACGAAGAAGGCGTAGAGCACCGCCGTCGGGTAGAGCTTCTGGTCGATGAACATGACCACGTAGATCACGTCGACGATCGCCCAGATCAGCCAGTTCTCGACGATCTTCATGTTCAGCATGTACTGCCCCACGATGCTGAACGCGGTCGTCACGGCATCCCAGATCGGCAGCGAGGCATCATGCGCGGTCGCGCGAAGCAGCCAGAGCAACCCCAGAGTAAGGATGGCGCCGATGGACATCAGAGCCGCCCACATCCTCGACGATGCATGCGTGACTTTCAGCTCGCTCTTGTTGACGCCGCCATGCAGCCACTCGTACCAGCCGTGGATCGAGAGCACGAAGTAGATGATCTGCAGGCCGGCATTCAGGTAGAGATGAGAGCGCCAGAAAACGACGAGATACAACAGCACGCTGGCGATGCCGGTCGGCCACGTCCACATGTCCTCTTTGATTGCCAGCCAGACGTTCGCCAGCGTGAAGAGGACCGCCGCCATCTCCAGGGGAGTGAAGTTACTGCGGATGGCCAGCCAGACCTTCGCCAGCTCGGAGAAGATGGCCACCGTCCCGATGAAGGTGAACGTCACCTCCGGAAATCTACCATCACCGTGGCATTCCGCGTGGCCTGCGGGTAGTAGTACGAGATTCCGTCGATGGTCTTCTCCGGTGTGAGAAAGAGATAGCTGTATCCGCTCGGGAAGACACGCTTGTTGTTCGTCAGATTGTTGACCTGCACGCGGAGGCTGATCTCCTTCGAGAGAGCGATCGCGGAATTGGCCTCGAGGGTCGTGAAGGCAGGCGCGATGAATGCGCCGTTGTTCGTGTTGTCGAGATACGAGCGTCCCACGTGCCTGCCGGTGACACCGAAGGTGAGCCTCGACGTCGGCGCGATCTCGATCGTTTGATTGACGATCATCGTCGGCGTCAGGACTGGATTCACGTCGTGAAAGGTGATCGGCTGGCTACCGACGATGTTTCCCGCGGCATCGTAGACATCATAGAACTGCGTCCAGGTGTGGATGCGGTTGTGGCTCAGGTTGGCGTTCCCGCGGAGCTTCAGCCGAGGCATGGCCTGCCACGTGTACTCCAGCTCCAATCCCCCGCGGTAGCTGCGGTCGACGTTGCGACGCAGGAGCAGTCCGATCGGCGAGAGCTCACCGGTGGAGGCGATCTCGTTGTGGAAGTTCATGGCGTAGACGTTCGCGCCGAAAGTGGCCGTGCGTCCGCGATAGTTCCATCCCGTCTCGAGGTCGACCAGCCGTTCCGGCCGTACGGCGTGGAGGTCGTGGGCGAAAGTAGCGTTGTCCTCGCCCTGAAAGAGATCGTTGCGCGTCGGCTCGCGCGTCGAGATTCCGGCCGATCCATAGAGGCTGCTGACCGCCGAGAGATCGTAGCGCGCGCCGACCTTGGGGTTGAAGAATGTCCAGCGGATCGGCGCGATGGTGACGTCGCCGTGGTAGTGGAAGTTCGTCGTGCGAAGCTGCGCGTCGGAATAGAGATGCCAGCGCGCCTCGTCGTAGCTCAGCTTGGCGAAGGCGTTGGCTTCCCCTTTCGTGCCGTAGTTGTAGTAATCGCGTACGCCGTTGGCTTCGTCGAGCGTGTGCTCGCGGCGGAACTCGTTGACGTGCAAGCCATAGTTCGCGGTCCAGGGGCCGCGCGTCGTGCTCAGCGTGACCATGCTGCCGATCAGCAGGCCGTCGAGGCCGTACTGAGCGCCGGAAAGGCGATACCAGCCGTAGCCGCGCTGGTAGAAGACCGAGGCCGTCATGTTCGTGCGCGGCGATAGCGCGCGCAGGTACTGCAGTTGGGCGAGGTCGTAGCCGAAGCTGTCGCGGTCCTGCGGCCCGAACGGATTCGCTCGCAAGTCGTGCGCCAGCGTGGCGGCGTCCGCGGCGTCGAAGGATTGCTGCGTCCACTCGTGCGCTGTGAAACCGGTCAGGCGAAGCTGCGAGTCCTCGTTCTGTTTGGCCGCGCTGACGAAGAGGTTGTGCGCGCGATAGCCGGAAGATTCGCGGAAGCCGTCCGACTGATCGCCGGAGAGTCTCATGTAAAACGCGTAGCCGCCCGGCAGCGCGCCCGACTGATAGCCGACGGTGGCGTTCTTCGTACCGAACGATCCGGCGCCGATCTCCGCGCTGGTCGACTCCGTCGGCGCGAGGGCGATCGATTCGAAATTGATGGACCCTCCGAAGGAGGGCGAGCCGACCGTCGATGTCCCCACGCCGCGCTGCACCTGGATCGATTGCAGCGAACGGGCGAGGTCGGGGAAGTCGGCGAAGTACGTCCCCATGTCCTCGGAGTCTGCCAGCGGCACCCCATCGAGCGTGAAGTTGAGCCGCGTCGGGCTGATCCCCCGCAAGGTGATGTACGAGTATCCCGACCCTCCCACTCCCGCCTCGGTGTACGTATCGATCGACGGCGTATCGCGCAGCAACAGCGGGACGTCCTGCCCGTAGTAATCGCGCTCGATGGTCCCGCGATCGACGTCGCTCTTGGTCACCGGCGTCTTCGCCTCGGCGCGGATGCCGCTGACCACGATGTTCTCCGCCAGCCCGGGCCGCAACGTAATGACGACATCCGTATCCGTGGCCACCGGTATCGCTACCGCCTGAAACCCGGCTCGCGTCACGACGGCGTTGTAGGTGCCCGCCGGAACGTCGACAGCGAAGCGGCCGTCGGCATCGGTGACGACGCTGTGCCCCTCCACGTCGACCGTAGCCTGGCCAACCGGTTGTCCATCGACCGCATGGATTACACCGCGCAACGTGGCGGCGGAAACAAGAACAGGAAGAAAAAGAAGAAATGAAACGACGCGGAGAACTCTCATCGATAGCTCCGTTGCCTTTGCCTACGCCGGTCCTAACCGGTTCAGGTTCAAGGGTGTGATCTCAGGCCGTTTTCGCGGCCACCCCTAGGCGACAGGAGGATGGTACTACGTTGGTTGCAGGGTCTGCTGGCCCAGCTTGTAAGCCGGCAAACCGAGGCGTAGGATCGCCGCATGTCCAGATCTGATCAATCCGTATTTGCCGACGCATTGCGCCTCGAGCCTGAGACGCGCGCGGAGCTTGCCGCGGAGCTCCTGGCCAGCCTCGATGGCCCGGCTGACCCTCACGCCGAGGCGGCATGGGACATCGAGATCGAGCGCCGCATCGCTGCCATTGAAGCCGGAATGGTCCAACTTGAACCCTGGCCGGTGGTGAAACGACGGATCGAGCAAGAGATCCTCGGCAGGTGAAGCCGTTTCTGATCAGCGCCCCGGCTTCTGAAGAGTTAGCTGCGGCGGTTCGATGGTATGAGCAGCGCCGGTATGGCTGGGGCGTCAAGTTGTTCGACGCCGTCACCCATGCGATTGAGCAGATCTGCGAGTACCCGGAGATCGGCTCCCGGCGGATAGGCCGATGGCCAAACCGGGAATGGCGAGTGAAAGGGTTCCCCTACAAAGTCGTGTACCGAATTAGGGAACACGACATCTACGTCGCCGCGATTGCCCACACAAGCCGCCACCCGGACTATTGGAAGGATCGCGGCTAGGCTCAACGTTCGCCGCGCTGTCATTGCGATACGATCACCGCCATGTTCGCAACGATCCGCAAATACCGCACGAGGCAGGCCAAGCTCATTACACAGAAGGTGAACGAGGGGTTCCTCTCCGTCATCAGCCAGTCTCCGGGGTTCATCGCCTACTACGGCATCGACACGGGGAACGGGGAATGGGCGTCGTTCAGCATCTTCGAGACCGAAGAACAGGCCAAGCAATCGACTGCCGACGCGGCAGCGTGGGTGAAGGAGAACGTCGCCTTGCTTATGGACGGTCCACCAGAGGTCACGGCTGGGAGGCTGGTGGTGCGGCAGGAGCCGGGGAAGTAAGTCGCTTGGCGGTCTGCGTGGCAAAGATCTCTCACTGTCCTCAGCCCTTCCGGGGCATCGGCAGTTCGAGATGACGGCGTTTGAGCGTAGGACGAAAGTTCGGCAACGTGATCCTCTGTGCCTGGGACCAGTCGATGTACTCCGTGGAGTCTGCTTTCGCCCAGAACTCGCGTTCGGCGTCTTCATCCTTGAACGTTGGTATCTTCTTTCGAGGCTTCATACGATCTCTGCGATGACTCAAAGTTCTGTGGTTTCGCCGCGCTCGGCCTCAGCAAGAGCCTCTGCCGCGAATCTGCCGAGACGACCATCGGACACGTCGCGTTCGAGCTCGCGATCCCACGCCTGCCAGTCTCGCTCAACGAACCACGACCGAAACACGGCCAACTCCTCGGGGCTCAACGATTCGATTTCGCGTTCGATCGCTTCAACCTTGCTCATGACGCACTGAATGATAGCCCTACGTGGCTATTCCGCGCCCAACGCAGAGCCTAGCAACTCAGTCACTCAGTCAGCCCCCCTACTTCAACACCAGCGCCACCTTAGTCCCATTCGTCGCTACCCCACTCTGCGAGGCATGCGGGTCGGATGGGTCTTTGGTCATGGCGTCTCCGTCGGAGTCGAGGCGGGCTTCGATGGTTACGTTGGCCGGGAGCGGCTGACCCATCATCGAGTCGGCGGAGGTGACGTCGAGCTCGAGCGGGAAGGTCGGCGTATTGATGCGCTTGGCGGCGGCCGGCGGACCGGCGGCTTCGCCGGAGGCGCGGACGATGATGAAGAGCACGGCGACGGGTGACTGTTTCACGGAGCCGGCCAGCGACAGCTTCACGTGTACCGAAGGACCGCCGAAAGCCGCGGGAGCGGATTCGGCGCCATTCACGGGAGCTGACTCGGCGCCCGGAATGGGAAGGGCGGGATGGTTTGGTATCGCTGCCGGAGGAGGCTGGTTCTTGACCTGTTCCTTCATCTTGGACAGCACTTCTTCGAGGCGCGCCTGCTGATCGGGGTGGCGGCGGGCCGCGTCGGCGATCAATCCGTCCGCTTCGGTGACCTTGCCGGTCTGGACGTAATCCCAGGCCAGGGCGACGTAGGAATCGAGGAGCTCGGGGTCGGCCTTGATGGCGCGGGTGAGCATTTGCTCCGCGCCGTCGCGCTGACCCATCTGCATGCGCACCAGCGCCTGGTAGGTCAGTGCCCGGGCATCGTTTGGTTTGCGCTGGAGGATGTACTGCGTCTCCTGGAAGACGCCCATCATGTTCTCGCGCTCGAAGTAAGCCTTGGCCAGTTGGCTGCGCATCTCCAGGTCGTCGGGCGTCCTGGCCACCGCGGCCTGGATCTGTTGTAGGGCCGCGTCGGGTTGCTGCTGTCCCGACGACTGCGTCGCGGACGTCATCGGAGTACCGCCGGTCGTCCCCGCGGTCTTCGGCGTGGCTTGCTGCGTGACGAACCAGGCGATGCCACCGAGCACTGCCACCGAGAGGACGCCCCAGACGAAGCCGCGAATCGATGCGGCGCGCGCATGCGCGGCGACCGCACGTGGGTCGAGCTCCGCCCGCGCGCCGTCGTCAGAAGGTTGAACCGGAGAGGCCGTCTTGCGCTTGTCCTTCGTACGTTTGTCAGGTGCGTGTTTGTCCAGCGCCCGCAACACGCCCGCTGTTTCGCGCTCCAGCCGGCGCTGCTCATCGGCGCTGCCGCCGGTTTCTTTCAGCTCGCGCAGTTGCTGCAGCAGCACGTCGCGCTTCGCTTCCAGGTCCAGGCGTTCCAGGTCCGGCTTGGCGGCCTTGCGTCCCTTCATCCCGTACCAGAACATGAATCCGACGATGCCGCCGGAGAGGATCATTGCAGTGGCGCTGAGCCAGTCGGTCATTGTTTTTCCACCATCTCTCTGACGCGCGCGAGGTAGGGATCTTCGGCCGTCTCTTCCGGCGCGGCGGCGACCTTCTCGGGAGCGGTCTCCAGCTTCTTCGCCTTCGTCACGACGAGCACGAAGCCGGCGGCCAGGGCCAGTACCGGCAGGATCCAGACGAGCGCGTTCACGCCCTGAAACTTCGGTTTGAGCAGAACGAACTGGCCGTACGACTTCTCGAAGTAGCTGAGGATCTGCTGCTCCGTGTAGCCGCGTTCCAGCAGTTCCCGCACCTGCGCTTTCATGTTGGCCGCCATCTGCGACGGCGAATCACCGATGGCCAGCCCCTGGCAGACCGGGCAGCGCAGCTCGGAAGAGATCTCCATCGTGCGGCGCTCGAGCTGCGGGCCGGTGAGCGGCGTCCCTTGCGGCGCGCCGACGAACTGCGCCGCGTCCGGCACTTTTATCTGCATCAGCGCCAGCAGAAAGAATGTCGCGATCATCGCAGTGCCTTCGCCAGATTCTCCTGGAGTGTCTCGGTGGAAAGCGGGCCTTCGAACTTGGCCACGATCTTCCCCGCGGGATTGATGAAGAACGTCTCCGGCACGCCGCCGACGCCGTAGGCGATGGCTGTCTTGCCGTTGGCATCGAGCAGCGTCGGATACGCCGATCCGCGCTCGGCCAGGAACCGCATGATCTTGTCGTCGGTGTCGTTGAAGACGATGCCGACGAACTGCACGTTCGGCAGGTTGCGCGCGTTGGCGACCAGGGTGGGATGCTCTTCGAAACAAGGGCCGCACCACGTGGCCCAGAAGTTGACGATGACCGGCTTGCCGCGCAGCGATTCGAGATCGATGGTCTCGCCGGTGCCGACCGCCCGCAGCGCGAACGGCGGCGCCTGACGGCCGACCAGGGGCGAGTCGATGTGCTGCGGATCCTTGCCCAGGCCGGCGAACAGGATGAAGACGATGGCTCCGACGATGATGATGCCGATGATCAGTACGGTCCTGTTCACGCCACGACCTCGGTATCGATGTGTACGTCACTCTCGGGCACGACCACGTACGTGCGGCGCCGCGCCGGAATCAGGGCGATCAACCCGCCCGCGCCCATCATCAGGACCGAGAACCAGATCCAGCCCACCATCGGCATGTTGATGATGAGCACTCCGGCCTGATCGCCCTGCAGGTTCATGATCGAGACGTAGTAGTCGCCCGCGAGCGTCGAATAAACGGCGGGCGTACCGATCGGCTCGCGCATGGCCGCGTACTGGTTCATGCGCGGCTCCATCGTGGTCACCGCTTTGCCGCCTTTGGTGATGTTGAATCGAGCGATGGTCGATTGACGATGAGGCTCGGTGCGCTCCTCGGTACCCATGAACGTCACGGTGTATCCGGCAAAGGTCGTGCTCTGGCCGCGGTTCAGCGTGACTTCCTGTTGCGAGCGCATCGTGCTGCTGACAGCGATGGAGACGAAGACGATGACCGCGCCGGCATGGACGATGTAGCCGCCGAAGCGGCGCCGTCCGCGGCGAAGCTGCGTGTCGACGAGCGCGGATCCGAACGAATCGCCCTTCTTCAGTCGCTGCCGGAAGGGCAGCCACATCTGCGCCAGAGTCACGTGCGCTGCGTAACCGCCGAACATTAGTGTGAGGAGCGTCCAGCCGTTGCGCACGCCGAGGGCGTATCCGATGATCAAAACGATCGCGCCGGTGATGAGCGGCGGCAGAAGCGCGCGCTGCGCCTCCTTCTTCGAAGCCTTCCCCCACGGAAGCGCGGGGCCGACGCCGAGCAGGAACAGAAGGGCGGTACCGATCGGCACCACCATGGTGTCGAAGTACGGCCGTCCCACGCTCATCTGCTTCCCTTTGACCGCTTCGACGATCAGCGGGAAGCAGGTGCCGATCAGCACGGTGAAGGTGAGAACGACGAAGAAGAGGTTGTTTACCAGGAACATCCCCTCGCGGCTGACGGCGCTATCGAGCTGTCCATCGGCTTCGAGCGAGTCGATGCGGAAGGCGAGCAGCGCCACGGAGAAGAGGAGAACGGCGGCGAGGAAAATGAGGATGGTCGGCCCGATGGCGCTCTGGGTGAACGAATGGACCGAGTTGAAAACGCCCGAGCGCGTCATGAACGTGCCGAGGATCGTCAGCAGGAAGCTGGCCTGGATTAGCGTGACCGTCCAGCCCTTCAGGACGCCGCGTCGCTCCAGCACGATGGCCGAGTGCAGCGCCGCGGTGGCGGTGAGCCAGGGCAGCAGCGATGCGTTCTCGACTGGATCCCAGGCCCAGTAACCGCCCCAGCCGAGGACCTCGTACGCCCACCAGCCGCCGAGCATGATGGCGATCGTCAGGAAGACCCAGGGCAGCAGCAGTGAGGCCCGAAGCGGGCGGAGGAAGGACTGGCCAAGCCGGCCGCGCAACAGCGCGGCGACAGCGAAGCCAAAGGGGATGGTCATACCGACGTAGCCGAGGTACAGCATCGGCGGATGGATGATCATCAATAGATGGTTCTGGAGGAGCGGATTAGGACCAGGTCCGTCCAGCGGCGGACTGGCGACGGTCAGGAACGGATTGGCCGGCCCGGCGATGAGGAAGCTGAAGAACGCGCCGACCGCGAGCCATGTGCCGATGGCGAACGGCATGTACTCCTGATGGTCATTGCGATTGATCCACGTGGTCACGGCGATGTAGATGCCGAGGATGAAGCCCCAGAAGAGGATGGACCCTTCCAGCGATGACCAGAGGCTGACGATGGTCACCCACATCGGGACCTCGATGGAGCCGACGTGCGCAACATATTGCACACTGAAGTCGTGCGTGATCAGCGCGTACTCCATCACGGCGGTGGCGGCGACCATGAGCGCCGCGAACAGATACGCGAAGCGCTGCGACCAGCGAAGCCCTTCGGGGGAGCGCTTGGCTCCCGCCGCGTAGGCGATGAAGGCGCCGGTCGTCGCGACCAGCACCGAGGCGAGGATGATGAAACGGCCTAGTGTGGGGATCATGGCAGGCTAGTCTTTCAGCCCTTCGGTCGTGCGCATCAGTTTCTGCAGCTCATCCTTGTTCATCGGATGGCCGCTCTTCGGCGCGCGGTATTCGTTGCTGTGCGAGACCATCAGCCGGTTGCACTGGAAGTAGCCGGAGCGGGTCATCGTCCCTTCGACGACGACGCCGATGTTCTCGCGGAACATCTGCGGGGGCACGCCGGTGGACTTCACGTGAACGATGCCGGTGGCGTCTTTCACGTCGAACTCGAGCCCCGAGGCTCCCGTGCGGCCCTTCACCGAATTCGCGGCCACCATGCCGCCGAGGCGGATCGTGGCGCCGTAGGCCTTGTCGCCGGCGGCGTGCAGATCGGTCGGCGTCCAGTAATAGACGAGATTCTTGTTGATGCCGCCGGCGGAGATCACCACGAACGCCACCGCGGCGACGAGGAATGCACCGATCATGAAGAGGCGGGTCTTGCGCCGGGATGCGGCGCTGGCTGTCAGTTTGGTATCCATGTCGTCATCATCCTTGCCGCTCTTTCGCGGCGCGGGAGATTTCATCACGCAAGCGCGTGATTACCGTCACACCGTAGATCAACAGCACCAGAGCCGTCACGCCATAGGCAGCGGCAACGAAGTTCCAACCACCCGAGACCACTCCGTTCATACGGTCTCCCCTATTTCCGAGCCCGAAAGCGCCGGCGGCGGCGCGAGCTCATGCTTGAGCCGTAGCGCGGCGACTCGCGAGCGCAGCATGATGAACGCGGTCATCAGCAGCAGAATGCCGAAGGCGTTCGCGCGCAGCGGAATCCAGAACGGCTTCGAGACCGTGTTCGGGTTGGACTGCTGCTGGTGAAGCGAGTTCCACCATTTCACCGAGAAGTAGACGATCGGGACGTCGACGTAGGCGATGATCGTCGCCACCGCCGACCACATAGCCCGCTTGTGCGGATCCTCGGAGAACTTCCGCAGAGCGAGGATTCCCAGAAACGCGAACAGCAGCACCGCCGTCGTCGTCAGCCGCGGGTCCCAATCCCACCAGACGCCCCAGGTCGGCTTTGCCCAGATCGCTCCCTGGCAGCAAAGGAGAAACGCCAGCACGACGCCGACCTCGATCGAGGCCTCCATCCGAGCGTCCCAGTCGTAGTCCCCACCGAAGAGGAAGACGACCGCGCTGGCCAGGGCGAGGGTCATGGCCACCAGAGCGAACCAGGCTGTCGGCACGTGGACGTACATGATTCGCTGCGTCTCGCCCATGAACTGCTCAGGCGGCGCGACGAAGAGACCGAAGTAGGAGCCGATCAGGAGGAAGAGGATGCCGGCCAATCCGATTGCCTTCGGTCTCGACAGGTTGCTGAAGTCGTCTACGACGATGAGGATCACCAGCGCCGCGAGGCCCCCGAGAAAGGCGATGAGCGTTCGCGCCACGATCGGAAGACCGAGGGAAAGGTCGGCACCGAGATATTGATCGGCCACCGTGACGAGGAGGCCGAAGTAGACCGCCGCCGCCAGCAGCACGATGGCCAGCCAGAACAGGTTCCGTTTCATAGGGGAGACCTCACTCTTCGACGACTCGACTGAAAAGAAGCCCGCAGAGGGACCAGTAAATTGCATCAAAGGCGACGAGCAGGATGACCCAGGCGCTTATCTGGTTCATCGGGTCGCCGAGGATGATCAATGATGTCGCCTTTACCGACGCCAGTAAAGCCGGAACGATCAGAGGAAACAACAGCAACGGCAGCAGCGTCTGCTTCGATCGCACCTGCGCGGTCATGGCCGCGTAGAGCGTCCCGGGAGCGGAGAGGCCGGCCGTTCCGAGGGCGATGACGACGACGAGCAGGCCGAGGCGCGTCGTTCCGGCGTCGTAGAGGACGACCATTACCGGCACGAGGGCGATGCCGAGCAGGATGAGCTGCAGCCAGTTGGCGATGGCCTTGCCGTAGTAGAGCGCGCGCGGATTCGCCGGCAGGAGCAGCAGCCCTTCCAACGCACGATTCTCCATCTCCGCGTGGAAGCTCTCGGCGAGGGTCAGCGTCGATGAGAGGAGCAGCCCAAGCCAGAGAAACCCCGCCGAGAATTGCCGCAGCATCTCCGCCACCGGCCCGACAGCGAAGCTGAACAGCAGCAGCGCCGCCGCGCCAAAGACGAAGACAGCCATGAACTGAGCACGGCTTCGCCACTGGAGGAGCAGCTCTTTGCGGAGGGCGGCGATCAGCATGAACACCCGCTCATCACTTCGGGACCTCGGGCGCTTTCCCCCGCCACTTCACCCGTCCCGCTTCCAGCAGCATCGCCTCATCGGCCACGGTGGCCGCGCGCGCGAGCTGATGCGTGGCGATGATCACCGTCGTCCCGCCGGCCTTGAGCTCGCGCACGACGTCTTCGACGAGGAGGAAGCCCTCGGGGTCGAGCTGGCCGTACGGCTCATCGAGCAGCGCCACGCGCGGCTCCTGGAGCAGCACGCGCGCGAACGAGAGCCGTTTGCGCATGCCTGCCGAGAACGTCGCCACCGCGTCGTCGGCGCGGCCCCCGAGGGTGACGCGGTCGAGCAGCGCGTCGATGCCGCTCCGGGAACGGCCGAGATGATCGGCGACGACGGCCAGGTTCTGGCGCGCGGTGAGGGAGTCATAGAGATACGAGGCATGGCTGAGCAAGGCCAGAAGCTTCCGGACGTCTTCGCGCTCGCGCACGACGTCGAAGCCGCCGACGCGCGCCGCGCCTCCGTCGGGCCGGATGGCCGTGGCCAGCGTCCGCAGCAGGGTCGACTTCCCCGAGCCGTTCGGCCCCGCCACCATCAGCACCGCGCCGCCCGCGAGCGAGAACGACACATCCGCCAGCGCCCACCGCCGCCCGTAGCGGCGTGCCAGATTCTTCGCCTCGATGTCTGCTGAGGGGGGCATGCAGCGCGCAGTGTCGTTCAGGTGGGGTCGGGTAGCAAGGAGATCGATGTCGCCGCGAGGTGTGCGATGTGTCACAGCGGGTATCGGCCATCCATGTAGATCACAGAGCGACTCTGTTTATCCCCGTGGGCGAGTACAGCGCGCGAATAAGTCCGCGCCAGCGGGGCCGGCGACGAGGCGCATAACGGCATGCCCCACGATCACGATGCCGGCATAGGCCACCGCGTCCGCGAGGATGGGGGCCACGCCAGGCGAGAAGACCATCCACTCCGGGTACTTCGCCGCGATCAGATAATCGCGTGGCGGCCCAATGACTGTGACCACTCCAGTGAACGCTGCCAGGCCGCGCCAGCCGAACCGGCGAGCCACACGCCAGGTGACGAGATAGATCGGTGAACAGGAAATGACGAGGCCGACGCCCAGCAAGGCCACCATGGTTGGCGTCGAGGCGAAGGGTATCCGCCACCACCCATGCGCTTCGCACAAGGCAATCATGCCCAGTGCCATCAGCCCGACCGCGACTCCGCCAGCCAGAGCGCCTGCAACGCGCCGTGACGTCGCCCTCGTGAAGTAAACGACAGTAACCAACTCGAGGAAGTACGCGCCGGTTAGCAGGAGTAAGGGATGCGTCGTCATAGGGAATCGAAACCTACTCCGGCGCCTCCTCCGCACTCGGACACAACTCATTCAACGCGCACTGCGCGCACTTCGGCTTCCGGGCGATGCAGATCGTCCGGCCGTGGGCGATGATCCGGTGTGAGTAATTCGTCCACTCCTTCTGCGGGATCAGCTTCATCAGGTCCTGCTCGATCTTCACCGCGTCGTCGCTGGTGGTCAGGCCGAGGCGGGCGGAGACGCGGGTTACGTGGGTGTCCACCACGATGCCGACGGCGATTTTGAAGGCGTTGGAGAGGACGACGTTGGCGGTCTTGCGGCCGACGCCGGGGAGGGCGGTCAGCTCGTCCATCGTCCTGGGAACCTCGCCGTTGTGGTTCTCGACGATGGCTTTGGAGGCGGCGATGACGGCCTTGGCTTTGTTGCGGAAGAAGCCGGTCTGCTTGACGTCGCGCTCCATCTCGACTTGGTTGGCCTCGGCGAACGACCGCGGATCGGGGTACTTGCGGAAGAGGGATTTGGTGACGATGTTGACGCGCAGGTCGGTGGACTGGGCGGAGAGCATGGTGGCGATGAGGAGCTCGAAGGCGTTCATGAAATCGAGGGAGCACTTGGCCTTCGGGTACATCTGCTTGAGGCGGACGACGATGTCGTTGGCGCGTTCCTGTTTCTTGGTAGCCATGGGAAAAACCATTCAACCACAGAGACACGGAGGGCACGGAGACTTAGAATTGGGGGGATGACGACGACCATCGAAGAGACACGCGTCATCCGCTCCCCGCGCGGCACGACCCTCTCCTGTCTGGGCTGGCAGCAGGAAGCGGCCATGCGCATGCTGATGAACAACCTCGACCCCGAGGTCGCCGAGAGGCCGGAGCAGCTCATCGTCTACGGCGGCATCGGCAAGGCGGCGCGCAACTGGGAGTGCTTCGACGCCATCATCGCCACGCTCAAGCGGCTGCGGAGCGACGAGACGCTGCTCGTGCAGTCCGGAAAGCCGGTCGGCGTCTTCCGCACGCACGAGAACGCGCCGCGCGTGCTGATCGCGAACTCCAATCTCGTTCCCCACTGGGCCACATGGGACGAGTTCCGCCGCCTCGACGCGCTGGGCCTGACGATGTACGGCCAGATGACGGCCGGGTCGTGGATCTACATCGGCACGCAGGGCATCCTTCAGGGAACCTTCGAGTGCTTTGCCTCGGTGGCGAAGACGCGCTTCGACAATTCGCTCCGCGGGAAGCTGGTCGTCACCGCTGGGCTGGGCGGGATGGGAGGGGCGCAGCCGCTGGCGGCGACGATGAACGAGGCCACAGCGCTCATCGCCGAGGTTGATCCGTCGCGAATTCAGCGCCGCATTGACAAGCGTTACCTCGACGAGCAGGCACCGTCGCTCAAGGCAGCCATCCCCCGTGCCATCGAGGCGCGCGACCGCGGCGAGGCCGTGTCGATCGGCGTCGTTGCGAATGCCGTCGAGCTGCTCGAATCCCTACTCGAGCACAACATCGTCCCGGACATCCTCACCGATCAGACCTCGGCGCACGATGAGCTGAACGGATACGTCCCGGCCGGCCTCTCGTACGACGCGGCGCTGGCGATGCGCGACAGCAGCCCGGACGCGTACATCGAGCTGTCGTACGACACGATGGCCCGGCACATGCGGGCCATGCTGGAGTTGCAGCGCCGAGGGGCCATCACCTTCGACTACGGCAACAACCTGCGCGGCCAGGCTTTGAAAGCCGGCGTGGCCGACGCGTTCGACGTCGGCGGCTTCGTTCCTCTCTTCATCCGGCCGTTGTTCTGCGAAGGACGGGGACCGTTCCGATGGGCGGCATTGTCCGGGGACCCGAACGATCTCTTCGTCACCGACGAGGCCATCCTCGAGCTCTTCCCGCACGACGCGGCTCTGCATCGCTGGATCCGCATGGCCCAGAAGCGGGTCGAGTTTCAGGGACTGCCGGCCCGTATCTGCTGGCTCGGCTACGGCGAGCGCGACAAGGCCGGTCTGGCGTTCAATGAGCTCGTGAGTAGCGGCAAAGTCACGGCGCCGATCGTCATCGGCCGCGATCACCTCGACGCCGGCTCGGTGGCCTCACCGAATCGCGAGACCGAGGGGATGAAAGACGGGTCCGACGCCATCGCCGACTGGCCGATCCTCAACGCTCTGCTCAACACCGCCGCCGGCGCGACCTGGGTGTCGTACCACCACGGCGGAGGCGTCGGCATCGGCTACTCGCTTCACGCGGGCATGGTAGTCGTCGCCGACGGCACCGACTCCGCGGCCGAGCGGTTGCAGCGTGTGCTGACGACGGACCCCGGCACGGGGGTGATGCGTCACGCGGATGCGGGGTATGAGATTGCGATCGAGACGGCGAAGACTCGGGGCGTCGACATTCCGATGATGTGAAGACAATCGACCACGGAGACACAGAGAAAACCTCTGTGTCTCCGTGGTGAAAGGAAGTTACTGCCGCTGCTTCATGCGCGCTTCGCGCTCTTCCTGGATCTTCTTCCACTGCGCCTTCTGGTCGTCGGTGAAGGTTGTGGCGATCTTCTCTTCGTGAGCGGTTCGGATCTTGGTCATCTCCTGCCGCTGCGAGTCGACTTTCGGCTGAAGCTCCTGGATCTTGGCGCTGTCGTTCGCCTGACGCGCTGCCCGGTAATCAGTCATCGTCTTCTGAAACGATTCAAGGAACTCGGCGTGCTCCTTCTGGAACTTCGCGTCCATCTCGTCGATCTTCGTCTTCTGCGCGTCCGTGAGATTGAGCTGCTGGCCGTAGCGCTCCGTGAAGGTCTGGTTGGCTCTTCCCTGGTTTCCCCGCTCCTGCCCTATCGCCGCAAAGGCGAAGACGAAACAGGCGGCTGCTGCCAGGCACAACAATCGGTTCTTGATCATGGTAAGGGTTCTCCGTCATGCGATACGCGCAGGACGGAGAAGCGTTGAATGCACCACTACCTTCGCCCAGTAACCAGCTCATCCGCACCGCTCATCCGCAGCTTGATCAGCTTGTCGACCGGTACCGCCTTGTAGCCGCTCGCCTCGACCTTACGGATGTAGTCGGGCGTCACGCCGAAGATGCGCATCTCGATGAGCTGGTGCGCGGTCAGGTTCGGGTAACCCATCGAACGCAGCTCTTCGATCGACTTCGGTGTCACGCCGTGGATGCCGAAGTCGCTCAGCTCGCGGGGTGACAGCGAGTAGCCGAGGTGCTTGTATTCGTTGATCCTGGCCACGGTGATGTTGCCGATGCGGAGCTGCTCCGCTTCCTGCGGCGTGAGATTCGTCAGTCCGGCCGCGCGCAGATCACGCACGTACGCGGGTGTCACGCCGAGGATGGCCAGATTGGCCAGCTTGTGCGCGGGGACATCGGTATAGCCAAGCTCGCGCATCCCGTTCACATACGCGGCATCGACGTTGCCGACGCGGAAGTTCACCAGCTCGCGAAGCGTCAGGTTCGGATAGCCGAGGCGGGCGAACTCCTTGATGGCATTGGCGTCGATGTGGAAGACGGCCACCTCCTCGATCTCCTTCTGCGTCGGCTGATAGCCTAGGGTGCGGAGATCGCGGACGGTCTGCGGCGAGAACTCGGTCGTGGCGAACATCAGCAGATCGTCATCCTTGAACGCGGTGTAGCCGAGCGAGGCCATGTCGCGCACGAACGGCTCGCTCGGCGCGAACTTGAAGTTGCCGGCGCCGTTGCCATTGGCGAAACGGCCTTCGAAGCTGATGATGCCCGCAGGCCGCGACATGGCGAACTGCACGTTGGCGGCGGTGGACTTGATGTCCGCGGTAGGCAGTCCCGTCAGCGACGCCAGCGAGAGCTCGAAGCCCATAACGTTGTTCATGCCGCGGTGGTTCATGCCGGCCTGCGTCTCGTGACTGCCGCGGAAGAGCGTCATCTGCAAGGTGGTGCCGTCCGCGTTCAACTCGGCCGTCCAGACACCGTTGCGGGAATCGCTGGCGGCGTAGACGGCGAAGCAGATGGCGACGGCGAGAAGGATCAGAAGTGCTGTTTTCATCGGTGGATCTCCTTCGATGGCGCATCATGTACGAAGCAAGTCGTAGTTGTCAACGAAGAACTTCGTAGAAGGTTGCAACGAAGGCGTGTCGGACGCTGTCGAGTGTGCAATTTTGGCAATACGTTCCACGGGATCAGAGTTATCGTGCGTCCCTGCAACTCGGAGGTGGCGTCATCAGCGCATCGGCAAGGCATCAGAAGAAAGACTGGATCAACATCGCATTTCTCTCTCTCACGCCTGTGATCGGCATCGTCGGAACCGCCGCCTGGACGTGGACTCACGGCTTCCTCTTTTGGATGCCGATCCTGCTGCTGGTCATGTACGCCCTGGTCGGATTCTCGATCTGCGCCGGCTACCATCGTTTCTTCTCTCACATGACCTACGAAGCGTCGCCGGTGGTGCAGGCGTTCTTCGCTTTCTTCGGCGCCATGGCGGCGGAGAACTCGATCCTCTGGTGGTCATCGAGCCACCGCGTTCATCACAAGCATGTCGACAAAGACTGGGACCCGTACAACATCACGCGCGGGTTCTGGTGGGCGCACATCTTCTGGATCTTCACGAAGAACGAGCAGTTCGATACGACGTTCACGAACTCGCCCGATCTGCTGAAGAACCCGATCGTGATGTGGCAGAACCGCTGGCACAAGGTGATCCTGATCGTGGCCGGCTTCGGAATTCCCACCTTGATCGGCGCGGCATTCGGGAACCCGATCGCCGGGCTGCTGTGGGGAGGCTTCCTGCGAATCGTGGTCATCCACCACACGACGTTCTTCGTCAACTCGCTGGCACACACGCTCGGCAAGCCGCTTTTCAATGCCGAGGTATCGGCACGCGACAACTGGCTGGTGGCCATGCTGACGCTCGGCGAGGGCTACCACAGCTTCCACCACCGCTTTCCGAATGACTTCCGCAACGGGATCCGCTGGTATCAGTGGGATCCGTCGAAGTGGCTGATCAGGGCGTTCCGCTCGCTGGGTCTTGCCACCGACCTCCGCACGGCGTCTCTCCCGCAGATTGAGCAGGCCCGGATGCAGGCCGCGCTGCGAACGGTGAAGTCGCGGATCGAAACGACGCCCGGCTCGCTCGGCGATGAGATCCGCCGCCGTGCCCACGTGGCCATGGAGGACATCGAGACGGCCATGAAACTGTGGCGTCAGCATGCGGAGGAGAAGGCGGAAGGCCTCTCCAAGTCGTGGCGGGAGACACGCCGCCGTTCGCGCCAATACGTGCAGCAGTCGCGGCGCCAGTGGAAGTGGGTGGTTCGTACGCTGCGGCAGTTGCCGGAAGCTGCGTAATCTGCGGCTTCGCCGCGTTGTCGGCGCTGGCGCCGCGTTGTCTGCGGCTTCGCCGCGTTGTCGGTTGTCCGTCGTCGAGAGGTTGCGACTCAGGTTGTCGCGGCCTGCGCACCACCTTGACCACTGACAACCGGCAACACCACGAGACGAAATCAACCGACCACGCGGCGGCGCCGCAGACAACCGACAACGCGCTCCAGCGCAGACAACGCGGCGAAGCCGCACCGCAAGGTAGAATCGCCTACCGGTCCCCTCTCATGAGTGTCATGCGCGAACGCCTCGGGCAATATCAGATCCTGGCCCCTCTCGGCGCGGGCGGGATGGGTGAGGTTTATGTGGCGCGGGACCCGTCCCTCGGCCGCAAAGTTGCGATCAAGCTCCTGCCCGTGCGCCTCTCCGGCGATAAGGAGACGCTGGCGCGCTTCACCCGCGAGGCACGCTCGGCATCGGCGCTCAATCACCCGAACATCGTGACGATCCATGAAGTGGGGATGGACCAGGCTTCCGGCTCGCCCTACATCGTTATGGAGTTCATCGACGGCCGCGACCTGCGCGGTCTGGTCAGCAACGGGCCGCTGTCGAACCGGAAGACACTCGACATCGCCGCGCAGATTGCTGACGGACTGGCGGCGGCACACGAGCAAGGCATCATCCATCGCGATCTCAAACCCGAGAACGTGATGGTGACGAAGGACGGATACGTCAAGATCCTCGACTTCGGCCTGGCCAAGGTGGTCCGCCCGGCCGGCGACGAGGACGACACGGCCCAACTCGATATGCCGGGCACGAACCCTGGCACCATCCTCGGCACGGTCGGCTATATGTCGCCGGAGCAGGCCACGGGAAAACCGCTCGACTTCCGCTCCGACCAGTTCGCTCTCGGTGCGATCCTCTACGAGCTGTCCACGGGGAAACCGGCCTTCGAAGCCGATAACGCCATCGACACTCTCTCCGCGATTCTTCACGAAGAGCCGCCGCCGATCACCCGATTCAACGTACAGGCACCGGAGCCTTTCTGCTGGATCGTGGAGAGGCTGCTGTCGAAGGACGCCGGCGAGCGCTACTCCTCGACGCGCGATCTCGCCCGCGACCTGCGCAATATCCGCGACCGCTTCGCCACGATGACGAGGTCAGAGGAGATCCCGCGGCCGCCGAAGGTATCGCGGCAGAACCTGATGACCGCGGCGATCGTTGGCGGGGCATTGCTGCTAGCTGGAGGCATCGCCCTCGTGGCGCGACACGGCGCGACGGCCACCAGCGCATCGCCGTCCGCGGCAGCAGCAAAGAAGTACTTGGCGGTGATGCGGTTCAAGAACCTGACCTCCGACCCGAATGGTCAGCTCGTAGTCGACGGGCTCGCGGAGACGCTTTCGGCCCGGCTGGCGCACTTCAGCTCTGTGCAGGTGATGCGCCCCACGACGCCGGACGCGGTGGCAAGCACGAACCCGCAACAGGTAGGCCACGACCTCGGGGCCAATGTCGTTCTGACCGGTTCGATGCAGCGGGCCGGAGATCGCCTGAGGGTGGCCTACGAAATCGTTGACCTGACCCATGGAACGTCACGCTCGGGCGATCTGATCGAAGGCTCGGTCTCCGAGCTGTTCACGATTCAGGACAAGCTCGCCGACAGCATCGCCGCATCACTGCAACTCGGCACCCCTGCTTTTCACCCGTCAGCGCCGGACAATAGCGTCTCGCAGACCCGCTACCTCGAAGCCCTCGGGTACCTCCGCCGTTACGACAGCGAACCGTCAGTCGACAGCGCTATCCACATCCTCGAGGAGCTGGCCGCGCAGAGCTCGTCCGCGTCGGTGCAGGCCGCGCTGGGGCGGGCGTATCTGGACAAGTTTCAGTTGACCCACGATACCAAGTGGGCCACGCCGGCAGCGGCTGCATGTGAGCGGGCTGTGTCCAGCGATCCACAGAATTTCGAGCTTCACATCACGCTCGGTCGGTTACGGCGTCTGACTGGCCAGACAAGCGCGGCAATCGGGGAACTGAAGCAGGCGCTCGTGCAGCAGCCGAACAGCGCGGAGGCGACACTCGAACTGGCTGAGGCCTACAAAGCGGCCAGCAATCTCACGGACGCGGAATCAGCTTACAAAAAAGCGATCGATCTGCAACCGAACTACTGGTCCTGCTACAACAAACTCGGTGCGTTCTATTTCGCACACGGCCGTTATGCAGACGCCGCAGCGCAATTCCAGAAAGTCGTGTCGCTTCTCCCGGACAACGTGCGCGGTTATAACAACCTCGCCGCCTCATACCAAGCCCTCGGCCGGTACCAGGACGCTATCTCGCTGTACGAACAAATACTGAAGCGAAATCCGACTGATCAGGGATATTCAAACGCGGGGACCTGCTACTACTACGCCGGCCGTTACTCGGATGCCGCTGCAGCCTATGCAAAGGCGACTGCGATGAGCCCAAGCAGTTATCGATACCTGGCCAATCTCGGTGACGCATACCGGTGGATTCCCGGCAGCGAACAGAAATCGACAGGAGCCTACGATGCCGCTATTGCCCTGGCGCGCAAACAGGTCGCCCTGAACAACCGCAACGCCGATGCGCACTCCCGTCTGGCGGAATGCCTGGCAAAGCGAGGCAGAATCGCCGAGGCCCAGGCCGAGATCGACGCGGCGCTACGGATCGACGCCAAAGATGTAGACAGCATCTATCGCGCCGCGATCGTCTCGCTGCTCGCAGGTGACGACCGCCGTTCCGCCTCATGGCTCCGTGACGCCGTCGCCCATGGCTGCAAACCGACTCAAATCACCAGCGACCCCGAATTCGCGATTCTCCGCCAGAAGGAAGTTTTCAAGGAGGCCTTTACGGCTACAATGGCGACGGGTCCTGTACACAATCGATAAGCGGAGGTGCAACCATGCAGAAAGATGTGTCCGTAACCGTCACGCCTGGTGTCGGAATCACGGTCGACCCCACGACGCCGATCGCACTCAAGAAGAATCAAGATACGGTCGAATGGAAAGCGACGACAAAGGATCAGCAGTTCACGGTCGTCCTTCCGGCCGGCGAGCCATCCGTTGCCTGCTCGTTCCAGGGATCCAAGTGGACTTGTGTGGCGGGTCCGTTCACTACGGGCAGTGCGCCTCGGAGTTTGAAGTACGACATCACAGCAACGAACGCTCCTACCCTGGACCCGGACCTCGAGATCTTCCCCTGACGCCTGACGCCGGGCGCGCGGTATCCCCCCAGCCGGTGAGCGCTCAACGCTCGCTCAGGGTGAAGCTCTACGCGCCGCGCGGCGCCAATGCCCAGACGCCGCACGCGCGCGACGAGGCGTACATCGTCATCGGGGGCCGCGGGACATTCGTTTACTGTGAGGAACGGTAGCCGGTTCGAACCAAACGACTCTCTCTTCGCGCCAGCGGGGCTGCCGCATCGCTTCGAGGACTTACCGACGGTCTCGAAGGAGGCGAGCAGCCCCGCTGACACGTCAACGTGCGTGCTTACTTGCCGAGCTTGTCGCCGGCGTCCTTCATGGCTTCGCCCACTTTGCGGCGAGCCTCACCGAAGCCGGACTGGACTTTGCCACTGGCGCGCTGAGCGGCACCCTCGTTCTCCAACTTCGGATTGCCCATGGCGCGGCCCACCTTTTCCTTCACGGTACCGCTCGCCTGATCGATCTTTCCCTTGACCTCGTCTTCATTGATGCGCATGGCTAAGTCTCCTTCGGGGTCAGGTAACTCAAGAAGCCTGCCAGTGGCATGCACAAGAACGCGTGCTATCATTTGCAGCGACTGACAGTCTTGCGGGAGGGCGTGATGGGGGACATCAAGCTGTTTCAAGTCTGCTTCGAGGGCGAGCTGACGGTTGCCGTGTCGGACGCCATGCGGCGATTGGGCGCCGAACCAAACTTCGATCAGAGCTGGAACGTCTGGCTGCCCGAAGGCGGCCACGCCGAGCTCCTCGTCCGATACCTGAGGATCGAGGTCGGCGATCAGGCCCGCGTTCTCGTAGGCTGTTCGCAGTTTACGACGACGCGCGACTTCCTCCTGATCCGGCACAGCCTCACCCCCGAGTCCGACTACGGCGAATTGCACGACGCCATCGCCCGGCTCGGCGTCGTGGTCGAGCTGCCCTTCGAATCGACCTTCGTCGTTCAATCCGACGACCGCACAGACGTCCAGACCCTCGGCCTCGCTCTCGGCGAGCTTTGTCCGGACGACGCGCTCATGGTGACCGGCATCAGTCATGACTGGGCATACTGCGACGGCACCACCAGCCGCATGTTTGTTGCCGATCAGGAACCAAAGAACCTTCAGTTCCGCAGCTTCTGAAACGTTCGGTATCATGTCGGTCCGCTCAACACGGACCTGCATGTCAGTCACCGACGACCCCCAGCGGCCAGATCTGTCCGCGCTACGCATTCACAGAGAGGAAGACGATGCCAGAGGCATCGCCTGGGGAACGGTTGCGGGCTGGATCGTCACCCTTGCCGTCGTCGTCGGGGCCTCACTGGCGATCTACAGGGTGTGGATCGTGCCCAGTCGGGCACCCGTCGTCGACACGCTCGTCGTCAAGCCAACCGTCAACGTCACCAATCCCCCGCTGCTCACGGCCACCGGCTATCTCGTGGCCGACCGCCAGTCGAAAATCACGCCGAAAATCTCCGGCAAGGTCGTTCGTCTCAACTTCGATGTCGGCGACAAAGTGAAGGCCGGACAAGTGCTGGCGATCCTGGAGAGCACGAACCTGCAGGCGCAGCTCGACGAAAACAACGCCGCGCTCCAGCAGGCCGATCGCGAGTGGAAACGGCAGGCCGCTCTCTGGAAAGACGGCGTCACCACTCGCTCCCTGCTCGACGGCGCCGAGGCACAGCTCAAGGGAGCGCGGGCCAGGGTGGATCAGATCCGCATCAACATGCAGGACATGGTCGTCCGCGCGCCGTTCGACGGCACGATCGCCACGAAGAACACCGAAGTGGGCGAAGTCATCTCCTCGGTGATGATGGGCCAGGTCGGCGGCACGCTGCCGGCCGGGGCGATCTGCACGCTCGTCGATCTGAAGACACTCGAAGTCGTCGCCGACGTCAACGAGTCGAGCATCGGACAGGTTCACGAAGGGCAGGCCGCCGAGGTCAGCGTCGACGCCTTTCCGAACCAGAAGTGGAAAGGCGTGCTGCGGCAGATCATCCCCACCGCCGATCGCGCCAAAGCGACCGTCCAGGTGAAGGTGCAGATCATCGATCCCGGTGACCGGCTCCTGCCGGAGATGAGCTCGAGCGTCTCCTTTCTTCAGAGCGAGCGCACCGACGCGGAGATGCACGAGCCGCCGAAGATCTGGCTTCCTGCATCCGCCGTCTCGGGCGGCAACGTGGCCATCGTCGGCGCCGACAAGCGCATCACGCTGCGGCGCGTCACCACCGGCGCCGTGCGCGAGAAACGGATCGAGATCACCAGCGGCGTCAAAGAAGGCGACCGCGTCGTGACCACGGGCCTCGACACACTCGAGAACGGGCAGTTGGTTCGGTTTGAATAGTTACGGAGGAGCGATGGAAACACTCGTCGAGATCAATAACGTCCGGAAGGTCTACAAGCGCGATGCTTTTGAAGTGCCGGTGCTCAACGGCGTCACGCTGGACGTGCCGCGCGGCGACTTTCTCGCGCTGATGGGCCCGTCCGGTTCCGGCAAGACCACGCTGCTCAACCTCATCGCCGGCATCGACCGCCCGACCCGCGGACACATCTCCGTCGACGGCAAAGAGATCTCGCGTTTCTCCGAGACGCAACTGGCGAGCTGGCGGTCCCGTCACGTCGGCTTCATCTTCCAGATGTACAACCTCATTCCCGTGCTCACCGCCTTCGAGAACATCGAGCTGCCGCTGCTGCTGACGAAGCTCTCCAAAAAGGAGCGCCGCGAGCACGTGAAGGCGGCGCTGGGCATCGTGGGCCTGGGTGATCGCTCCTTCCACTATCCGCGGCAACTCTCGGGCGGCCAGGAACAGCGCGTGGCCATCGCCCGGGCCATCGTCACCGATCCGACGCTCCTGGTCGCGGACGAACCGACCGGTGATCTCGACGCCAGGAATGCCGAAGAGACACTCGACCTCCTGCAGCGGCTCAACGCCGACTTCCAGAAGACCATCGTCATGGTCACGCACGATCCGAAAGCGGCGCAGCACGCCAAGCGAACGCTGCACCTCGAGAAGGGCCTGCTGGTCGAAGCCGTCGAAACGGCGGCGCACGCATGAGATTCGCGAAGCTGATCCGCCGCAATCTCTTCCGCAACAAGGTGCGGGCCATCCTGACCATGCTGCTGCTGGCCGTCATCTTCTTCTTCGTGGCTACTCTCCTGGGCATTCTCCAGAACTTCGAGACCTTCTCCAACGCCGGCGAAGGCTCGAACCGCCTGGTGGTGCAGTCGGCGATCTCGCTGGCCAATCTGCTGCCGTACGCGCACGAGCAGAAGATCCGGCAGCTTCCGGGTGTCGTCGATACGGCCAAGCTTCAGTGGATCGGCGCCTACTACAAGGAGAAATCGAACTTCTTCGCGAACTTCGCCATCGACGTCGACAAGATGCCCACGGTTTTTGACGACTACAAGGTCGATCCGCAAGAGTTCGCCGCGTTTGCGGCGGACCGCCGGGGCGCGCTCGTGGGAAAAGATCTGATGAGCCGCTTCGGCTGGAAGGTCGGTGACCGCATCACCCTCAAGCGTCAGATCTTCCCGTTCGACCCGGAGCTGACCATCCGCGGCACATACGTCCATCCTGTCCAGACAACGTCGGTCTTCTTTCCCATGGAGTACTTCCAGGAGTCGATGGTGAACAAGGGGCAGGTCGGCACGATCTGGGTCAAGGTGAAGGACCCGAAGCAGATGGCGGCGATCAGCCAGCAGATCGACGCCATGTTCAAGAACAGCGACTACCCGACCGAGACGTTCACGGAGAAAGAGTTCCAGTTGAATTTCATGTCGATGATGGGGAACATCAAGCTCCTCTTCACCGCCGTCTCGTCGTGCGCCATCTTCATGGTGATCCTGCTCGCGGCGATCACGATGTCGATGTCCGCGCGCGAGCGCGTCACTGAGATCGCCGTGCTGAAAGCGATCGGGTTCGAGCAGCGCCTCGTCCTCGGCCTCATGCTGACGGAGTTCATCCTCCTGACGGTCATCGGCGGAACGATTGGCAGCTACGGCGCCCACTTCATCTACGCGTTTGTGGACATGGGGAAGGTCACGCAGGGGTTCCTGCAGAACTTCGGCATTCATACAAAGACGCTGGCGGTCTGCATCGCCTCCTCCGCCGCGGTCGGCCTGATCGCAGGCGGCCTGCCGGCGTTGCGCGCGTCCAATCTGCGCGTCGTTGACGGTCTCCGGAGGGTGGTCTGATGATTCCGCTCAAGTACAACATCGGCAACCTGACGGCGCGCCGCGTTTCCACGCTGATGACGATCCTCGGCATCGGCGTCGTCATCGCCGTGATGATCTCGATGATGGCCCTTCAGAACGGCGTCCGCTCCGCGGTCGTCTCGTCCGGCTCGAAGGACAATCTGATGGTCATGCGCGAAGGCGCCGCCGCCGAGCTGTCGAGCTGGGTGACCAAGGATGCGTTCCGGATCATCCGGGCACTGCCAGGCATCGCCAAAGACAGCAGCGGCGCGCCGATGATCTCGCCGGAACTGGTCATCATCTTCAAGATCCCGAAGAAGGACGATCCGAAAGGATCCAACGTCATCGTCCGCGGCGTCACACCCGAGGCATTCACCATGCGGCCGTACATCAGGATCGTCGAGGGACGCATGTTCAAGCCTGGCGTCAACGAAGTTATCGTGGCCCGGCGCATCCGCGACCGTTTCGTCAACACGGGGCTGGGAGACACGTTTCAGTTCGGCTCGCAGAAGTACAACGTGGTCGGCGTCTTCGACGCGCAGGGGACCGCCTTCGATTCGGAGATGTGGTGCGACGCCGATTTCCTCGGCCAGGCGCGCAAACGTGACGCCTACTCGTCCGTGATTCTCCGGCCCAACGATCGCGATGCCTTCGAATCGATCAAGGCGGCCATCAAGAACGATAACCGCCTGAAGTTCGATGTGAGGAGCGAGTATCAGTACTACGCCGACCAGACCAACGGCTTGATGGGGATCGTGGTGCTGGTAGCGATCGTGACGATCTTCATGACCATCGGCGCCATCCTCGGCACGATGAACACGATGTTCTCCGCCATTGCCTCGCGCGGCCGCGAGCTGGCGACGATGCGCGCCCTCGGCTTCAAACGCCGGACGATCCTTTTGTCGGTGATCATCGAAAGCGCCTTCATCTCCCTCCTCGGCGGGATCGCCGGGCTACTGCTGGCTCTGCCGGTGAATGCGATTTCGACCGGCACGACGAATTTCGTGACTTTCTCCGAGGTGGCGTTCAACTTTCGTATCGATTCGCACGTGGCACTCACTGGCATCCTCATCGCGCTGACGGCCGGCATCGTTGGCGGGGCGCTGCCGGCACTGGCCGCGGCGCGGATGCCGATCACGAAGGCCCTTCGTGAAATCTGAGCCGGCCGGCAACATTTCGGAACCCGGCACGCTGATTCTGCGTATACCCGAGTAGCTCCGGCGAGACGCTGCGCGAGTATGCTCAGCGGACGCTGAACCCTTGAACGATGCTTCCTGTACAAAAAACATCTGAGCCACCGCGAACGCGCCGAGGATCGCGCCTGTTCATCGTGTGGATCGTCGCGCTCGGCACCATCGTCGCCAACACGTTGATCACGCGACTTCTGAGGCCGCTTCACGTCCCGGGCCTGGGGGTCTTTACCTTCATCACATTCCTGGCGTGCCTGGTCCTCATCGCTCTCACGCTCTATGGCATCGCCGTCTTCATCCGTTGGACGCTGCGCAAGTTGTTCTGGCGTGTGGGGCGAAGGCTCTTCCTCAGCTATGTGCTCATCGGAGTACTGCCGTTCTTCCTGTTCGCAATCCTCCTGGTTGTCATTGGCTACATGATCTGTGGCGTTATGACGCACGCCGCGTTCCGCGGGGAGCGACAGGCAAGCCTCGGACAGCTCGAGTCCGCGGCATTCGAGTACTCGCTGACCGGCAAACCATCTGCCGGCCTGACGAAGAGCCTGGAGATCTACGACACTGACAACGCCTCCGGCGCGAAGCTGCCGGCGTGGCTGAAGTCGACGACCTTCAGCGGCGCTGTGTGGCGTGACGGTCAGGCCCTCCTCGTAGCCGCGCATCAGGTCGCGCGCGTGGAGGGCAAAGTACGGACGATCGCATTCGTCGAGCCGATCGACGCCGAATGGATGGACCAGCTTCAGGACAAGTCGGGGATGACTGTACGCCGGCTGGTCGAAGGAGAGAGGCTGCCGCACAGCAATGGCGTTCACGTGTACAGCGGAGCACGCACCTACGATATTGCCGAGGACGACAAGAGTGAGTTCACCGACTTGATCTTTCACTCCATCGGCCGCAAAGTCATCTGGCCGGACGTCACGGCTCTCACGGATTGGGAGAGCGGGGCCACGATCGAGGACCGCCATGAGCTGGTCACGATCATCATCAATCCCTTCCAGAACCTTTTTCACTTCTACTTCGGAGCACAAGCGGACAGCTACGTCAGCAGCCTTCTGCAGTTCACGGCCGGACTCATCGTCCTGCTGCTGGTCTTTTACGCCATGGCCGTTCTTTTCGCGGCCGTGCTGATCTTCTCGATTACCCGCGCTGTGAACCGGATCGAAAAGGGCACCAAGGCGGTGGAGCGCGGCGACTTCACCTATCGAATCGCCATGAAGCCGCACAACCAGCTTGGTGAGATGGCGCAGTCCTTCGACCGGATGACGGAGTCGATCGCCACGCTGCTGGTGAACGTCGCCGAGAACGAGCGGTTGCAGAGCGAGATCGAGATCGCCGCGTCGATTCAACGCAACCTGCTTCCGAAAGAGGGCCCGCAGTTCCGCGGCGTGTCGTTCTCCGCGCACTTCGAGCCGACAGCGTCGATCGGCGGCGACTACTACGACGTATTCAACATCGACAAGACCCGCCTGGCCGTGGCGATTGGCGACGTCTCAGGTCACGGCCTATCCACCGGCCTGGTCATGGCCATGGTCAAGGCGGCCATCACCACGCTCGTCGAAGAGGGTGCAGAAGAGACATCGCTCTTCCACCGCCTCAACGACCTCGTGTTCCGGTCGACGGAACGCCGCGCCTTCATGACACTGGCCTTCACGATCTTCGACCTCGAGAAGGGCACGATCCGCCACACCAACGCCGGTCATCTCTATCCGTACCTGCTACGCGAAGGGCAGCCGCCGCGCGGGATCGAGGTGCCGTCCCTTCCCCTGGGCGTGCGCAGCACGATCAGTACGCACACCGCCGAGGTCGATCTGCAGGAAGGGGACGCTATCGTCTACCTTTCCGACGGGATCGTCGAAGCGCAGGATGAGCATGGCGAACCGTTCGGATTCGATCAGCTCGAAGCCCTCCTGACGCGGTCAATCGATCGCTCGCCCAGCACGATCCGCGACCACATCCTCGAAGCGGTAGCCCGTCACTGCGGCACGCGCCCGGCCGACGACGACCGGACCGTGATGATTCTCCGCTTCGACAACTTCCACCATGGAATCGCCCGCGAAGCAGTACCGGAGCTCGAGGAAGTGACCGCGTAGCCGATGGTCTATCGCGTACCCGACTCGGCCACTTTGTTCGCCGGCGTAACAGGCGTCATGGCGGTACGGATGTGCTTCGCGATCCGGTTGATGTAATTGATCGTCTCGCGGAATGGCGGCACGCCGTTGTACTTCCACACGTTTCCTTCGCCGGCGTTGTAGGCGGCGACGGCAAGGTCGGCGTTGCCTTTGAACGTCTCCAGGAGCCAGTGGAGGTAGCGCACGCCTCCGTAGACGTTGGCAACCGGGTCATAGGAGTCTGTGACGCCGAAGCGCTCCGCGGTCGAAGGCATGAGCTGCATCAGGCCGCGCGCGCCCTTGTCCGAGACCTCGCGCGCGTTGAAGTCGGATTCGGCTTTGATCACGGCGGAGACCAGCGCCGCATCGACGTCGAACTTCTTGGCCGCTTCGACGATGAGCTTGTCGAACTTCGACTTGAAGATCGGCCCGCGGTGGTCGTCGTAGCGCCAGGAGCGGTTCGGAAAGATGCCGCCGTCCTTCTCGACCGCCTTTTTCACCTCTTCGACGATTGCAGCCGGAACGATCTCGTCATCGACGACTCGGTCGATCCGGGCGAGCGGAACGGTGATCGCGCCCCCGCTCTTCAGGGTGAGCTGGATGTCGTTCTCGCCCACGACCTTGTACGCGGCGATCTTCATGGCCCGCCCGTCGACGAAGAGGGCGATGCTCGCGCCTGCCGGGGAGGCGAGCGCGGCAAGAGCAATGAATGGAAGAAGCCGCTTGATCATGGACGCATCGTCATCAACTATGACGCCGCGGATGTTATTGCACTTACAGCCCCTCACGCACGCGGGTGAAACTGTTCGTACATCTTCTGCAGCCTGGTCCGCGAAACATGTGTGTAAATCTGCGTCGTGGAGATGTCGGCGTGACCGAGCATCAACTGGACGCTGCGGAGGTCGGCGCCGTTCTCGAGCAGGTGCGTGGCGAAGGCGTGCCGCAGGACGTGCGGTGAGATCGGAGCGGTGATCCCGGCCAGGCGCGCGTACTTCACGATCTTCAACCAGAACGCCTGGCGCGACATCGGCCGGGAGCGGATCGAAAGGAAGAGATGCGGATCGGCATGTTTGTCGAACCGCGCGCGGCCGTGCTCCATATAAGCGACGATGGCGTTGCGCGCGCTTTCGCCGAACGGCACGATGCGCTCCTTTGAACCCTTTCCAATCGTGCGCAGGAAACCGGCATCCATCACCAGATCGTCCATTTTCACGTGGATGAGCTCTGAGACCCGCAGTCCGGTGGCGTAGAGCAGTTCCAGCATGGCCGCGTCACGCAGTCCCTCGGGCGTGGAGCGGTCGGGAGCTCGCAGCAGGGCTTCCACCTCCTCCGGCTGCATCGACTTCGGCAGCGTCGTCCAGAGCTTCGGGTTCTCGAGGTTCTCCGTCGGGTCATGCTTCAGATGCCGTTCGGCGACGAGGAACCGGAACATTCCGCGGATCGCCGCCAACGCGCGCGCCACCGACCGCGCCGAGATGCCGGCGGAGCGAAGTGTCTGGAAGTAGCGGACGATATGAATCCGCTGGACGCTGTCGAGCTCTCTCTTCTGATCGTTGAGCCAGTGACCGAAGTGACGGAGATCGGTCCGATACGCGGAGAGAGAGTTCTTTGCCAGCCCTTTCTCGACGGTCAGGTAGTCGAGAAAGATCGGCAGCCAGGTCAGAAAGTACGGACCCGATTCCTTCTTTTCCGGATCGTTCGCCCGCGGGCTCTTACGCATTGGCCGCATGATGCGCCACCGAATCCGCCATGTACGAGCTGCGCACGAATGGCCCCGCGAAAACGGCACGGAATCCAATCTCCTCGCCGATGACGCGGTATTCGTCGAAGACGCGCGGCGCGACGTACTCGACGACGTCGAGCTTCTCGCGCCTGGGCTGAAGATATTGGCCAATCGTGACGATCTCGACATGCGACTCGAAGAGCCGCCGCAGGACCTCGATGACCTCGTCGCGTCGCTCGCCGAGGCCGAGCATCAGTCCTGATTTGGTGACAACGTTCGGATCGATCCGCTTCGCCTCACGCAGCACAGCCAGCGAGCGCTCGAAACGGGATCCGGGCCGAACGAAATCGTAGAGCCGAGGCACGGTCTCGACATTGTGGTTGAAGTAGTCAGGACGCGCCTCGACGACGGTGCGCACCGACTCGAAGTTCCCGCGGAAGTCAGATGTCAGCACCTCCACGGCGGCATCCGGCAGCGCGTCGCGCAAGGCTTCGATCGTCAGCGCGAACTGCTCCGCGCCGCCGTCGGCGAGGTCGTCGCGCGTGACGCAGGTGACGACGACGTGTCGCAACCCCATCTTCTTCGCCGCCTCGGCCACGGAACGCGGCTCGTCGGGCGACGGCGGCGCGTACGGCCGGCCCGTGGTCACGTTGCAGAAACCGCAGGAGCGGGTGCAGACGTCGCCGAGGATCATGAACGTTGCCGTCCCACGGATGAAGCACTCGCTCCGGTTCGGACAGGCCAGCGATTCACACACCGAGTGCAGCGACTTCTCGCGAAGGAGCGACTTGATCTCGTGCAGGTCGCGGAGGTTGACCTTCTTTTCACGGATCCAGTCGGGGAGGCGGGCGGACATCGTCGACATCGTAACAAAACAACACCGCCGCCCCTTTCGAGGCGGCGGCGAGTAGCGTGATGCAAGCGAATTGTGGCGGAGCCTTGGGCAACCAACGCTGCGGGCCGTGCCCGCTAGTGACCGAGAGACTTCTCGAGCGAGCGCGCAATGAGCTTCTCGGCTTCGGCCTCGGGGATGTTCTTCACGATGGCCACTTCGGAGACGAGCAGGTACTTGGCACGGTCGTACATCTTCTTCTCGCGGAAGGAGAGACTCTTCTTCTTCTGCACTTCGTTGAGGTTCTTGAGGACTTCGGCGACGTCTTCGAGACGGCCGGTCTTCATCTTCTCGAGATTCTCGCGATATCGACCCTTCCAGTCGGTATGCGCTTTCTGCGTGGTCTCTTCGAGCAGGCTGAGAAGGCCTTTGATCTGCGTCTGCTTGTACAACGGCCGCAGGCCGACGCGATCGGTGTTCGTGATCGGCACCATCAGGCGCGAGTTATTCGCGAGGAGCCTGAGGTGGTAGTACGTATCATCCGCACCCATGATCGGGGACGAGCCGATCTGCTCGACGATCGTCACTCCATGGTTCGGATAAACGAGCTTCTCCCCGACTTTGAAACCTAATTTCATTGATGACAAGTAAAGCTCCTTTCGGAAGACTGGCGAAGCTGAGGGATCGGCATTGTACGTCAGCAGGCTGGAATCGTCAATCGGTTGTGCGCGCGAATGTGAGCGTAAGTGGCTCAACAGTCGATGTTTAACGCACCGTCACCGAGAAGGCGCGCGAAGCCGGCGGAGGAGCTGATGAAGCCTGTCAAGTCCTTGACGGCGTTCAGCTTCCGTCCCAGTAAGGAGATCCTCGATAGCCTGCAATTCGGCTGCTGTATCGGCATCGCCTCGGCCCGCGGAAACATCGATCTGGGACGTTGACGGCGTCGCGGCAATTGTTGCCGGAGCGGTTCCGATCACCACCGGCGGAATGGTCGAGTCTGCCTGCAATTTACCGGCGATTCGCTGCGCCATGGCCCGAATCGACGGTTTATCGTTGTGGTCAATCCCCTTCAGGATGGCCTTGGCACTCTCCACCGTGTCGGAATAGGGACTGGACGGCTCATCGAAGAGTCGAGCCTCCACGAGCGTCAGGGTCACGTTCGCGTAGCCGCCCTTTTCGGCGTGGGCGTAGACCCGCGCGACGGCCTGTCTCCCGATTTCGTCGAGGTCGATTGTCTTCGAGGCCCCGGGCTCGATCCAGGCATCGACCTTCACGGTCTGGAACTTCTTCTCCGATGATTTCTGAGGCAGCGACTCGATTTCGACGCGGTCGATGTAAATGTGGTGATTCTTTGCCACCAGCATGCGGCGTTGCGGGACGCTGATCATGAGCCGGAAGGCGAAGGCATCGCGCAGCTCCAGCACCGATTCCTTGTGCTCCGGATCGACGGAGATGCTGTCTGACTTGCGGCCCGCCTCCATCCGGTCGTAGCTGGCGTACTGGTACGTACCATCGGCGTGCCTGCCGCGGAGCAGATCGATGTCTTCGTTGACGATCCGTTTCAGCAGGTCATGGGGCAGATCGTTCGTGCTCGCCTCCGCCACGCGGTCGATGACCTTTGCGTCTGCGGCAACACGGGCCACGGGCACCTGCGCGACGGCGCTTGTCGCAAGAAACACGAGGATGACGGCGGCACGTCTCATTTCACCACCTCCTGCAACACGCTCATGCCCGGTAGTCCGGCGCGGGAAAGGCCAAGGTGCTCGCAGATCGTCGCGCCGAGGTCCGCGAACGTGGAGCGTGTACCGAGCGACTGGGCAATCACGCGCGGGCCGGCCACGATCAGCGGCACGTACTCGCGCGTGTGGTCGGTGGAAACGTCGGTCGGATCGCATCCGTGGTCGGCGGTGATGAAGAGAAGATCGTCCTCGCGCATGTCTCCGAGCAATGCAGCAAGCTCTCCATCGAAGACCTCCAGCGCCTTCGCGTAGCCGGCGGCATCGTTGCGATGGCCGTACTTCGAGTCGAAGTCGACGAGGTTTGTGAACATGAAATCGGCATCCGACTGACGAATCAGATCGATGGTCTTGCGCATCCCGTCGGAGTTGTTCTCGGTGCGGATCTCCCGGGAGATGCCGACGCGGTCGAAGATGTCGGCGATCTTGCCGAGACCGATGACCTGTTTGCCGGAGTTGAAGGCGCGCTCGACGACCGTCAAGCCGGTCGGCCGCACGGAAAAGTCTTTGCGGTTCGCCGTCCGTTTGAAGTGCCCCTTGCCTGTTCCGACGAACGGGCGGGCGATGATGCGGCCGATGTTGTGCTCACCGCGCATGAGCTCGCGGGCGATGGCGCAGATGCGCCACAACTCCTCGACGGGGATGATCTCCTCGTGCGCGGCCACCTGGAAGACCGAATCGGCCGAGGTGTACACGATCGGCGAGCCCGTGCGCATGTGTTCTTCGCCAAGCTCGTCGAGGATCACGGTGCCGGAGGCGGCTTTGTTTCCGAGCGTCTTGCGTCCGATGCGCCGCTCGTACTCGGCGATGACATCGGCCGGGAAGCCGTTCGGGTAGGTGCGGAAGGGGTCCTCGACGATGAGGCCCATCATTTCCCAGTGGCCGGTGGTGGTGTCTTTGCCCGCGCTGACTTCGGCCATCCGGCCGAACGCCGCCCGCGGCGTCTCCGTCGACGCGGGCTTCGGCAGCGTGTGCAACAGCCCGAGGCGCGCCAGCGTCGGCAGCGACGGATGCTGCGACTCCAGCACGTGCCCGAGCGTGTTCGAGCCTTCGTCGCCGAAGTCTTTTGCGTCCGGCAGCTCGCCGACGCCGAGGGAATCACAGACGATCACGATGGCGCGTCTACTCATGGAGCGCTGATTATGGCGCAAGTGTGATGAGGTGATCAGTGATGCACATAGCGGTCCGGTGGCTCACGTTCCTCGGCGCGACGGCTCTCGTCTTCTATTTTGCGAAGTACGAGTTTGGCCCGCGGAAGTATCCGGTCAAGACGCTCGATGGTCGCTGTCTCTACAAGCCGTCGTCGGTAGCCGGTGTCCTGAAAGACCTCGGTGACACCAGAGTGCAGTACCTCGAGCAGGAGACGACGATCGACCTGATCTTCCCGATGATCTACGGATTGATGTTCGTCTCCGCGATCATCGGCCTGATACCCGGAGCCGGAGCGCCGCGATGGGTGATCGTCCTGCCCGTCCTCACGGTTTTTGGCGACTACTGCGAGAACGCCACGGTCATCGCCATGCTGAAACGCTATCCCGGCGACCTCGGCATACTCCCCTGGATCGCCAGCGCGGCATCGGGAACGAAAGGCATCTCGCTTCTCGGCTCGTTTCTGGCTGTGATCGTGCTCGCGGTGATGTGGGTCGTCAAACGGTGACGAAGGCGCCTCTGTGAGCGGAACCGCGGAGACCGTGTTCTCCGCGTCGTTCTCCCAACAGACAGATTGTCATCCTGAGGCTGCCGCAGCCGCTGAGCGAGCGTAGCGAGCGAGAAGCGGCGGAGGACGGCGAAGGATCTCCAGTGGCAGCGTCTGGGGCAGAAGCGAAACTGTGGTTTTTGTGAGGAAGATCAACGACAGACCACATCTGCGCTTCTGCCCCATGCAGCGTATCTGGAGATCCTTCGCCGTCCTCCGCCGCACTCGCTCGCTGCGCTCGCTCAGCGGCTGCGGCAGTCTCAGGATGAGAGGTTGGATGACAGGTCCACACTCACCCGCGGCGTGGTTGGATAGCGCGGTTGCTCATGCACGCGCTTTCTTTTTCGATTTGGGAGCCGAAGCGGTGCGAGCGCTGATTTTCTTTCGCGTTGGCGCCGCGTTCGCGAGAAGCGTGCGAAGCGCTTCATTCACGGCTGCGTCATCTGGGAAAGCGTCGGCAAGATCGCTGGCGAGCAGACGAACGCAACGCCGGTCGACTACGCCGAGCCAATATGGGTTCGGGCGAGACTTGCTGAAGTCGATCTCGTGATCGAGAGGGTCGCCGCCATCAACGACGGAGCGGTTGATCATGCGCGCGCTTTCTTCTTGGTCTTCGGCGCAACGGCAGTCCTGGCGCTGATTTTCTGGGGTGTGGCTGCTGCTGTCACACGAACGAGAGTGCGCAACGCCTCGTTGACCGAGTCGGAGTCGGGAAAGATCTTCAGGAGATCGGGCGCAAGGACGCGCAGATTGCGATTGTGGCCATAGTCACGCGCGAACGGGTTCGGCCGTGAGTTGCTGAAATCAATCTCCCGGTCAAGCGGGTCGTCATCTTCAACAGGTGTGCTTTTCTTGTTCATAGATTCGTTGTTCGCGCCGACTTGCGCGGCGTGCGCTGATGATTCGAACGGTTTCTTCGTCTCGATACGTGAAAGCCACGATAAGCAGCCGGTTCCGTTCCGACGTACCGACAATGATAAAGCGATCTTCCCCTGACGAGTGCTCCACATCGCCGTTGACCGGCGCGCCCCACTCGCTGAACACGCTCGCTGCTTCTTCAAACGACACTCCGTGCTTGCGCAGGTTTGCGCCAGCCTTGGCGTCGTCCCACTCAAAACCAAAGTTCTTCACACCAAATGCTCGTGAATCAACGGCCGCTCCTCCGGCTTCTCGTCTCCGAACGTCACGAATGACAGGTACCGCTTCGTCAGCTCATTCGCATCCCGCTGACCCTGACCCAACTGGATGCGGGCGATCGTCTCGCCGGCGCGGACCTCATCGCCGGTCCTGCGGTCGAACATGACCCCGGCAGCGTAATCGATGACATCGTCCGCCTTCTTGCGGCCGGCGCCGAGGTCGACGGTGAACATGCCGGCCTGGTAGGTATCGATGAAAGTGATGAAGCCGGAGCGGGGGGCCTTCACCTCGATCGTGGTCCGCGGCTGCGGCAGGAGCGAGTAATCGTCGACGATCGACGCGTCGCCGCCCTGGGCCTTGATCCACAGACGGGCCTGCTCGAGCGCGCGGCCGGAGCGGAGGGCGTCATCGAGCGCGACTCCCGCGGAGGCGTCGTCGAACTTGCCGGACATGGCCAGCACGCGAACGGCCTGCGCCCTGGTCACCTCCTCGACATCGGCCGGGCCGTGGCCTTTGAGCACTTCGATGGTCTCGATAATCTCGTTCGCGTTCCCGGCGGCAATCCCGAGCGGCCGGTCCATGTCGGTGATGAGCGCCTCGACGCGGGTGCCCGAGCCGGCGGCGGCGGCGATGAGGCTCTGCGCCAGCGCCTTCGAGTCCTGGTAGCGGCGCATGAAGGCGCCGCTGCCGGTCTTGACGTCGAGGATCAGCGACGACGCGCCCATGGCCAGCTTCTTGGACATGATCGACGCCGTGATGAGCGGCAGCGACTCCACCGTGCCAGTGACGTCGCGCAACGCGTAGATTTTCTTGTCCGCGGGGGCGATGCCCTCGGTCGATGTCGAGATGACGCAGCCGGAGTCGGCGATGCTCTGATCGAACTGCTCGCGCGACAGCCGGGCGTTGAATCCCGGGATGGCCTCGAGCTTGTCGAGCGTCCCGCCGGTGTGGCCTAGGCCGCGGCCCGACAGCATGCCGATGCTGATGCCGCACGCGGCTACCCAGGGCGAGAGCACCAGCGACACTTTGTCGCCGACGCCGCCCGTGGAGTGTTTGTCGGCGATGAAGTCGTACTCGCTGCGCAGGTGCCACTCTTCCCCGCTCCGCAGCATGGCCTGCGTCAGCGTAGCCATCTCCTCGGCGGTCATTCCGTTGATGGCGATGGCCATCAACAACGCGGACATCTGGTAGTCAGGGATCTCGCCGCGCGTGTAGCGCTCGATGAAAAGCTCGATCTCCCGCGCCTCGAGCGGCGAACCTCGCCGCTTCCGGTTGAGAACTTCGTAGACGTTGAGTTCGGACATAGCGCGCGATTGTAGTATTCGAGCCATGAAAGCAGTGGTGCTGCTGAGCGGAGGGCTCGACTCCGCAACGGTCCTGGCAATCGCAAAGAGCGAAGCGCGGGCCTGTTACGCGCTCTCGTTCGCCTACGGCCAGCGTCACGGCATCGAGCTCGATGCGGCCCGGCGCGTGGCCGAATCGATCGGCGTCGACGAGCACGTCGTCTTTCCGATGGACCTGCGCGTCTTCGGAGGGAGCGCGCTGACCGGCGATATCGACGTTCCCAAGGATGCCGCGGACGCACCGGGCATCCCGGTCACCTACGTCCCCGCTCGCAACACGATCTTCCTCTCCCTGGCCCTCGGCTACGCGGAAGCGCGCGATGCGCAGGAGATCTGGATCGGAGTCAACGCCATCGACTTCAGCGGCTATCCCGACTGCCGCCCCGAGTTCCTCGATGCCTTTCAACGCGTGATCGTGACCGGCACCCGCAGCGGCGTCGAGCACGGCGAGCCGCGCCTCGTCGCGCCGCTGGTGACGATGTCGAAGGCAGACATCATTCGCAGGGGCACGGCGTTGGGCGTCGACTATTCGCTGACGCACTCGTGCTACGACCCGGATGTCCGAGGCCTCGCCTGCGGGCATTGCGACTCGTGCATCTTGAGGAAGCGCGGGTTTGAGGAGGCGGGGGTGGACGATCCGACGCGGTATCAAAATCAGTTGTCGTCGTGAAATCACCGCTCCCACAGGGTGATTTGTCATCCTGAGACTGCCCCTTCGGCTGCGCTCAGGGCAGGCTACGCCGCTGAGCGAGCGTAGCGAGCGAGAAGCGGCGGAGGACGGCGAAGGATCTCGAACTACGCGGCTTGGGGCAGAAGCGCAAATGGGGTTTGTCGTTGGTCTTCCTCACAAAAACCACCTTTTCGCTCCTGCCCCAGACGCTGCCGCTGGAGATCCTTCGCCGTCCTCCGCCGCAATTCGCTCGCTACGCTCGCTCAGCGGCTGCGGCAGTCTCAGGATGACAATTTGGTTGTTGGGCAGCGGAGATTTTCACGACCTCTCTGGATGACAAATCGTTCGGTAGTACTTCTTTCACAACCTCTTCGGGATGACAGCGGAAGTCGGATCGCGCATGATTCAAAACGCCGATGCTCCGCATTACCGAAATCTTCCACAGTATTCAAGGCGAGTCCTCCCACGCCGGCCGCCCCTGCGTCTTCGTCCGCCTCACCGGGTGCAACCTGCGCTGCCGCTGGTGCGACTCCGAGTACACATTCACCGGCGGCGAGCGAATGTCCATCGATGACGTGATCGCGCGCGTACGCGGCTACGGGTGCGAGCTCGTCGAGGTCACAGGCGGCGAACCGCTGGCGCAGAAGGAGGGGTTCGATCTGATCGCCCGCCTGTGCGACGAGGGCTTTGAAGTTCTGCTCGAGACCTCGGGGTCAATCGACATCGAGCCGGTCGACCGGCGGGCCAGGATCATTCTCGACGTGAAGTGCCCCGGTTCGGGCGAGGTTGACAAGAACTACTGGCCGAACCTGGAACAGCTACGGCCGCATGATGAGATCAAGTTCGTCATCGCCGATCGCGCCGACTACGACTGGGCACGCGGCGTGATCGAGGAGCGAAAACTTGCCGGCCGTACGATCCTCTTTTCGCCCGTCTGGGGAGAGCTGGATATGAAGCCGCTGGCAGAATGGATGCTGGCCGACCGCGTGCCAGCCCGCCTGCAGACGCAACTCCACAAGCACATCTGGGGCGCGGACGTGAAGGGAGTCTGATGAACAAACCGACGCTCGACCACATCGGCATCGCCGTGAAGTCGCTCGATGCCGCGAAGATTTATGAAGCGCTCGGCCTCTCCGTCGATCATGTCGAGACGGTGGCATCGCAAGGCGTCCGCACCGCCTTCCTCTCGGCGGGCGATGCCAACATCGAGCTGCTCGAGCCGGCGCCTGGTTCGACAGTGGCTAAGTTCATCGACAAACGCGGCGAAGGGATTCATCACATCTGCTTTCGCGTCGATGACATCGAGGCACACATCTTGCGGCTGAAGGCGCAGGGCTACCGTCTCATCAACGAGACACCTGTACCCGGCGCGCACGGCTGCCGCGTGGCCTTTCTCCACCCCGCTGCGGGAAACGGCGTCTTGATCGAGCTGAGCGAAAAACAATGATCGAAGGATTCCTGCCGACGTCGCTGATCATCGCCAATCTCGTCAATCCGAAGGAGAAGTTCTTCGGCGTGCTGTTCGCTCTATCGCCCGCCGGCGTGACCATGCGCGGCATCAATCTCGACGCCTTCGAGGATTGGATCCATCAGGTCGCGCGCAACGAGGACTCGGATCTCGATCTCATCACCATGTTCGTGCCCCTCTTCCGCGTCGAACGGATCTTTCTCGACGAGCCGTCCGGCGCCATCAAGTCATACAGCCAGCGCTTCGAAGAGGTTGCCGGCATGTCCATCCGCACATTCCTCGGGCTGGACGGCGAGAGCGACCATTGAGTGCGTCTGTCATTCCGAGCCCGGCGACGCCCGGTCGAAAGGATGAAGGATGAAATATGAAGGATGAATAGAAGCGCGAATCTCCTTCATCCTTCCGACTTCATCCTTCATCCTTCATCCTTTCGCGGCTCCCCGCCCGCGCAGGACGCGGATTCGTCGCCGCCCGGATGGCCATCCGCGCCGCTCCTTCGACCGGCGTATGCACAGGCGGCACGATACGGGCCTCGGGCGCGGCGGCCAGGATCGCGCTGCGCATCGGCGCGAGCAGCGTTTCTCCGGCTTTGAACGCACCGCCGACGTAGGCGACGGGAAAATCGGTCGACGTGAGGCCGATTCTCCCCGCTACGGCCAGCACAGCCTTGGCCAGCTCGCCGCCGGAGCGTGTCACGATCTCGCCGGCCAGAGCATCTCCGCCTTCCGCCGCATCGATGACCAGCTTGCTCAGACGGGCCAGGTCGTCCGCTTGCGTCGTCTGCGCGTAGACGAAGCGGGGGAGATCGGCGGGAGTCATGTCGTAATCGCGCTGCAGCAGTTCAGTCATGCTCGTCGCCGGTCCACGGCCGTCGAACGCACGAAGAATCGCCGCCAGTCCCGCGCGTGCGATGGCGTAGCCGCTCCCCTCGTCGCCGACGATCGGCCCCCATCCGCCTGCGCGCGCCTCCTCGCCTGCTGCATTGCGGCCGAGGGCAACCGAGCCCGTGCCCGCGATCACCACCACACCGGCGCCGAAACCGATCGCGCCCGTGAGAGCGATCCGGGCATCGTTGTCGACCGTGAAATTGCGGCGCGGAAAGAAGACGCTCAGCGATTCGACCACTTCCTGCCGGTGCGCCGGATGATCCGACCCGGCGATGCCGCAATAGGCCCAGACGATCTCGCGGCTGGCCACGTCGGCGGTGACGAGCGCCTTGTTCACGGCACGCTCGATGTTGCGCGCCGCCGTCTCGATCCCGACCCGGAGATGGTTGGACGGACCAGCGATCCCGTCGCCGAGCGGCCGCCCGGAATCGTCCGTGACCAATGCTGCCGTTTTCGACGCGCCGCCGTCGACACCGAGGTAGTAAGGCATGCGGAGGAGTCTTTTACCGCAAGTGGGTGTGCGGTTTCGAGGTCTCGCGGTTTCGGGGTCTCGGAAGCATGGTAGCGCGGTCTCGTGCTCACGCGGTCTCGAAGTGTCGCAGGGTTCGAGGTTAGAGGTCGCTGGGGCATGAGGTCGCGCGTCACCCCGCGACCCCGCTACCGCGCTACCGCGTAGGACTGTTCCTTGCACAGTCCGCCACCCGAGGAGAGACGTCATGAAATCGAATCGAATCTTGATCATCGCCGCTCTGGCGATCGTTGCGGCCGTATTCATCGCCATGTCCGGCTGCAAGAGCGGCGGCATGGCCGTGACCAGGCATGGTCAGTTTCTGAAAATCAACATCCTGCATCCCGAGGATCTCCCGGAACAGGGCGAGGGCAATGTCGACATCGTCCTCGGCAATCGCGGCGTCAGGAGCGTCAAGGACGTTCTCATCGACATCGAGCTGCCGCAGCAACTGACCGTGATCGATGAGACCCACGAGCGGGGCGTGACCATGACCCACGATCCCGGTTCGATCGCCTATCACTACACCCTCGGCAACCTCCAGCCCGCCGAGGATTCGACGATTCACTACAAAGTGCGTGCGTCCTTCAGCGCGAGGACGGACAGCGGCAACGTGACCGCCACCGCCTGGCAACGCGACCTCCCCGGCGACAAGCTCCTCGAGACAGCCGTGATCAAGCTGCGGCCGTAGGGGGTTGCCGGCTCGGACTCACGTAAGTCAGACCCTCGGACGCACGTAGGTCGGACTCTCGGACACACGTAGGTCGGACTCTCTAGTCCGACCAGAGCTTGCGCGGTCGGTCGCTACAGGCGTTGATCAATTACCGACCTCCCAAGCGCCGGTCGGACTGGAGAGTCCGACCTACGTTCCCCCCACCCCCCCTAATGGCGACGTTTGGATGAGCCGTCTGACGAAATCCACATCCCGCCGCAGCCGCGCGAGGCGCTCGAAGACCGCAAGCTACTCGACCGGCCGAGCCGCCAGGAGTTGCTGCAGAGCGAATCGTGGCGCGTGCTGCGGATCACCAGCGAATTCGTGGCCGGCTTCGATCACCTCGCGGAGGTCTATCCGGCCGTCTCCATCTTCGGCTCCGCGCGCACACGGCCCGGGAACGACTACTACGAGGCCGCGGTAAAGACCGCTGAGCTGGTTGGAAAGGAAGGCTTTGCCGTCATCACCGGCGGCGGCCAGGGCATCATGGAGGCGGCCAACAAAGGGGCGCGCCAGGCCAAGGCCCTCTCCATCGGCTGCAACATCGAGCTGCCCTTCGAGCAGAAGATCAACCAGTACGTCGACAAGGCCATGACCTTCCGCTACTTCTTCGTCCGCAAGACCATGTTCATCAAGTACTCGGAAGCCTTCATCGCCTTCCCCGGCGGCTTCGGCACGCTGGACGAGCTGATGGGCGCGCTGACACTGATCCAGACCAAGAAGATCTCGAACTTCCCCGTGATCCTCTACGGCAGCGAATACTGGGGCGGCCTCCTCGACTGGCTACGCAAGACCGTCCTGCCCGCGGACAACATCACCAAGGAGGACGTCGACAGCCTTCACTTGGTCGACGACCCCAAACGCGTCTGCGAGATCGTCTGCGCCTTCCACGATCAAGCGCTGATCACGAACGCGGATGAGGATGAGGTGACCCCGCCGCCAAAGGTGACGAGCGAGGATTAGGGGTTGGCAACAACGGAACAGCCCTCACTCATCTTGGCCGCCGCGCCCACACTCTACAGCCGGAAGATTTTGCGATTTCACAACGCCATTCTTCTTCCTCGTCCTTGCGGATTCGTGAAGGCCGAGGGATCATCGTGTTCGATGGAGGAAACGGCTTGGGTGGTCTGTCCCGATCGTCTGCTCCAGCATTTCTCGCAGACGGTCCCAGCCGACTCTCTTCGCGCTCAATGTTTTGAACGGATCTGATCAGGGACTGATGGAAACACGAGAACTTCTGGATGCCCTAGGTTACGGCGACTCGCCAAACTGTCTGACGGGCAGCGAGTTGAAACACGCTCCGGATTACGGCCACGTTTTTCGTCGCGCGACCGAAGGCGCCGGGCTCGAAGCCGTCTATTGCCTCCGACCACCGGCATCGGGCTCAGATCATCTGGACGATGTCATTCCCGTTAGCTACGTCTGCAAGGCAGACTCGTTCGAGCACGCCGACGCAATCCACCAGCTGGTCTGGAATCAGAGCGTCGCGCCGTTCCTCATCGTTTTGGCACCTCAAGGCGTCCGTGTATACACCGGATTCGAACGCCGAGAAGATGCCAGCAACCGCCAACACTTGCTGGAATCAGACTTGGCCGATGTCGCGTCACGGCTTGACGCAGTCTCTTCCGCATCAATCGACAGCGGCAGTGTCTGGGACCGCCTCGGTGACCAAGCGCGCCCCCAAGGTCGTGTCGAATGGCGGCTTCTTGCGGACCTCGAAAGGCTTGAAAAGATCCTCGCTGAGGAGGGACTCAGAGAATCTTCGCTCGTTCACACGCTGATTGGCAAACTCCTATATTTGCACTACCTACGCCACCGCAACATCCTTTCCGACGCTCGGCTTGGTAAGTGGGATCTGACTTGGCCCGAGGTCGCAAGCCGGACCGCTCGCATGAAGGCATTTTCACGCCTTTGTACGCACTTGGATGAATGGTTAAACGGTTCCGTCTTTCCACTCACTAAACAGGAGATGAGCGACATTGGTACGGATCATCTGCAACGCGCTGCCGGCGTGTTCGCAGGAGATTCTCCAGAAGGGCAGCAACACCTTGCGTTTGATGCCTATAACTTTTCGTATATCCCTATCGAGACCCTGTCCGTCGTCTATGAACAGTTCTTGCACTTAAGACCCACCCCTTCCGGACCGAGCGTCGGCAGGAAACGGGGCGCCTACTACACTCCAATTCCAGTTGTGAACTTTATTATCGATCGGCTGGATGAAGTGAAACCGCTACGTTCGGGTATGCGCGTTCTCGATCCTGCGTGTGGCTCAGGAGCCTTTCTCGTCCAATGTTACAGGAAATTGATCGAAGACAGGCTCCGCACTTTTCCGAGCCAGAAACTCCGTCCACCCGAGCTGCGCGAGCTGCTTGTGAAGCACATTTTCGGAATTGATGTAGATACCGAAGCCTGTAAAGTAGCAGAGCTGTCGTTACTCTTGACGATGCTCGACTACATCGATCCTCCGGATCTTACGAACACTAAATTTAACTTGCCTGACCTGTCCGGCGCAAATATCATCGAAGCAAACGCGTTTGACGAAAAGCACGAGTTCATCGCACGCGCAAAGGTGCACGGCTTTGACTGGGTAATCGGCAACCCACCGTGGAACGAGCTGGCAGGAAATACGAAAGATCCAATCGAGAAGCCAATGCTGGATTGGATGGTCGATCACAGCGACGACAAACCCACCGGAGGGAATCAAACTGCCGAGTTGTTCGCATGGCGCGCTTGCGAGCTCGCACGTCGCGACGGCCTCGTGGGGTTTCTCGTTCCCGCCATGGTTCTCTTCAAGGCCGAATCACAAGCGTTTCGCGAGAGGTTTTTCAGTGTCACGCAGCTCGTGTACGCCGCAAACTTCGCAAATCTAAAGAGGGTACTCTTCTCTGGCCGGTCGCACGTCCCATCAGCCGCGTTAATCCTTCGAGCTAACCGGACTGCTGATGACCGGAGGGTCGCGGTCTTTTCGCCCCTTATCGCAAATCAGGAGGTTATGCGGCCCCGGGTCCAGGGAGCACGAATGGAGACGTGGAGCATAGTTATCGACGAGAACGAGTTGCGTTTCGTCGATATTGGCGACTTCTCGAGTGGGCATTCCTTCGTCTGGAGGATGGCGGCGTGGGGTTCAGATCTCGATCGCTCCATCCTTCGCCGCGCAGATTCTCTTCGATCCTTGGGCGACTTCGCGGACGAGCAGAACCTGGCGATCGCGGAGGGTATGCAGCTGAGGGAGAACACACAAGAGAATCGCGATAAGACTAATTACCACCCGGAACTCGCAGGAAAGCTCACAATCGACTTGACTGCTCTCGCTCGACAACGTCGTTTGTTCGCTTTCCCCAACGGTGCGCTTGTTACCATACCCTCCGATGGAAGCTACGTTCGCGTACGAGGCGGCTTTGCGGCGCCCGAGATAGTCAGCCGTCCACCACATATACTTGTGAACGCGGCTCGAAATTGGGCTATTTATTCGGATGAATACATCGTCGTGCCTGCTCGCCAGATTGGTATCGCGGGCGCTATCGAAAAGGTGACACTTCTCAAAGCACTGACGCTCTATCTCAATTCTCAATTCGTCCAGTATCATCAATTTTTTGGATCAACACAATCGGGTGTGAGTCGCGAGGTGAGCACGCTTCGGACTCTTCGCTCGCTGCCTGTTCCTGACTGTCTAACGGAATCTGACAACTCCGTTATCAAGGCCTGGGCCGCGTTGCACGATCAACTTGCTGTACACGACGGGGCGTCGACGGGCTCAAAACTCAATGAAAGAAGAAAACTGGAATTGCTCACAAAGTTGAACGTAGCGGTCAACGCAGCATTGCGTCTACGTGAACAAGATCGGGTACGCATTTCTGATTTTGTTGAGATTTTGCTGGGCTTGAGTGACGGCAAGACCGATGAACGAGCGATCCGACCGCCGGTAGAAGCTGAGCTCAGGATGTACGCTGAGCGTCTGCAACTCGAACTCGATGCGTTCGTTGGAGCAGAGGCAGACGTCGGGCACAATATCAACATTTGGAGTGATGATCGGCAAGGCGTGATTCGGATTGATTTGCTAGCCGGGAACGGCATCGTAACCGTCCATCAGCGATCACATGCCGTGGATGTGGTGAGACAAGTTGCTGACTTGCGAGATCGTCTAGAGAAGCGGTTTTCACAATGGCGCTACTTCAATCGGAATCTGCGTGTTTTCAGCGACGATCGGCTTTATCTTGTCAAACCAATGCAGCACTTTCACTGGGTCGAGAGCCAGGCTATCCAAGATGCCAATGAGGTTGTCGGTCTCGTACTCCATCGAGTTGCACCGATTGCATGACCCGTGGCCTGGAACGTCCGATTTCGTTTGGTAGTGTCTATGAGGACGCACTGTTGCGCCGAAGCCATCAACTCGTGGCGATGGGACACGCTCATCTGATTCCTGCCGATCTGGCAAACCTCGAAGAAACCGAGATAACCGGTAAGCTCTGTGATGCCATGAACGCTGTTTTGGAGGCCGAGGACGCGCCTACGTGGGCCACGATTGTGACGGTGGTCGATGATCAACCCGAGAGCGTCGCTGGCAAGACCGGTAAACGCCGGCCGAGGACCGATGTCTGTGTTCGCTGCATTCATCCTCGGCCGGAGCATCGGTTTCGGTTCGAAGCAAAGCGACTCAACGGCAAAGCGGCGCTCCGCGCGTATCTCGGCGATGAGGGTATGCTCGCGCTCGTCCGCGGTTACTACGGTGATTTGCCGTACGCAGGAATGATCGGATATGTCCAGACGGACACCTGCGGCGGATGGAGCGAGCGAATCAAAGACGCCATTCGCGAAGCGCCCGGCACATACGATGTCATCGAGCCTGTTGACTTCACGTCGGTCGGCGTGGACGTTCCTGAACCCGTGTTCTGTTCAGCGCACCACGCTACAGCGCCCGAAGGCCGCACTCGCATCACGCATACATTGCTTCTCTGTGCTTAAGCCATTCGCTCCTTTTGCTGCTCGGAGTGTCCTGACTCCAAGCCACACCGGTTTTGTCTCAACGCTTGCGGGTTTTCGAGGCAGAATATGAGGCCCGATCGAGCACTCCGACCAATTTCGATAGGTTACATTGGAGCGCCTCGGCGAGCCGCACGAGCATTGCCAGACCCGGGAGAGTCAACCCGCGTTCCATGTTGCTGATAAACGGGTGATTCGAGTCGATCAACGCGGCGAGTTGCTGCTGCGTGAGTCCTCGCGCGAGGCGGAGCTCGCGGAGGTGCCTTCCGAAGATTACGCCGTCGCTTTCACGTTTCGTCATGAAAGACGCTCGCTGCTTCGTTGACAAATCGGCGCGGTGGATGTACTGTTAACGATACAAGCGATGGAGATCTTCATGGACGACACCACACGCACCAACATCCGCCACATCTTCCTCTCTCCGCGTCCCAACTTCGGCCTTCTGCAGGCGTCGTGGCTGCTCGGGATGACGTTGAAAGACGTGAAGCGGGAGGTCGAGGATGGGGGGATTGTAGCGGGTTCGACCGGGATGGGGGTGCGGATCGGCAAAGAGGAGATGATGGCGGCGGCAATGCGGGTGTGGGAGATGGGCGTCATCGAAGCTGCGCTCGGGGATGACGCGGCGTCGGTGCTGCCGAGGCGATCCGGCTGGTGGAGCTCCGGGCACGGGTTCCGCGGTATCAGCGGGACGTGCTTCGGGAGCTGGCGCGGCGGGAGGGGACGTCTGTCGATGCGGTGCTGGCGCGCGAGCTCGAGGATGTGGCTTGCGCCCATGCCGAGGAGCTGGCGGGAGTGCCTGGGCTGGCGATGGCCATGCAGTGGCCAGCGGTTTCGTGACCGGGCAGGCGTTCCGGCGTGCGTGAGGGTCGGATCCGTTGCTGAGTAGAGCCGTGGATCTGCCGAATAGGCTTTTTTCGTATCGAGTAGATCCTGGGATCTACCGAATAGGCTTTTTCCGCATCGAGTAGATCCCGGGATCTACCGAATAGGCTTTTCACGTTTTGAGTAGATCCTTGGATCTACTGAGTAGATCCCTGGATCTACCGAATAGGCTTTTTACGTCTTGAGTAGATCCTTGGATCTACTGAGTAGATCCAGGGATCTACCGAGGAGGCTTAAACCCTTAAACCTTAAACCCTACCGAGTAGATCCAGGGATCTACCGAAGAGGCTTATAGCTTATAGCCTAATGGGGCAGGGCTTAAACCTCATGGAGGTGGCTTGGAGCCTCATGGGGGTAGCTCAGAGCCTCAGCGGGGTTTCGACTTACTGACGCGCGGGTCGGACTGAGAGTCCGACCTACGTTTTCGCGCTTCGCGCGTTCGCGCCGGAGCGCTGGCGTCCTCGCCGGCTGGCTCGGCGCCGTCTCGGCGCTGACCCGGCAAGACTCCAAAAATTAGCTCGTAACCCTCGGCGGCGGGACGCCGCCGAGCCAGCCGGCGAGACGCCAGCGCTCCGGTGGCGGCGCGTAGCGTCGCGGCTACTGCACTTCCCCCTCTTCCGCTTCCACGGTCGGGGGCGGCTCGATCTGCACCATGACCCAGCGCACGCGGAAGCGTTCGGCGTCGAGCACTTCGATCGACAGTTCGCCGAGTTGGGTGCGGTCGCCGGGGACGACTTCGGGGCCGAGGCGGGCGGCGACGTAGCCGCCGATGGTCTCTTCGGCGGGCTCGCCGACGTCGACTTTCAGGCGGTCGGCCAGATCTTCGATCAGGTAGTCGCCGCGGACGCGGTAGCGGCCGTTGCCGAGGGGCTCGATCTCAGGGCGCTCGCGGTCGAATTCGTCCTGAATCTGGCCAAAGAGCTCCTCGGTGATGTTCTCCAGGGACACGATCCCCGAGGCGCCGCCGTACTCGTCGAGCACGATGGCCATGTGCGTCTTGTGCTCGATGAACTGCGACAGCAGCGCGTCGACCGTCGAGTTCTCGGGCACGAACAGAGCGTCGCGCTTCAGCTCCATCATCGTCCGCCCAGGCCCGCGAAGCTGCGCCAGGAAGAGGTCTTTGACGTGAATGAGGCCAATGGTCTGATCGAGCGTGCCGTCGCAGAGCGGATAGCGAGTGTGGCGCGTAGTGCGGATGATCTCGAGGTTCTCTTCGATCGACTTCAGCGTGGAGAGGACGGAGACATCCGTGCGCGGCACCATGATCTGTCGCGCCGTCCGCTTCGAGAACTGGAAGACGCCTTCGATGATCTCCCGGTTCTCCTCGGAGAGGATGCCGGCCTTCTCGGAGTGAGCCAGGATCAGGCGCAGCTCTTCCTGCGAGTGCGCCTCCGTGCCGCCGGTCGACCCGATGCCGATGAGGCGCATGATCCCGTTGGTGGTCCGGTTCAGCACCCAGATGATCGGGAACATCAGCACGTAGAAGGCGCGGAGCAGATGTGCCGACCAAAGCGCCGTGCCGAGGGTCTTGTCGATGGCCAGATACTTCGGACCGAGCTCACCGAAGATGATGTGCAGCGAGGAGATGAGGATGAAGGCGATGGACGCGGCGATGGTGTGGGCGACGGCGATGCTGTAGACGCCCAGGAAGGCCAGGCGCGGCTCGATGAGGCGCTCGAAGGCCGGCTCGCCGACCCAGCCCAGCGCCAGCGAGGCCAGGGTCACACCCAGTTGCGTGGCGGAGAGGTAGCTGTCGAGCTTCCGGATGATGCGCCGGGCCATCCGCGCGCGCGTGCTCCCCGCGGCGGCCATTTCCGCGAGCTGTGTGGGCCGGACCTTGATGATCGAGAATTCAGCGGCGACGAAGAATCCGTTCGCGATGATGAACAGCAAGGCCAGCAGCAGATACCAGGTAGGCATTACTCACCGAGCGCGAAGGGCAGGCGCGCTACGAGATGGGTGGAGGTCCATGGGTCGGGGGGTATTGTATGACACGGTCGGCACGGCCGGCAGCGATCCGCTTCCACAAGCAATTTGTCATCCTGAGACTGCCGCAGCCGCTGAGCGAGCGTAGCGAGCGAGTGCGGCGGAGGACGGCGAAGGATCTCCAGATGCGCGGCATGGGGCAGAAGCGCAGATGTGGTTTTGGCGTTGATCTTCCTCACAGAAAACCACAGTTTCGCATCTGCCCCAGGCGCTGCCACTGGAGATCCTTCGCCGTCCTCCGCCGCCATTCGCTCGCTACGCTCGCTCAGCGGCTGCGGCAGCCTCAGGATGACAAATTTCGTCCAGCGTCTTCCAAAATCGTGGATACGACTTCGATACCACCTGCTCGTCTGCGATGGTGACGTTGCCTCGCGCCAGCCCGGCGACGGCGAAGGCCATGGCGATGCGATGGTCGTTGTGGGTCTCGACGGTCACCGGGTCGGACGACCAGCCGGGCTGGATGAGAAGGGAATCGGGGCGCTCCTCGACCGTCGCGCCGAGACGGCGCAGCTCGGAGGTGACGGTGGCCAGGCGATCCGACTCTTTGACGCGGAGGTTGGCCACGTTGACGATCTCGACCGGAGATGATGCCAGCGGGGCGATGGCGGCCAGCGTTGGAACGAGGTCGGGAGACGAGTTGCAGTCGAAGCGGCCGCCGCGTAATCCTTCCGTGCCGGTGACGGTGATCTCGTCGGCGATGCTGACTTGGCATCCCATGGCCGCCAGGATGTCGAGAAAGGCGGCGTCGCCCTGGGCGCTGGGATGGGCCAGTCCGCCCACGCGCATCGTGCCGCGCGTTGCCGCGGCGGCGGCGAACCAGTACGACGCGGAGGAGTAGTCGCCCTCGACGCGGTACTGGTCGCGCTTTAGCGTCGTGGCGCGCACGTGGACGACGTTCCCGCGGCGCTGCACATCGGCGCCGAACGCGGTCAGGATGGATGCGGTGATGTCGAGGTAGGACGCCGAGGCCAGCGATGTCAGAGTCAGGGTGATGCCGTCCGGCAGCGTGGCTCCGGCCATCATCAGCGACGATGCGAACTGGCTCGAGGTGTCGGCGGCGATGGCGACGTCGAACCCGCCGCGCATCTTCTTCCCGCGGATACGCAGCGGTGGGTATCCCTCGCGATCGACGTACTCGACCTCGGCGCCGATGGACAGGAGCACGTCCACCAGATCGCCGATCGGCCGCTCGTGCATCCGCGCCTCGCCCTCGAGGATGAAGCGTCCCGGCGTAAAGGCCAGCCAGCCTGTCAGAAAGCGCATGGCCGTTCCGGCATTGCCGACGAAGACCGGCACCTCGTTGGCCGACATGCTGACACGCGGTCCGATGGAGACGCCGCTCTTGAAGGTTCCGTCGACCTTGAAACCGATCGTTCGCAGGGCTTCCAGCGCGTAACGCGTGTCATCTGCGTCGAGGCAGTTGGTGATGGTGGTCGTCCCCTCGGACATGGCGCCGAGGAGAAGGGCACGAACGGAGTAGGACTTCGAAGGTGGCGCTGTGACCGAGGCGTTGAGGTGGTGGCGTTGGGGGATGGGTTTCATGGAAGGTCCAAAACCAACCCGTCATACGCCAGCCGTATCCCCGCCGGCAGCGTCGCCTCCACCGTCTCATGATCCACCTCGTGCGTCAGGTGGATGAGGAATGTCTGGCGTGCCTTGATCCGCTGCGCTGCGGCGACGGCCTCCTCGATGACGAAATGCGTCGGATGGCGCGGGGCGATGCGGAGGCCGTCGAGGGCCAGGATCTCGACGCCTTCCAGGAGCCGCATCGTGGCGTCGGGGATGCCGTTGGTGTCGGTGATGTAGGCGAAGCCGCCGATGCGAAAACCCAGGATTGTCCAGTCGCCGTGCGTGACCGGCAGCGGCGTGATGGCGATCCCTTCCTGTACGAACGGGCCGTCGATCTCGATCAGATCGAGTTGCGGCTTGCCGCCGCCGATTTGCGAGTCGGACCAGATGTAGCTGAAGGCTCGGCGGATCGCCGCCGCGGTCATCGGATTGGCGAAGGCCTGGATGGCCTCCCGCTGCCGGAAGTTGAAGGGGCGGATGTCGTCGAGCCCCATGAGGTGATCGGAATGCGAGTGCGTAAAGAGGACGAAGTCGAGGCGCGGGATGGGGAACTTCAGGAGTTGCAGGCGGAGATCGGGCGAGGTGTCGATCAGAAAGTGCTTCCCGCTCATCTCGATCTTCACCGACTGCCGCAGCCGTTTGTTGCGGGGATCGCTGGACGTGCAGATGCTGCAGGCGCAGCCGATGACGGGGACGCCGGTGGATGTGCCAGTGCCGAGGAAGGTGATTCGCATAGAGGACGTTTTCACGCGGAGGCGCGGAGACGCGGAGAAAAACAAGGCATCTCCTCCG